>OGHC01000916.1_pt1 | contig 15813 bp, 22 predicted proteins | sample 1571381 | NCBI WGS metagenome assembly OGHC01 (sample SAMEA2581945, study PRJEB24529) | metagenome | biome: Human gut stool | place: China | collected 2011 | reverse complement strand
TACATAGGTTCCGCCGCTTGCTGCAGTCCACCATCCGGCTTTCGTATGGGTTCCGCTTATCACTTTTCGGTATCCGTTGATCGTGATACTGCTTGACAATGCAGCATTATAATAGGTGCCGTAACGGTATGTTTTATAGATATACGGTGTGTTATTTTTACAGATACTGCTGATCTGTGTTCCGGTATAACTCTTTGTTGCTGTTTCTGCAGCACTGTTTCCGATCAATGTAAATGTATTACCGACTTTCCACACATCCGTACTCGTCAATGCCCTTGGTGCGTTTATGTAATAACGGACTTCATAAGGCTCCCCGATGCCGGTAAGTGTCAGCGTAAGGTTACAGGCCGGCATGCTTCTTTCATAGGCATAGGTCTTATCATTTACCAAGTCCGATGTTACATCGCGGTCTTTGGACGCGTTGGTCTTTTCATTGAGATCCGTCCATTTGCTGAACTGGTAACCGGTGTTGAAGGTTGGTGTTGTAATAATTGTTGCACCGCACGACACCTCATACGATGCTATATAATAATCACCGGATACCGTGCTGCTACTGTTTACTGTACCTCCTGCATCTGGTGCAGCCGCTTTTATATTTTCAACTGCCTTAGCAGCCTTACCGCTTGCTTTTATATATACATCCGTTACCGCTTTGTTTGTAGCAGTTTTGTCGATTTTGACAGTGAGTACATAAATTGGAATTCCTGTCGATTCTTTCGATAATATGTCATCAATGGTAGTACCAGTTGCAACATTTTGCGATCTTAGGTCTCCGGACAGTTTAGATCCATTCTTAAATTTCTTTTTTCCGGAATTTTTTTCATATGTACAGTCGATGCTGTAACTGATATAACTGCCTCTGCTTGGGTTTTTAAATTTACTATCCGCATATTTTGTTCCCTCATCCCCCTGTGTATCAACCGCAAAGGTTACCGTATGATTTTTTGCATTCCAAACACCTGTTATCGTAGTTTTTTTATCAGTCTCCTTATTATAAACCGTGAGCTTTGGTTTTGTATTCGTCGGAGTTAAGGCTTCGTCTAATGTAACAACCAGTTTTCCATTGTAATATCCCGTCTTAGACTGCAGCGTCTTATTGGTAATCTTCTGTGAAACGGTAGCTGTTGTCGGGCTCTTTACTGTCGTAACCTGAGCTCCTTCTGCAAAGTTATCCGAGATATCTATCGCAATACCCGTTACAAACATGGTAACCCATTTCGTATAATCCCCAGTATTGGTCTGCAGCGTGTATTTATCATTTGCATAGGCAGGCTGTGTACTCTCTTTGGGAATTGTAAAATCAATCAAATCTCCCCTTGTCGTCGTTACTTCATCGTACAGTGACTCTCCATTAATCGATAAATATGGACTCACTTCCTTTGACAGTCCGAAAATCCGTTTGTTTTTATTAAACTTTTCAGTTTCTTCCTGTGCATACAGATTCAGTTTGGTCAGATTAACTGCCGTGTTCCCACTATACACAAAAATCGTCAGATATTGTCCAGTTAACGGCTCTTTATCATTTGCCTTATATGCCTTTGACTTTATACTCGTAAGCATTCCGGTCTTGATATCTTTCTCTACCCATTCTCCATCGTGTTTTGAAACATCATCAATATTAAAATCCGCAGACATTCTAAGACGTACTGCTCTCATCGGAACCGTTATATCACAGTTTTCCACAACGATCAGCTGCCATCCTCCGGCGCCCTCACCGCCACCGATATGTTCATAATACGGAATGTTAAATACCGAATATGTTCCGTAGATTTTGTCACTTTTATTAATGATGTCTGTTACATCTGCATACATATTGACAAAAGTGTACTGTTTATTTACTCCATTTTCCTTTTTTTGATTTATATAATCGATCGACCGATTATCATAAGTTGCATACTGTGCCTTTATCAGTTTTGCCGATCCATCCGGCAGTACAAAGGCGATTTCTGATTTTGCCAAAGCAGCTGCATCTGTCGTCGATCTTTTTATACTTGTCCTTGCCTGCCATACCAAATATGCAGCCCGTACCGTTCCATCCCCACCTGACGATTTTGTCAGCTTTGCGGATCTGTTATTTTTGATCTTCTTTCCAATCACGGAGTTATCTGCTTTTTTCAATACCGTTTCAGCGGCTTTATACTGGTCTTTTTTACTGTCATAGGTGTTATAGTTTATAACAATATCGTTAGACCATGTATCATAGTTCGTATTTCCGGTATAGTTGATATTCAACCGTCCATACAGCGGTTGTCCTGCCCCCGCCTGTGAATCCGTCATATAGGCTTCTCCTGCTTCTTCTACCGTGATCGCTTTCACACTCTGCGGAATCATGGTGACCAGAAACATTACTGCACAGAGCAGTAAAAATCTGCTTAGTTTCAATATTTTTTCTTTCATAGATCTCCTTTCGACTTTTCGTCCTGTGTATTTATATTTTCATTTTGAAAATACCGTGGTAAATAAAAAATGAACTGCAAGGTAATCAGAGATTCCAAGCAGTTCATTTTTCCGACTATCAAAATTAATTTTGATAGTTTTCATACTTATTCAATTTTACTTGTTGTTTAAAGCTCAGTTACCCAGCCATCCTTTTCCCTAGCTTCATCCATGCCTCTTCCTGTTTTGAAACCTGTACTATATTTAGCAAAGGAAGTCTGTTTATCGCTGACAGTCACTTTCCAGGAATAACTCCACCGTCCATCTGCTGTTTTTAAAGTAATAATAGAATATCCTTTTCCTATTACATCCAGATAGCCTTCATCTTTGACTCTTAAAACATTTTCATTGCTACTGGTCATGATAATCTTATTATTGCTTGTAATAGCATCTGCTGAATCACTTGATGCTGCAACCTTCTTATCTGCGGAGAAAAATTCTTCATTAACCGGCACCAACCGATTTTTAATCGTTCCATCCTCATTTTTCTTCACATAGTACTTGATATTATTATACATATCGAATCCAACTGCCAGCACCATGTCGTTTTTCTTAACCATTACCTTGTATTTCGCCTGGACTTTCTTATTGGCTTTTGACGTAACTGTGATCGTTGCAGTTCCCACTTTTTTCGGTGTTACAAAACCAGTAGAAGAAACGGATGCCACGCTTGTATTACTGGACTTATAGGAAACAGCACTGCTCTTTACTCCGGTAATGCTTTTTACCTTGATCTGCGCCTGCCCGTACTTTTCTTTCTGTGCTAAGATCTGCTCTCCAATAAAATGCTGTCTTATGTTTGCCACATTCTCATAATATTCAAGAGTCTCTGCATCTCCACAATGATTGTAAATCTTATGGAAAGATTTTTCCGGATATAAAGTTACACTGTTTTCTGCAAGTACGATCTTACCTTTTCCTTTTTCGGAATAGTCCGTATCAATCATATCCGCCGTTTTTACGGTTACTTTAAACACAGCTTTTACTTTCTTGTTGATTAGGGAAGTTACAGTGATCGTTGCCTTTCCTGCTTTCTTGCCGGTTACTTTTCCTTTGGATGATACCGTCGCAACTTTTTTGTCACTGGAAGAAAAGGCAATGTTCTTATTGCTGATCCCTTTAAAGGATTTTACTTTGATAGTGGTTGTCTTTCCGACAACGATGGATGCTTTTTTCTCTTTTAAAGTGATCTTTGCTTTCTGCTTTCCCTTGCTTACAGTCAGACTCAATGTTCCTTTTACCTTGGAATCATAGATGGATGTCACAGTGATTTTACATTTTCCTTTTTTCTTTACTGTCACAACACCCTTTGCATTTACTGTTGCAATGCTGGTGTTCGAGGATTTGTATTTCAGTTCACCGGATTTGATACCGTCTTTACTGTTTTTTGATCCTACTACCACTCCATTTTTAAACATGGCAACCGGGATGATCGTGAACTTCTCTCCTGCATAAACAGTTTTCTTTTTTATGCAGTGATAATGTCTGTATGTAGAAATATTGCAACAATGTTCCTGCGTTTTATGCCATTTGGCATCATCCGATGTTGCAAACACAATCTGATTCTTTGGCTGATCCTCTCCAAAGTAATCAATGTATGTTGCCTGCTTTGCCGATACTTCCTCCGGCTGTGGTACTACGATGCTGCTGATACACACGATAAGTGCAAGCATCAATACGACTGCTTTTTTCCATCCTTTTTCTTTTCTCTTCATAACTGCCTCCTGTTTATTTCTTAACATTGTTTCATGTTGTTTTCTTTGTTATTCTTATACTTATAGTATACACCTTTTTCTCTTAAATTCCAAGGCAGTGAACAATAAAAATTGCCACTGCCGTAAATAAAAATACTTCCAGTAATACAAACGCCCCCATTCCTATGATCAAGGTGTTTAATATCCTGCTTTTTCTCTTTATTTTCTCCATCTTCTCTCTTAATTCCAGCCTGCATAATAAGCTGTATCCTGTGTAATTGTCATGTCCGGATCCAGCGCGTTTCCATCTGCATCCGTCCAGCCTGTAAAGTTTTTTCCTTCCAGGACCGGATTCTTTGGAACAGGAATCACATCACCAGTCAGAACCTCATAACATTTGTAATAATCTGTATCCGTATTGGATAAATAATAACTTACCTGACAGATCTCCGGTTCTTCCTCTTTCAGCTTGTTTACAATCACGGTCCTGTCATATGACACGGTTCCATCTTTGCCGTTTGGATGTTTAAATTCTTCTTTCACGCTTACTGATAAAAGCTGCTTCTCTGTATCTGCAGCATTTATTTTTAACCGGATATCTGAATCTGAATCGATCGCATAAGCTAATGTTTCTAAAAAATCAGCTTCCAGCTGATTCTTATCTGTGACATTATACTTTTTTGTTAACAGATTTTCTGCCGTCTCTTCTGCAGCAGACGGTAGATTGCTTTTTAATTCCATGCTCCTGTTCATCCTCCCTGACACCGCCATGATCGTTAAAAAGATCACTCCGGCAATACAGGTCGTGACAATCGCCCTGATGATTAATTTCATTTGTGCCCCTTTCTACATGACCGGAACATGGATCACTACGGTTGTTTTCCGGTTGCCGGCGTCCACCGCCCTGACTGTAAAGGAATAGATCCCAGCCGTCCCAAACGTGATCGTCCCTGATGTTGCATCCATCTGATCCGCAAGCTCCTGTCCGTCTGAATTACAAAACTTTATGAGCTTTACCGCAAGCTCCTGCCCGTTATAATCATGCGCCTTTACATAATCTGCCACCTGAACCGTCCCAGGTGCAAGACTACCGGTTCCCTGGTATTCAATTACCGGCGCATCTTTTGCTATTTCCGTCTGATACGCGCCATAGTCAACATACGCATTGTAATCAATACCTTCTGTATTCATGTGCGCCGCTATGATCTTTACAATTCCACGGTTTCCATCAGAATCTGTTACGGCAGAAAATATGATCGTAAGGATACTTATTACTACAGCGGCAGTGAACATCGCACCGCCATGTTCTTTTATGATCTCTCTCATAGCATTCTCCTTCTTACATATTTACTTCAATACATGTCTACGGTCAGATTTTCTTCTAATTTGTTTCTTACAATAGCCGGCAGTGCAATGTCCTGGCACAGCAATTTCAAAAAGAAAAGGACTTATTTTGGTCGCTGCCTTCCAATATTGGCAATTAAAACACTGCTTCATTGGCTGATTGATATTATATCCCAAACCAATTCTTGACATCTTTTCCTCCTAACCGCATAACCCGGTAAAAAAAGTTTCTACCATCTGTTTAAAATATCCGGCATACACACCATACATCACCGTAAACGCTATCACTGACAATGCACCTGCCTGTATGCCTCCGCCAAGTTCTTTTACTATCTCTTCCACTTAAAACACCATCCTTAAAATCCTGTTGCAGCCATATACACACTGACTAAAAATGCAAGCACTGCCAGTGCCGGAACTGCTTCCATTATCATTTCACCAAGATGTTCTACAATCTCTTCCACTACCTTGCAATCCCCCTTGTCTGGTGTGTTTTCTCAATGCCAAAAACCGGCATTTTATAACTATAGGATAACACCACATCTGCGGACACCGTCTCTCCCTCCGCATTAGCAGAAGGCGTTACGGCAAGTGTATAACCTTCTGACTGTGCCTGTGAAATACAGCTTGTGATCACAGCCTGATTAAAATCACTGTTTTCGATCTCTGTTATCACGTCTGCCTTATACTCTTTGGCAGCCGCTGTCTGCGCTGATGCCGTCAACAATGCCGCTGCTCCAAAAACACAGAGCAGATAAAAAAACAACGTTGTAAATGCATTGATTATATTTTTCATCTACATTCCTCCCGCCTCTGACAGCATTTCAAATAAAAACATCATGCCAACGACCAGATCTCCCAGCAACTTGATGGATGCACCAAAAACCGGATACGAATATAACATCTTAACCTGGAAAGCCGAACTTTTATTCCGGCGTTCTGCAGCACGGTTTCTCATTTCCTGGACCTGTACTAAAAGGTTCTGGATCTGCACCTTTGCATCTCCGGTACCGGATTCTGAAATCGCATACAGCATTTTCATGCAGCTGGTTGTTTCCGGGATATCGAAATTTTTACAGAAATCTGTGTAGGAACTCAATGCTTTCGGCTGCTCTTTCAAACGCTGCAGTAATGCATTTATTTCCGGAACCAGGATCTTTGGTGCGCCATCTAATGATTTTGCAATTGAAACCTGCACATTGCTGTGCTGCATTAATAATGCCATCTGCATCAGCCACTCTGGGAATGCCGCATAAAGTTCTTCAGATACCACACGTCTTGCAATATTCCTGCCAAATCTATGCTGCTGCGACATGGCTTTTTCATAGCAGCGCAGCACGTATTCTTCATCCCTGCCGCTTTCTTCTTTTAACCAGTTCCTGGTCAATGTCTTTTCTGATTTTGCATATACGTAGATCATCCATAAAAGAAGTCCAAAAGATGTGATCTGTACCAGACCTGTTGTAAGCACATTGTAAGGGGCTTCCATGTTGAGGATACCCGGAAGCGCATTTAACACATATAAAGTTCCGGCACATAAGGCTGTAGCCACAACAATGGATACCACATTGTTTGTATGTGCTTTTTTCTTTTCTCCCTGAAGCAGATATCCACGACGCTTCCATAATTCCACATCGTTTAATAACAGGGAAATGGAATCATCCGCCTCTCCACCATATTCCTCTGCACTGATCAAAAGTTCATGCAGCGTTCTGATCTTACGGCATTCATATTCTTTTTCCACAATGTCTAAGGATTCCCTTAAAACACCTTTTTCACTGTAGGAACATCCTGCTTCCAGATGACCGATTGCTTCCTCTATCACATCCTGCATATGCCCCGGTTCAAATGTTTCTTTCGTTTCTTTTAAGGCAGATAACACTTTTCCACTTTTCTGGAATGCATATAACATCTGTTCCATGTAAGTGGCAGCATCTGCAAAACGTTTCTGTTCATACATTTTTTTGTAGGTATCCAGAATAAACGCCGGAAGTGCCAAAAACATGGCGATCAGCACAATGACAAGCAGCTCCCATTTCAGTTGAAACAGTAAGCCGATCACTCCCATCCCGGCAATACATACACCAATGACAAATAAATGCGTTTTCCAGGAAAAATGATATCCGTATGTATAAACCTCTTTTGCAAGGTTTCCCGGATTTAAAAGCAGCAGATTTTTTGCCACACGGTTTTCTTTTTTGATCTGCTTTCTCTCTTTTATCTGTGTCTTTTTCAAACCTGTCACTATCTGCCCTCCTTCCGGTACCTGTAAAAACTTTCACAAAAGAACGGTTCTTTTATTCCAGCACGTTCTAATTTCAAAAGAATATCTTTTGGTATCTCCTCTGAAATAAGTTCCCCATCCTCTACCAGCATGTAAATTCTGTTTTCATGATCTTCCCTGGCATAAAAACAAAGCTGGTCTAAATATCTTCTGATCTCCCCATCCTGTGTATTTTCTTTCCGGATCAGAAGTCCAAGATTTACATAACGGTAAATCCTGTTTTCCATACGTCTCGCATCATTTACATTATTCATCATGCTCTGGATACGGTCTGGCAGCTTCCTCACATCATCCAGATGGATCGTTGTAAATCCATTAACACCGGTACTCCACTGTTCTAACAGTGATGTCACTTCCGTTGACCTTGCCTCTGATAAAACCAGATAAGCCGGATTCTGTCTTAAACACGCCTTGATTGCATCCGTATAGGAAAAATTATCCTTTACACGAAGCTCTACGGCATCTGCTCCGGCATTAATTTCCGGATAATGGATTTCTAAAGAATCCTCGATCGTGATCACACGGCTTTCTTTCGGAATAAACTGCATAAAAAACTTTGCTGTTTCCGTTTTTCCAGCTCCGGGTTCCCCGCCAAATACAAAGTTCATACCCGCTCTCACACAGTTTAAAAGCAGATGCAGCACCTTTTCTTCACAAAAACCACTTTTTAACATTCCATCAATCGTGTTTCTTACCAGACAGGGTGATCTGCGGATACAGACGCTTGTCCCAGTTGCCGCCACAGAATCATGGATGATACTGATACGAAGTTCTTTTGTGTCTGCCTCTAACACCTTATTTGCATTGTTAAACTGTGCATCCACACAATTTGCAATGTTATGTGTAAAGGTATCTAAAAAGTTTTCGGTAACTTTTTCTTCTGCTTCTCTCGCCCTATACTTACCCTTTTTGAGATCCGTGATCCACAGGGCAGAACCGTTATAATCCACATCCGTGACATCCGGCTGCATTAAAAAATCCCAGAACACACCAAACTGTTCCGGGCTTGGTTCAAACATTTCACTCAAATTTAATTTTCCCTCCTTTAAAAGGTACAGGCAGCATGTAAATGTCAAAGACCAACCGAACATTTGCCGCCGCCTGTTTTTTTTTACTCCGGCCACTTTACTTATCAGCCTAATGCATTCATCTTTGTAAAGAAATTCGTGAATGCTGTTTTGAACTGCTCTAAAGCAATTCCGCCTTCCGTTGGATTGCAAATGAACAAGATCAATACTGTAATTGCAATAATCACTGCACCTCTTTTTACTGCACCACCATATTCTTTCATAAACTCTTCCATGGGAATCTTCCTCCTTTCATCGTTACTCGATTCTCCTGCAGGTGAAATCTGTATGGGATTAATTAATCCCTTATAAACACAGGAATGCTTTATCACATCGTTGTTCCTTCCAAAAGGTTATATATCAATTCATAGCGGCACATAACAAGGAAAGGAATTGTCTCTTTCAGACTGCAATATACGGAAAAATTTTCTCTTGCTTCCTGAAATGCACAATCAATTTTGTACTGTGACAGATTTTCCTTCTCTGCATTCTTTCGCCAGGCATTGTACTTCTCCTGGAGAGATCCGTTTTGTTCTTCAAATATTTTCAGATCATCCATCATACTTACTCCTGCTACACCTCTTCGTATTTTTTCATAGCATCTTTCATAAAAAAGCATAATTTCAAATGGTATTCTGTTTTTTAAATGACACCATGTAGAAAATTCACTTCTTACCTCTTCAAAAATGCAGTCTGTCTCATATGACATTTTCCCTTTTCGCTCCGCTTTCTGTCTCCACACTACATATTTTTCCCATACATCTCCATTTTCCAATTCAAAACGTTTTACCCGATTCTTTTCTACGTCTTTCCATTTCTGTATCCTGCTGGTCAGCGATGCTTTATTCTCCATCGTATTATAAATTTCAAACAGTTCCGGGTATTTCATTACCAGCCATAAATGTGCCTTTTCAATTCCTTCACTTTCAAAAGCACCTTTTAAAATACATTTAAAAACATAGTCTGTCAGGAAATGTGAAATCTCTATGGTAAACCCTGGATCATGTATATTTCCATTGCATATTGCAGATATAAAATATTCCTGCTTTATCAGAAGTGCCGTTGCATGATCTATTAATATTCTTCTATTTCTGTCAGCAGCCCGTTGCACTTTCTTGACTTTATAGCAATAAATAAATAGAATAGTTATTGATACTATGTATATAATTGTAACTACTAACAAAAGAGTCATCACCTCGTAACATTCCAACAATATATAATCTTCCTGTGCTTATAAGGGACAAATTTACGCCCCTTATTTTCTTTTGGCAGCGTTCTATAACCGCACACTGCCGAGAGCCTGTCAGCCCTATCACGGTCTTCTCCTCTTTCTTTCGTGACTGTTACGTTTTATCCCCGTCAATGGGGCTTTCTGAAAGTCCTGCGTTTCATACTTCCACCCGCACAAGTCCATTTAGTTATCAAGGTTCAACAAAGATCAATAAAGGGAAACATCTGTTCAGATTGAACTTTTCTTAGAAATGCCGTAGAATAAATTCGTTAGTTTTTTTGTGGCATTTCTTATGAAATGTTTCCCGGAAGCCTTGTGATTGCCGTCACAGGGCTTCTTTTTTTGATTCCCGTTTCCAGGAACCGATTGTCTGCATTGCTTTGATGCTACGGTCATGGATCTGCCGTGCAGACAGGTTGTTATTTCTTGTTCATGTTTTTTAAATGCTCTTTTAACACTGTCATATTTGTTTTACAATCTGCAAAATGACGATATCCAGAATCAAGAAGATAATATTCTTCTGTTTCACTTTCTTCTTTCGTCCATTCTATATAGTACGGATAATTCTTTACCACGATTGCATAGCCATCCGGCAAATCATAGCGATAAAATGTTTCTTCTGTGCACTCATTTCTACACCAAATGTTCCAGGACTTATAACTGTTTATAAACTCTTCTCTCTGCGCCATGTTCTTCATGACAGGAAGTTCCGGCTGTGTTATAACAGATTCTTTATCTTCGATCCATCCGCATCTTCCATTGCAGTCTATCTCACAGTCAGCACAGCATTCTACTGTTTCGCCACAGCCACAGCACACACAGGTTCCGCTTGGACTTTTACCAGTAATGCAGCCTCTCTCATACGGCAGTACCTTTTTCTCCGGAACTGATTGCGACGTCGCAACAGTTTTTTTCTTTTTCGATGTCTGTACCAAAGTATCTAAGGTATTTAAAGCGTCCGTCAAACTTTTCTGTTCTTTCGCTTTTTCTTTTAATGACCTCTTATAGTTCCTAATCTGCGATACTGTCATATCAGCATTGACCTTGAAACGTTCCTTTTCCTTTAATGGCAGCATTTCCACCAACTGGGAATAGGAATATTTCTCATATCTGTCATCGATCCACACCTTCCCGGAATTTGAGTTGTCTTTTGAGCAAAATTCCTTCCATACCGCAATCACACGCGATACTGCGGATTTATCCATATGGAAGTTCTTTTCGATACACTCATAGAAATTGTCATATCCTAACTCTTCATGGTATCTGCGCATCTCCATCTCATGAAGATGGAACCCTAAACTCATGTATCGTTTTTTGACATCCGCTATGTCCTGTTTCACATAGTTAAATGAAGCAACTGCAAGTTCATTTACTTCATCGCCGTAATAATCCTCACCAAATACAATGCCTGTTGTTAAATCCATATCATCACCGCCCACAGTTTATATCCATCCCATATCTACAGATACATACCATCCAACCAATACCAAATTAAAAATATTTTGTACTACTCTCGATACCGTATCTCCATCTTCAATAACATCACTTTCTTCTAAACAAAAACATATAATCCCGATAACAAAATCAGCAGCTATTGCTATTACTACAACATCTAAAATACTCATTTCATCGCCCCTTTCCAACAGCCATGTGATCACAGCTACAGTTACCACACCGCAATAACCAGCTTTCTTCCTACCACCAGCCTATGTTCCAAGATCCTGTAAACTCTATTATTTCGACTTCTTTCTTTGGAATCGTGTATGTTTTGTCCTGATACCTAAATCTGTAATATTCTCTATGTTTTTCTATGTACCTTGTAAAGAAAACTGCCGATATACTTTTATATAACTGGTCAGAATACAAAATCAGTTCGATATCATTGCCGCTACGCAATTTAAACAATATCTGATATCTGTATTTCTGTCCTGCATTTTTCTCCGACAAATCACGTACATATAAAATGACTGACCGATCAGGAAATACTATTGGATACATGATAATTACAAACACGATGCTTACTGTAATAATAATAATTTCTCTCATATAAAGGAGATCCTCCCATGCCTATAATTGATTCAGTACTCAATAACTTTTCCATTTTTATCTATAATATCTATCTTGCAATTTGAAATGTCCTCTTTGGGAATGTTGTTTGGATATATTCCACCACATTTTCTTCTGCAACTATCACATCTATTGTATAATGCTCCGTGCAAACATGACGAATACATTTCTCCATAAGTAGGATGATTACACTTTGGTTTTCCTTTATTACATGAATAATATCCACAACTACTCATTTCATCCTCTCCTCTCCGACAGCCACGTGATCACAGCCGCTGTCACCACATCCTCCGGTTCCCATGAATCGGATATCTCACGTTCTGTTCCCTGGAGCTGTTCATGTTCCCATCCGGATAATTGTTTTGCAGCATTTTGAAGTTCTTCATAAATAGGTTCCGGAATGGAGATTGTAATCTCACGTTTGTTGTCCCGATCCATGTTGTCACCTGCTTTCTAATATCATTGACACTTACTCAACCTTTTTCTTCTCTTTGACTGCGTCTTTCTTTTTAAATAAATACGCATATTCACCATTTTTCCCATCCCGAAACATCCTTGCCACATCCTCTGTACTCTTTCCAAATAAAGCCCAAATCAGTTGATCGGAAGTTACGGGATTCTCTTCATCAAAGACAATGTTGTTCATAAATTTTACCTCACAAATTTTCCACGGGTACACGTTCCAAATTTGCATCATTTAACTCATCATTTTCTGCTTTTTGGCTTGCAAGAAGCAAATTTGCACCAGCAAGGATTAATTCTCTCTTAGATCCATGTAACTGAGAATATATTCTCGATAATTCTAATATTTCAGTATCTGAAACTTCTTTTCTTTTTTCCCTACCCATATACACGCCTCCTTTTGTTATGTTTGAAACAATTATATGTCACTTTCATTCCATTGTCAATACTATTGTTACGTTTGTGTCGTTTTTTATTTACAAACAAAGTATCATGTGATAACATATGGTTAAAATACGGAGGAAATAACAATGCAAGAAATAAATGAACGTTTTATACAACTTAGAAAAAAACTTAATATGAGTCAAGAAGAAATCGGAAACGTCATTGGCACAAAACGTTCCGGCGTTAGTAATATTGAAAACGGAATCCGAAATGTAACAGAAAAACACATTAAATTGCTTTGTTACGGTCCTATCAATGGACAATATATAAACGAAAATTGGCTACGCACCGGCGAAGGCGGGGATGAAAATATGTTTTTAAAGCCACAAAAAAACGAGCTTGTTTCCAGAGCAGCCGCTTTACTTGGAGAAAAAGACCCTGTCTTTGAAGCCTTTGTGGAAACATACAGCAGCTTAACTCCGGCAAATCGAAAAGTCCTTTTAGACTTCAGCCTAAAACTTCTAAATGCTTTGAACGATGCAACAAATGAATAGTTTTATACAAAAAAATGTGGAGATGATCAAATCGATCATTTCCACATTTTTTTATTACGCTTCTCTCGTCTTATCCGGATAAGACACTGCAAATGAATATACTGCAATAATATAATCGATATCATAACTGCTTTGCACTAACAAAAAAATAAGTTCCTTGTACTCTTCCATTGTCATACGCATTCCCCCATTTTTCTTTTGTTGAATACTACATTTTAAATTACCTACTCCTGACGATTTCATTCTACTACTACATCATACAATTTAAAATACTATCCATAACGATTTCCACATATGTGGACAGAAACTTCATTTATAATCTGATTCATATAAATCGGAGATTCGAACATCCAGTGCTTTGGCAATTTTTTCCATCTGAAGTACCGTCGGATAGCGAATTTCATTTTCATAATTACTTAGCGCTGCACGGCTAATTCCGCACCTTTGCGCCAATTCCGATAATGTAATTTCTTTCTCTGTTCTAACATTCCATATCTTAATAAGCATAGCTAAATTATACAGTAGATATTGCCAGTATTTTACTGGTAATTTCTTCCATTTTCTTATTACTTTATTGTTTTTATCAAATGACAACTACAATTTGTTTATTCTGCCATATTGTACGTTTCGCAAACATATGCTAGAATCTTTCCCATCAAATACTACAAAGGAGATTCGATTATGCAATTTTTAAACGTAGCTGCTTACGCAAGATACTCAACCGAAAACCAGGATGAAAATTCTATTGAAACACAGTTTGACAATATCGCCCAGTACTGTCAGGCGCATCAGTATAATATCGTCGCTCATTACTTCGATAAAGCAAAATCCGGCACTAATATCGAACGTGCCGATTTTCAGGAAATGATCTCTGCTGCAAGAGCAGGAAAATTCTCTGCTATTGTCATCTATGATATTACCCGTGGATCCAGAGACGTTGCAGACTGGTTTACTTTTCGAAAACAGATGATGCAGGCAGGCGTTCAGATCATATCCACACACGACAATATCGGTGACCTCCTTAACCCTAACGACTTTCTGACAGAATTAATTGGTGTCGGAATCGGGCAGCATCATGTCCTGACCTCACGTTTAAAATCTATTGATGGAACAACCATGAAAGCACATGAAGCAATATTTCTAGGCGGATGCCCGCCACTTGGTTACGATGTTAAAGACGGAAAATATATCATCAATGAATCAGAAGCCAATATTGTCCGCAAAATCTTCTCCATGTATGCTTCCGGAGAATCTTACAGCGACATTATTGACAGCTTAGGCGGAGCTATTGGCAAGAAAGGTCGTCCTATCGGCAAAAATTCTTTAAGCTCCATTCTTCGTAACGACAGATACATAGGAATTTACACCTGGAACCGACGCAAAATAAAAATAATGGGAAAATGGGCAGGCGGCGTGCCTAATGAACGAATCGTCCAGATCAAAGACGCTATACCACGTATTATTGATCAGCCGACCTGGGACAGAGTCCAAATCAGATTAAAAAGCAAAACAAATTCTTCTTCCAAAGCAGCACGTTCTTATCTTCTGACCGGAAAAATAGTATGTACAGAATGCGGTTCACGTTACTGCGGCAGAACATCTGTGAACCAAAGAGGTTATCAAAACCCTTACTATGTCTGCGGAAACAAAACGAGAACCAGACAATGCCATTCCAAAAATATAAAATGTGAAGATCTTGATAATTTCTGCCGAAATGCAGTCAGGGAATATATCTTGAATTATGATTTATCTGAAACCGCACAGCGTATCGTAACCGCATACAATGCAACAGTTTCACAGTACACCAATGAAAAGAAAGAACTGGCAGAAATCTCCCGCAAAATTAAAAACGGTACAGATGCAATTTTAAACGGCTTCTCCAGCGAAGAACTTTTTCAGCAGATGGGAAAATTACAGGTACGTCAAAAAGAATTAGAAAAGATCATTGCAAACGATGCTGCAGATGAACTCGATCCAGAACTGGTAACGAAATTATTGAAAAACATGTTAGAAGATGTTTCAACTAACATCGATGAAGTAGTAAAACAATTTGTAACAAAAATCTACGCCCATCCGAACGGCGATTGTACCGTACATCTGGGCGTAGCACATTTTACAAGTAGCGGAAGGGAGATTCGAACTCTCGACACTACGGGTATGAACCGTATGCTCTAGCCAACTGAGCTATCTCGCCATCTTTTTTTGTTTCTTTTGTTTTTTTCAAAAGGAATGGGACCTACAGGGCTCGAACCTGTGACCCTCTGCTTGTAAGGCAGATGCTCTCCCAGCT
>OGHC01000913.1_pt1 | contig 15955 bp, 10 predicted proteins | sample 1571381 | NCBI WGS metagenome assembly OGHC01 (sample SAMEA2581945, study PRJEB24529) | metagenome | biome: Human gut stool | place: China | collected 2011 | reverse complement strand
GGCGACTCAGAGTCCGGCTCGGTCGGCTCGTTTGTACTGCTCGCACTCAGCCTTGCGGCTACCGTAATATCAGGCTGGAGAACCTTTGTAAAAGGCGTTAAATCCGTATTTAAACTTCAAATAGATGAAACTACCTTGCTCACCATTGCGGTTGTTGCCGCCTTTGTTTTGGGCGAATATGTTGAGGCGGCTATGGTTACAATTCTCTTTGCAGTCGGCGAAATTGTCGAGGAAAAGGCAGTTTCCGCATCGAGAAACGACATAGCAAAGCTCGCTCAGATTCGTCCCGATAACGCAACGGTACTTATAAACGGCAAGGAAGTTGTAAAAGCCGCCGAGGATGTGAAAATCGGCAGTACCATTGTTGTTAAACCGCACGAAAGAGTGCCGCTTGACGGCGTGATTTCAAAGGGAAATACCACACTTGACTCATCGGCGCTCACAGGCGAGAGTGTACCTGTTGATGCAGAGGTCGGCAGTGAAGTAATGAGCGGAATGATTAACGGTAATTCTTTAATAGAAATAAAAACAACTAAGGAATTTGGCGACAGCACCGCCGCAAGAATTATAAAGCTCGTTGAGGATGCCGCCGCTACTAAAGGCAAGAGCTAAAAGTTTATCAGCCGCTTTGCCGCAGTTTACACACCTATCATCATTTTAATTTCAATCATCGTTGCCATTGTACCGCCGCTTGTAGGCTTGGGCAGTTTCAGCACATGGGTTTATCGTGCTTTTGTATGTCTTGTAGCCTCTTGTCCTTGCGCCATTGTTATTTCAGTTCCGCTTTCGTACTATTCGGGACTTGGCGCATCGTCAAAAATCAGCGTGCTTATTAAGGGCGGAAAATACATTGAGGCACTCGCAAAGGCAGACGCATTTGTGTTTGATAAAACAGGCACACTCACAACAGGCGAATTGTCTGTAAATAAGGTGTTTGCTTACGGCAGTCATTAGTCAGCCGAAATATTATCGCTTGCCGCCGCTTGCGAAAAATATTCTTCTCACCCAATAGCCATGGCAATCAAAGCAAAAGCCGAAAAGAATAACTTGCCTGAGCTTTCCGATTACAGCGAAAAGGCAGGACAGGGCGTTACAGCTAAGTATAACGGCAAGAGCCTTGCCTGCGGCGGTTCAAAGATTTTGACAGACAGCCAAAAAGCAACAACCGAAAAAACCGCATCGGTTTATGTTATTTATGACGGCGAATTAATCGGCGCAATTTCTGTAAGCGATACATTAAGACCGGAGGCAAAGTCTGTTATTGATGAGCTGAGAAAACTCGGTGTTAAGGACAGCATAATGCTTACGGGCGATAAGAAAGAAAATGCAATGGAAATAGCAAACGAGCTGAAACTCGATTCTTATGCGGCTGAGCTTATGCCGTCAGACAAACTCGAAAGGCTCATTGATATTAAGAAAACACATAAATCGGTTTGCTTTATAGGTGACGGCATAAACGATGCGCCTGTACTTACTGCGAGTGATTGCGGCTTTGCAATGGGATTTGGCAGTGAGGCTGCTATTGAGGCTGCCGATGCAGTGCTTGCGGCAGGCAACCTGAAACAGTTGCCAAGGTCGATAAAAATTGCAAAAAAGGTTGTAGCAACCGTAAGAACAAATATCACATTTGCGCTCGGAGTAAAAACAATAGTAATAATCCTCGCAATATTTGGCATAGCACCAATGTGGCTGTCTGTATTAGCAGATACAGGTGTAAGCGTACTTTGCGTACTTTATGCCGCAAGACTTCTTCATACAGTTGATAAAAAGTAATTTATAAATAGATAGATTTCCTCTCATCAAAACTACCGCATTCCAAATGGAGTGCGGTAGTTAATTGTTGCTTTTTATTAAATTAATTGGAGTGAATTATTATTTTGCTTAACTCGTGCACTAAACCATAAATTACCCCAACTATTGACATTGAGCTTTTTAACTTTGTGATAAACTAAGTTAAACCATAATTAAAAGGCTGTTCCGCAAGATAGGGAACAGCCTTTGCTGATTGATTATAATATTTTATCTCGGTTATTCATTTTGTAACATAAGGTCATAAGGCTGTCACTGAGGTGGACATTCTCCACAAGTGTATCGTTATATTTTCTCGCAATGTCATAGTGACTGAAATTCCAATAGTTCTTGATGCCGTAACCATACAGCTTATCAAGTACATTTTCCACACATACTCTCGGTATGCACAAAAACGCAGTGTTAATCTTGTTGTTCTGACAAAAGTCATCGAGCAGACTGTCGTGCATTATTGTAAGATTATTCAGCTTTTTGCCCACCTTTTCCTCGTTGCAGTCAAAGCAGGCGATAAGCTCAAAACCGAGCTTTTCAAAGTTCATATGCTTTGCAACCGCTTTGCCAAGGTTGCCTGCGCCTATGAGTATAGCTTTATAATCGTTGTTAAGACCAAGAATATTCTGTATTTCTTCTTTCAGCTGAGCCACACTGTAACCGTAACCCTGTTGACCAAATCCACCAAAGCAGTTAAGATCCTGTCTTACCTGAGAAGCGGTTACATTCATAATTTCAGCCAATTTTGTAGATGAAATCTTGTCAATGTGCTGTTCGTTTAACTCAGATAAAAAGCGGTAATATCTGGGCAGTCTTCTGATTACAGACATTGAAATGTTGTCATTTTTGGACATTGTACTTTAACCTTACTCCTTTTAACCGATTTATAATTATGCCTTACGCAAGCGCAGCTGCAAGACGCTCGTTTACTGCAAGCAAGAAATCCTCTGAATTAACCTTTTTCTTGTTTTCAAGAGTTGAAATAGCGTAAAGGTCGCCTGTCATAACACCGTCTTCAATAGTGTCGATAGTAGCCTTTTCGAGCTTGTCTGCAAAGCTCATAAGCTCAGGAAGATTATCAAGCTCGCCACGCTTTCTGAGAGCACCTGTCCAAGCAAAGAGAGTTGCAACAGAGTTTGTAGAGGTTTCCTCGCCCTTGAGACACTTGTAGTAGTGGCGCTGAACAGTACCGTGTGCTGCCTCGTACTCATATACACCGTCCGGTGAAACAAGCACGCTTGTCATCATAGCAAGTGAACCGAATGCAGTGGCAATCATATCGCTCATTACATCGCCGTCATAGTTTTTGCAAGCCCACATATAGCCGCCCTCACTTCTGATAACTCTTGCAACGGCGTCATCAATAAGTGTGTAGAAATATGTAATGCCTGCCTGCTCAAATTTCTCTTTGTACTCGTTTTCAAAAATTTCGGCAAAAATATCTTTGAATCTATGGTCATACTTCTTGCTGATTGTATCCTTTGTGGCAAACCATACATCGAGCTTTTGGTCGAGCGCATAGTTAAAGCAAGAACGGGCAAATGATGAAATGCTCTTGTCGAGGTTGTGCATACCCTGAATGATACCGTCTGTCTTGAAATCGAAGATTGTACTTCTTTCCTCTGTACCGTCAGGCTTTGTTACGCAAAGCTCAGCCTTGCTGCCTGCCTTAACAACCATTTCTGTATTCTTGTAAACATCGCCGTAAGCGTGACGGGCAATGCAAATCGGCTTTTTCCATGTAGGAATATACGGAGTAATGCCCTTTACAAGAATAGGACTTCTGAATACTGTACCGTCAAGAATAGCACGAATTGTGCCGTTTGGTGATTTCCACATCTGCTTGAGGTTGTATTCGTCCACTCTTGCAGCGTTTGGTGTGATTGTAGCGCACTTTACGGCAACACCGTATTTCTTTGTAGCCTCGGCACTGTCAATAGTAACCTGATCGTCTGTTTTGTTTCTGTTTTCAAGACCGAGGTCGTAGTACTCGCTCTTTAAGTCAATGTATGGGTAAATAAGAATGTCTTTGATTTTCTGCCAAAGAACTCTTGTCATCTCGTCGCCGTCCATCTCAACGATGGGGGTAGTCATTTTAATTTTATCCATTAGCTGTTCTCCTTTGTATAGTCAAGCAAACCGCCTGCAAGAATGATTGCTCTTGTTCTGTCTGAAAGCTCGCAGTCGGCAACAATGGTTTCTCCTGTTGTCTTGTTTACAACTGTAACAGCCGAGCCTTCTGCAATTTCCTTTTTAACATTAGGAAGCTCAAGCATATCGCCGAGCTTAATCTTATCGTAATCGGCAGTGTTTTGGAATGTAAGCGGAAGAATACCTGCGTTGATAAGGTTGCTCTTGTGAATTCGTGCAAAGCTCTTTACGAGAACTGCCTTAACGCCGAGGAAAAGCGGAGCAAGGGCAGCGTGCTCTCTTGATGAACCCTGACCGTAGTTTTCGCCGCCAACAATAATGCTCTTGCCGAGAGTTTTTGCTCTCTCAGGGAATTCCTTGTCGCATACTGTAAAGCAGTGCTGAGAAATAGCAGGAATGTTTGAACGGAGCGGAAGAATTTTTGCACCGGCAGGCATAATGTGGTCAGTTGTAATGTTGTCGCCAACCTTGAGTGAGCAGGATGCCTCGATAGACTCTGTAAGAGGACTTGTAGCAGGATACTCCTTAATGTTCGGACCTCTTAAAATTTCAACATTGTCCATTTCCTCAACAGGAGCAGGAGCAATAACCATATTATCATTGATAAGGAACTTCTCAGGCAGCTCAATTTCAGCGGCAGGGCCGAGCTTTCTTGGGTCAGTAAATACACCTGCAAGTGCCGATACGGCAGCTGTTTCAGGAGATACAAGGTAAATCTGACCGTCTGCTGTACCGCTTCTGCCCTCAAAGTTACGGTTGAATGTACGAAGTGAAATACCCTTGCTGTTTGGCGACTGTCCCATACCGATACATGGGCCGCAGTCACTTTCAAGGATTCTTGCGCCGGCAGCAATCATATCTGCAAGTGCGCCGTTCATAGCAAGCATATTGAATACCTGCTTACTGCCCGGAGCAATAGCAAGCGACACGCCGTCTGCAACTGTTTTGCCCTTTAAAATGTGAGCAACTCTCATAAGGTCAAGGTAGCTTGAGTTTGTGCATGAACCGATACATACCTGGTCAATCTTCTTGCCCTCAAGCTCGCTGATTGGCTTAACATTGTCCGGTGAATGAGGACAAGCAGCAAGCGGCTCAAGCTCTGAAAGGTTGATTTCAATAACCTCGTCATAAACAGCGTCAGCGTCAGCGCTAAGCTCTGTGTAGTCTTCCTCTCTGCCCTGAGCCTTGAGAAATTCTCTTGTGATTTCGTCTGAAGGGAATACAGAGGTTGTAGCGCCAAGCTCCGCACCCATATTTGTAATTGTAGCACGCTCAGGAACTGTAAGTGTTTTAACGCCTTCACCGCCGTTCTCAACGATTTTGCCGACGCCGCCCTTAACGCTCATAACTCTTAATACTGCAAGAATAATATCCTTTGCAGAAACCCATGGGCTGAGTTTGCCTGTAAGATTAACTCTTACCATTTTCGGCATTGTGATGTAATATGCACCGCCGCCCATAGCAACAGCAACATCAAGACCGCCCGCACCGATAGCAAGCATACCGATACCGCCGCCTGTCGGAGTGTGGCTGTCAGAACCGATTAATGTTTTGCCCGGCTTACCGAATCTTTCAAGGTGAACCTGATGGCAAATACCGTTGCCCGGTCTTGAAAAATAAATGCCGTGCTTTTTGCATACCGACTGAATAAATCTGTGGTCATCGGCATTTTCAAAACCTGTCTGCAATGTATTGTGGTCGATATATGCAACGCTCTTTTCGGTTTTGACTCTCGGAATACCCATAGCCTCGTATTCTATGTAAGCCATTGTGCCTGTTGCGTCCTGTGTAAGAGTCTGGTCAATGCGCAAACCGATGTCGTTGCCGACAACCATTTCGCCGCAAACCAAATGCTCTTTAATAATTTTCTGTGCAATTGTGTAGCCCATTTGATTACCTCCGCAAAAGTATTTTTGTGGTATTTGCAATATAAAAGCAATAACCCGTATACATTAATTGCCAATTATAAGGCAATTATTAGTACCTATTATATAACATTTTTCTCTTTATGTAAAGTAAAAATGGATGTAAATACGAAAATTTGCATTTTTGGCACTATCTGTTGCTAAATTTCAAAAATAAATTGAATTTTCTGTTTTATGGTGATATAATAAAAAAGTATGCGTAGGACTATTTGAATTTAGATTTTAATAGGGGGATAATTTTATGGAAACAAGAGAAAATTTAAGAAATATAGCGATTATCGCTCATGTTGACCATGGCAAAACTACTCTCGTAGACCAGCTCTTAAAGCAGAGCGGTATTTTCAGAGCAAACGAGGCTGTGGCTGAAAGAGTAATGGACTCAAACGACCTTGAGAGAGAAAGAGGCATTACAATTCTTTCTAAAAACACAGCGGTTATGTATAACGGTATTAAAATCAACATCGTTGATACCCCCGGTCATGCTGATTTTGGCGGCGAGGTTGAGCGTATCCTTATGATGGTTGACGGCGTTGTACTTCTTGTAGACGCTTTCGAGGGCTGTATGCCGCAGACAAGATTTGTGGGACTTGGCAAAAAGCCTTTGGTTGTACTCAATAAAATTGACCGTCCGGGTGCAAGACCGGAAGAGGTTGTAGACGAGGTTTTAGACCTCTTTATCGAGCTTGGCGCTGACGAAGACCAGCTTGATTTCCCTGTTGTATATGCGTCGGGTCGTGACGGCTACGCAAGCCTTGACCCACATCAGCCGGGTACAGATATGAAACCGCTTTTTGAGGCTATTGTAAATGAAATTCCTGCTCCGCAGGGTGACGCCGAGGGCGGACTTCAGATTCTTATTTCAAACATTGACTCAGACCCGTTCGTCGGCAGAATCGGCGTGGGCAGAGTTGAAAGAGGCACTGTAAAAACAGGTCAGAGCGTTGCAATTTGCCATACAGACGGCAATGTAACAAAGAATGCAAGAATAGGCAAGATTTACCAGTACGAGGGACTTAAAAGAGTAGAGAGCGAAACAGCGGAAATGGGCGACCTTATCTGCGTGAGCGGTATTCAGGATATTAATATCGGCGAAACAATCTGCGACCCCGAAAATATCGAACAGCTCCCATTCGTAAAGATTGACGAGCCTACCGTATCAATGAACTTTATTGTAAACAACTCTCCGTTTGCAGGCAGAGAGGGCAAGTATGTTACTTCAAGAAATCTTCGTGACAGACTTTTCAAGGAAATTGAAACCAATGTTGCGTTGAGAGTAGAGGAAACCGACAGCGCCGATACATTTAAGGTATCGGGCAGAGGTGAGCTTCACCTTTCTATTCTTATTGAAACAATGCGCCGTCAGAACTACGAATTTCAGGTATCTCGTCCGCAGGTTATCACAAAGATGATTGACGGCAAGTTAAACGAGCCTATGGAAATGCTTATTATCGAAGTGCCTGACGCTTATGTTGGCGCAGTTATGGAAAAGCTCGGTTCAAGAAAGGCAGAGCTTATCAATATGGGCACTCGTGAGGGCGGCTCAACTCACATTGAGTTCCGTATTCCGTCAAGAGGTCTTATGGGCTATCGTCCTGAGTTCCTTACAGACACAAACGGCAACGGTATTATGAACCACGTATTTGCCGGCTATGAGCCATACAAGGGCGAAATCGTAACTCGTCATCAGGGTTCGCTCATCGCTTTTGAAACAGGCGAAACCGTAACATACGGTTTGTATGCCGCACAGGAGAGAGGCAGACTTTTTGTAGGCCCGGGCGTTCCTGTATATGAGGGTATGATTGTAGGCGCAAGCCCTAAGTCAGAGGACATTACAGTAAATGTATGTAAGAAAAAGCACATCACTAATACTCGTGCATCGGGTTCTGATGACGCACTCAAGCTCACACCGCCGTCAATCCTTTCACTTGAGCAGTGCCTTGAGTTTATAGCTGATGATGAGCTTGTCGAGGTTACTCCTGAGAATATCCGTATGCGCAAGCGTATTCTTTCAAAGGAACAGAGAATGAAACAGGCTTTCCGTAAAAAATAATGAGTTTTGTAGTATTAGATCTTGAATGGAACGGTTCGTTCAGCAGTAAGGAGCAGCGTTTTGTAAATGAGATAATTGAATTTGGTGCGGTAAAAACAAATGATAATCTCGAAGTTGTAGACAGATTTGAAATGCTGATTGCCCCACAGATTGGCAAAAAGCTTTGCTCAAAGGTAAAAAAGCTGACAAAGATTACCAACGAGGAATTAAGAGAAAACGGTCATACTTTTATGCATGCCGTTTCTGAATTTAAAAAGTTCTGCGGCGAGTCCGTATTGGTAACATGGGGCACAAGCGATATTCTCGCATTGATTGAAAACTATATGTACTATGCACATAAGCCTGAGCTGCCATTTCTTACAAGCTATTGCAATGTGCAGGATTACTGCGAGAAATGCCTTTCTGTTAATGATAAATCGTCACAGCTCGGACTTTCGGTGTGTGCCGATATGCTCGCCATAAACTTTGATGTTGAAGAACAGCACAGAGCGTATGCCGATGCCGAGCTTACACTAAAGTGTATGAAACATCTTATAGACGATTACCCGATAGACAGCTTTATTACAGACGCAGCCTCTCACGATTTTTACGACAGACTGCTGTATAAAAATCATTTTATTACAGATATTAATAATCCGGAGATTGACAAACGCAGTATGCGCTTTAATTGTGATGAGTGCGGCAGACAGGCTGCAAGGCAATCTAATTGGAAAGTCAAGAATAAAAGCTTTGTTGCGCCGTTCTTGTGCAAAAGATGCGGAAGAAAGTTTGTAGGCAAGATTTCTTTTAAAAAGAAATATGACGGAGTAACTGTAAGAAAGCGTATAGTAGAGTATTACGAAAAGCCTGCCGATGAAAAAATCGAGAGCGAGGCATAGCATAATAATCTTCTATACATATATAATAGTAATATAAAAACGCAATGCCGAACGGTCGCAGTGACTGTTCGGCATTTTTAAGAATAAAATGTGAAACGGGTTTCATTGTTATTTCAATTTATTTCATATTCATTTCAAAACGAGTTCATATAGTTTTCACTTGGTAAAATTATTATATATACATCGTAAGAAATACGAAAGACACAGCATTAAAGGAGGACAAAATAATGCTTGATAATAAAAATCCAAATGAATTCGACGACATCTATTCAGGTAATACTGAAAACACAAATTCAGAAACCCCACAGGAGAAATCAGCAGACAATGCCGAGGCATCTTATGAGTGGAACTGCGAAAAATCAGACAACAGCGCAAGCGGTAATGAATACCATTATTCATATGTAAACGGCAACAATAAAGACGCATCTCATAATCCTAACAGATACAATGAGCCGACACAGTATTCGTCACAGCAAAGCTATTCGTCACAGAGCGCAGAAACAGGATACAGCAATAATTACCATAATCCAAACACAAACACTTATGATAATTATCAGCAAAATACCTATTCCGCTCAGAGTCAGCAGTCGCAGAATGTATATAATTCTCAGCCGTACGGTGCAGCACCTAATCATTCGGCAAACGCAAAGCCGCACAAGGTGAAAAAGCCTAAAAAGCCGAGAAAGCCTGTTTCAAGAGGCGCCATTGCCATTGCTCTTGCAGCTACAATGGTATTCTCTTGCGGACTTGGTTTTGGCGGCGGTTATTTTGCAAATAAAATGAACACCACCACAAGCGGCAGTTTGAATATTACCAAAACAAGCAGTAATGGCAACACTACAACAGCCTCAAGCACTTCAACCGCAAACACAACCTCTGAAATTGTTAAAAAGACAGCCGACAGCGTTGTAGAGATTTCAACCGAAAGCGTTGTAACAGGCTCGTTCGCACAGCAGTATGTTCAGCAGGGCGCAGGCTCGGGTGTTATCATCTCTCAGGACGGTTACATTCTTACAAATAACCATGTAATTGACGGAGCAAACTCTGTTAAGGTAAGACTCAGAGATGGTACTGAATACGATGCAACCATTATCGGCAGTGATTCAAGCAACGATATTGCATTGCTAAAGGTCAATGCAACAGGTCTTTCAGCCGCAACATTCGGCGACAGCAGCAGACTTGCAGTAGGCGACTATGTAGTTGCTATCGGCAATCCGCTCGGCGAGCTTGGCGGTACAGTTACAGACGGTATCATTTCAGCACTTGCAAGAAAGGTTACTATTGAAAATACTCAAATGACCCTCTTGCAGACAAACGCTCAGGTAAATCCGGGTAACTCAGGCGGCGGACTTTTCAATGCAAACGGCGAGCTTGTAGGTATTGTAAACGCAAAGCAGAGCGCAACCGAGGTTGAGGGTATCGCTTTTGCTATCCCGATTAATAATGTACTCGACATTCTCAGCGACCTCAAGGAATACGGCTATGTAACAGGCAAGGTTGACCTTGGTCTGGATTTTACAGATATTACCTCTGATGAAACAGCATTCTATTATGGCGTAAACCAAACAGGCTGTTATGTGCTTTCTGTTGATTCAGGCTCAAATGCCGAAAAAGCAGGCATTACAAGAGGCGACCTTGTAACAAAGGTAAACGATACCGATGTTTCAACATCGGATGATATTACAAACGCACTTGAAAAAGCAGAGGTAGGCGATACCGTAACATTTACAGTTAGCCGCCGAGGCACAAGCAAGACAGTTTCATTTGTACTTGAGGAATATGTGCCTGCGGTAAGCAATTCTAAGATTTCCAACGGCTCACAAAAGAGCACAACTCCTACATCAGACAGCAACAATTCAAATGGCGACAATTCTATTTGGTCACAAATGTTTGGTTGGTAATGCGTCTGTTCATATAGATAATTCATTCTGAGCTCTCCATAGCGACAGCCGATGCGTTTTGCACCGGCTGTTGTGCTGTTTAGCGGTTTTTCAAAAATAATAGGGCAGATAAAGCGTCAGCCCTATTATGGTTTAGTGCATTAAATTGCGGTAGCAAAAAGTATTTGTGGGCTTTGCCCACACTCACAACCTTTGAAAAGGTTGATCAAACTTTTATAAATGTTTTTCTAATGCATTATGCTAAATAATAAAATTTACTGTTTCGGAATAGGTTTTGCCAATTTCATAGCACTGTCTGTTCCAAAAGTGCGGCGAATAACAGTTTCAATATATTTTTTGATAAGTGTTTCGTCATCAACTATTGTAAAAAATCTCAAAACCTGCGTTTGATTAAACCATACTATTTTCATAGGTGCTTTTAAAGTTTTGCTAATTCCGGCAACGGAAAGACTTGCGGTTTCGGTTTTTAATATTTCTGTTTCACTGCATTTGCAGTTGCTCTTTTTGTATAATTCTGTAATATCGGTATCTTCTGAGTCAATAAAACCGCTCGTTACTTGTGATATATTTTCCAAGTCAGCGGCTGCCATATAATCAGCCGAGCTAATCATATAATCCCATCCATAGCCCTGCGCTGCCAAAAGCACATCATATTGATGCCAAGGCCCTGATTGAATATGCTTTATATCTCTGATAAAGGTTACATCATCAATGTAATCTTCAGCTTTGTAATTTTCAGCTTTGCAATCTTCAGCTTTGGAATTTCCTGCTTTGTAATCCTCAGTTTTGAAATCTTCTGTTTTGTAATCTTCTGCTTTACTTTTCTTTTTAAATTTATCAAAAAGGCCCATATTATTTTCTCCTTTGTTGCAAAATGATAATTAATTGACAAAAAATAACCATTGATAAACATAATAGCAAATAAATTATAAAAAGTCAATCATCAAATAATAAAGGTTGTATGCTAAAAATTAGGTTTAGTGGATTATCGGTCGGGCAACAAGGTACGGCAGTAAATCTTTCCGTCACGCAACGAAAGGGTAGAACTGAATTTTGAAAATTTAATCATAAAAAAGCGACAGATAAAATTTCTGCCGCTTGTTAGATATACTATTTAGTTTGTGATACTTTAATTATACGGTTAATTCCAATAATCAAAAAACAGAATATTCTCATACTGAGTAATAAAGTTCTGCGTTGAGTGCCAATTATTCGGATAGCCGTAATAATATTCACTTGTGCACATTACAAGTATGCGGTGCTGAACTGCGTTTCCGCCGTTATCAAAAACATAAGAAACTGCGTTCTTTACATTATCGTTTACATTTTCTTTGTATCCGTCATAACCCATACCGCCGTTGGCAGATGATTTTCTGAGATCCATAGGATCTTTGCAATAGCCGTAAACCAGCGCATCCCTAATGCACTGAGCAATGAACACCGAGCCGGCGTATGATGTGCCAAACTCGCCCATTACGATTTTTTCTATGTAAGCTCTCTCTTTGTCGGTGAGTTTATATGCTCTGCCCTGATAACTGCTGTCAATTTTATTTGACGGAAGTTTTATCAAAAACGAATTTGCGGCATTTGCACCACTGCTTGTACCGCTGCTTGCAGCGTTCATAAGGATATTTTGCAATGCGGTAACATCATTAATGTTTATATGTCCGTCACCGTCTACATCGGCTCTCTTTTCGTACTCATCGTTCCAGTTGCTCATATCTCCCGAAAGGCGAATTTGCAAGGCTGTTACATCCGATACCGAAACTTTGCCATCACCGTTTAAGTCATAATTATTTCCTGCCGCAAATGCAGAAACAGCACAAAAGCTCATAAAGAAAGTCGCAACAAGAACACAAGAAATAAATTTACAAATTCTTTTACTCATATTTTCTCCTTTGATATCTTTTTCTGTTATTTTTTGTTTCATTAAACCGTAAACAGTCATAGCTTCTTGTATATCTTCCGGCTTTAAATGACAAATCGGAGAAGTGTACAACCATTGTTTGAACGGTGTGTTTGCTCCAAATTGATTGGTCATCTGGAAATATTCGTTCCCTAACGCAATAACTACAATCTTGGCATCCTCACTCATTCCCCGGTATTCACCAATTGTTCCTTCCTGTACAATTAAAATATCATTCGGATTGAGTACATAGTTTTGTAAACTAATCTGAAATTTCATCCATCCAGAAATACAGAATATAACAACAGTAAATGAAAGCTTGACCGGATGATTTACAAAGAAACTTCCTGCTTGCACCCCTTCCGTCATTTCATCAAAAGTATCTATCAAAATGAACTGCTTGTCCAAATGTACGGCTCCATCTTCAGTAGCCAATCGAATCAGGTCCAAATCCAAATAATAATGTTTCATTTAAGCTTCTTTATTTATCTTTTTGCACAACAAAGATAGGCATTTTAGCTTAAAAATAATATATATATTATCCTTTTGACCAACTTATTATCCCAATAGATGATATGGTATAACAAATAAATTCGGAATTTTGCCATAAAGAATAAATATTAAAAACAATAAACAATGAAAAGAGTAATGATTATGGTAATCCTTGCAGGGATGCTATATGCTTGCAGTGAACCAACGCCAAAGGATACAGCAGTACGGAATGTATCTCTGACCACTCCCGTTCTATTGGAACAAATTGGTCGGAAGAACTATCCGGGCATTGTAAAGGAAACACATACTATCAATCTCGGTTTTAAAATTGCCGGACAAATCAGTCACATCCTTGTAAAGGAGGGAGATTACGTTAAAAGAGGACAACTATTGGCACGGTTGGATGATGAAGACTATCGTTTGGGAGTGGAAGCGTTGCAAATCCAATATGACCAACTGCAGGATGAGGTAGCACGTACCAAGCGGCTTTTTGAGCAGAAAAGCATATCAGCCAACGACTTTGAAAAGGCATCCGCCGGTCTGCGGCAATTGGGTGTACAACTTCAAGTGGAAAAGAACCGTTTGGACTATACCCGACTTTGTGCACCTACCGATGGCTATATACAGAATGTAAATTTTTCTCCGGCGGAGATGGTGGATGCAGGAACCTCGCTGTTCACGCTATTGGATGTATCCCACATGGAAGTGGAAGTTGATATTCCCGTAAACGATTACCGACAGCGGAAACAATTCTTGGAATATGGATGTAGGGTAATCGGTTCTAAAGAAACATTGCCGATGAAGTTTCTCAGTTTGACACCCAAGGCAGACGGCAACCAACTGTACCGGCTTCGTCTGGCTTTTGGTAACCGACCAGATGGACAGATAACTGCCGGGATGAATGTGGAAGTCTGTATCAGTATGACCGATTCTGTTTACAAAGAAAAACTGGCTGTGCCGTTGCGGGCCATATTCCGTGATGGCAATAGCTCTTGTGTATGGGTGTTCAATCAGGATTCCACAGTTTCCAGGCGACCGGTAACAGTGAGCGGAATGGATGCTGAAGGTTGTGCAGTCATCACGGAAGGATTATCCGCGGGCGAACAAGTGGTATGCGCTGGAGTGAACGTATTGAAAGACGGGCAACGTGTAGGTGTAGTGAAGAAAGCAAGTAAAACCAACATAGGAGGACTGTTATGATAACGAAACTGGCTCAATTTTTCATGAGACGACCCACATTGTTCTGGTCGTTGATGGCGGCAATTTTGATTGCCGGAATACTTGCCTTTGTACAGATGCCGAAACTGGAAGACCCTGCCGTAAGTGCAAAACAGGCTATGGTGGCTGTAGCCTGGCCGGGAGCCAGTGCTCATGAAATGGAACTGAAGGTGGCACAGCTCGTGGAGGAAGAGCTTCAATCGTTGCCCGATATTAAAAAAGTAAAGACTGAGTGCAGTAATAGTCAGGCGATGTTCACCGTGGAGTTTCAGATGACCGTACTGGAAAAGGATCTAGAGCAGCATTTCGACCTTTTGCGGCGAAAAGTAAACGACCTCGCTCCACGTTTGCCACAAGGTTGCTACTCGCCTGTAGTCATTGACGATATGATGGATGTGTACGGCATTTTCTATTCCCTGACTGCCGACGGCTATGATTATCCGGAGATGTACAAGTATGCCAAATATATCCGTCGGGAGTTACTCGGGGTGAAAGGTGTGAAACGAATCAACATTATCGGCAACCGTGATGAGGTCATCAATATCATTCTCTCTAAAGAACAAATAGCCCGTAACGGTATTGTTCCCACACAGATAATGTCCGCCTTGCAGGGTGCAGGAAAGACTGTAAATGCGGGACGATATGCCAGCGGAAACGAACGGATTGCACTTTATGTGGATTCCGCAGTGAAAGATGAAAAGGAAATTGCCGACCTGATGATTCAAACATTGGACGGGAAACGGCTTCGTATCGGTGACATTGCACGGGTGGAGCGTGGATATGCCGAACCGCAACGGAACGGCTTCTTCGTGAATGGCAAACCTGCGCTTGCCATCTGTATGGCAATGGAAAAGTCCGCCATAGTTCCCGATGTGGGAAAGGCTGTTGATGAAAAGCTGGCGGAAGTGATGAAACGGATTCCGGCAGGCTTTCACACGGAGAAGATATTCTTCCAGCCCGACAAGGTGGATGAAGCAATCTCCTCCTTCATGTGGAATCTGGTAGAATCGGTTGCTATCGTCATTCTGGTACTTATCTTTACGATGGGCTTCCGAAGCGGGGTAATTATAGGTTTCGGACTGGTGTTGACGGTTGCCGTCTCGTTTCCCATTCTGTTGCTGTGCGGTACAACCTTGCAGCGTATTTCGTTGGGGGCATTCATCGTGGCGATGGGTATGCTGGTAGATAATGCCGTAGTCATTATGGATGGTATTCTGATTGACAAGAAGCGAGGACTCGGACCTAAAACATATTTATACCGAATCGGTCGTAACACGGCGATGCCGTTGTTGGGTGCTACCGTCATTGCCGCATCGACTTTTTTGTGTGTCTATCTTTCGCCGGATACGGCTGGCGAGTACGCCCGCGGCCTTTTCCTTGTATTGTGTATCAGTCTGTTGTCAGGTGCCTTTTTGCGCCAAATCATGGTTGCCTTTGCGTGAGAAACAGACGGCAAGCGGTAACGGTGTGGTTATGAATTCTCCTGTACACCGTTTTATACGGAACATCATCGGTTTTTTTATCGGCTACAAGAAAACCACAATATCCGTGGCATTCGCTTTGCTGGTCTTGTGTGTGTTCGGTATGACGAAGGTAAAGAACCTCTTCTTCCCTGATTTTGACTATAAACAGTT
>OGHC01000906.1_pt1 | contig 16058 bp, 14 predicted proteins | sample 1571381 | NCBI WGS metagenome assembly OGHC01 (sample SAMEA2581945, study PRJEB24529) | metagenome | biome: Human gut stool | place: China | collected 2011 | reverse complement strand
TTCTTGTACTCGTCGATGTCGATTTCTATCCACGCCCTCCGCGAGGAGGGCGACCTGGCGGCGATCTGCTCCACAGCTCCACGTTTCACGATTTCTATCCACGCCCTCCGCGAGGAGGGCGACGTGACTTTACGTTATGCTGTTTGGGGCTTCTTTATTTCTATCCACGCCCTCCGCGAGGAGGGCGACCGGGTGGCGGGCTTTTTCTTTTGCCATTCGGCAAATTTCTATCCACGCCCTCCGCGAGGAGGGCGACCGGTGTTTCGCTTGCTGTGGCTATATCATAGCATATTTCTATCCACGCCCTCCGCGAGGAGGGCGACCCATCCCTATTCTTCATGGGAGCGCGGCAGTAATATTTCTATCCACGCCCTCCGCGAGGAGGGCGACCTCCTCGAGGGATTTCTTGTACTCGTCGATGTCGATTTCTATCCACGCCCTCCGCGAGGAGGGCGACCACAGCACACACACGCTGGTTTTTGTGCATAAGAATTTCTATCCACGCCCTCCGCGAGGAGGGCGACCGCACTTGCCAAAGCCAAGGCCGACGCCGAGAAAATTTCTATCCACGCCCTCCGCGAGGAGGGCGACACCAAGCTTGTGGAGCCGCTCGACCACCCGGAAAAATTTCTATCCACGCCCTCCGCGAGGAGGGCGACCTGGCATACAGCGCCGCGTGGTCTGCCTTGCAAATTTCTATCCACGCCCTCCGCGAGGAGGGCGACCCGCAACTACGTCGCCCCACGGCTCACGGAGCTATTTCTATCCACGCCCTCCGCGAGGAGGGCGACCTTTTTTGATTGCCAGCAGGATGAGGTCATCCGTATTTCTATCCACGCCCTCCGCGAGGAGGGCGACCGCGCCGCTGATACTTATAGGAGGCAATATCATGATTTCTATCCACGCCCTCCGCGAGGAGGGCGACCACTGGCCGACGAGCAGATCGCGGCCATCAATGAATTTCTATCCACGCCCTCCGCGAGGAGGGCGACATTCGTTTGCCATCTGCTTATCCTCCTTTGCATATTTCTATCCACGCCCTCCGCGAGGAGGGCGACGCGTCAGCAACACCTACATCGTGATGACCGAGCGATTTCTATCCACGCCCTCCGCGAGGAGGGCGACGGCTGCGGGCTCGACTGGAACGTCAGCATCTACCAATTTCTATCCACGCCCTCCGCGAGGAGGGCGACGCTATGGCCGGGGCCTGGAAATTGAGCAGGCGGAATTTCTATCCACGCCCTCCGCGAGGAGGGCGACTTTCGAGGGGCATCAAGGAAATGCTGCTGGATACGATTTCTATCCACGCCCTCCGCGAGGAGGGCGACACCGGAGCTGACCTACGGCTACTGGGCGGCGGCTGATTTCTATCCACGCCCTCCGCGAGGAGGGCGACCTGGGGCAGGAGAGTCTGGATGTAGCCATGACAGCATTTCTATCCACGCCCTCCGCGAGGAGGGCGACCCGCTCTTTTAGCAGCCTTCGATCAGCTCAACGAGATTTCTATCCACGCCCTCCGCGAGGAGGGCGACGTAGCTGCTGTGCGAGGTCGAGCAGAGGCGGTAGATTTCTATCCACGCCCTCCGCGAGGAGGGCGACGTCAGCTTCGCCGGCACCATCGACCCATCCCTCGGATTTCTATCCACGCCCTCCGCGAGGAGGGCGACGCATTTCGTCCTCCGTTCTGGCTTGCCTGCCCAAATTTCTATCCACGCCCTCCGCGAGGAGGGCGACCCGTTCCCCGGCCCCGGATGCTCCCGCAGCAGTATTTCTATCCACGCCCTCCGCGAGGAGGGCGACGGATAGCTGGTGTCGTACCAGTCAACGCGGAACTATTTCTATCCACGCCCTCCGCGAGGAGGGCGACAGACAACCGTGCAGGCAATCAATGCGCTGGAACGATTTCTATCCACGCCCTCCGCGAGGAGGGCGACCGGCGGTCTTGCATTTGCTGCGATCAATGACAAGATTTCTATCCACGCCCTCCGCGAGGAGGGCGACACTTGTCCTGTCTGTGGCGGCAAACTTGGCCTGCTATTTCTATCCACGCCCTCCGCGAGGAGGGCGACTCTGGGAAGTCACGCCCACTTACTAGCATTTGCATTTCTATCCACGCCCTCCGCGAGGAGGGCGACGCGGACAATGACGCTTGGATTGCGGCTGCAAAAATTTCTATCCACGCCCTCCGCGAGGAGGGCGACCTGCTCAATGCTGACCTCTCGCTGGTTGTGGGAGGATTTCTATCCACGCCCTCCGCGAGGAGGGCGACCGGTGGGCGGTCATCGAGATGGTGGCCTCCTACGATTTCTATCCACGCCCTCCGCGAGGAGGGCGACCAGGCATTCGGCATGGTTCCTGACGAAATTGTAGAATTTCTATCCACGCCCTCCGCGAGGAGGGCGACTGTCTACAAGGAAAGCCACAAGATGGATTCAAAGATTTCTATCCACGCCCTCCGCGAGGAGGGCGACAGCAAAAACAGAGACAAAATCTCTATTTTCAAACAAATTATACAACATTCTGCACGAATTTAGAAGAGCCTTGATTTACAGCGGGTCAAAGAACTATCCAAATCATGCAAAACGACTCAAAAATCTGGTGCGAAGGTGCCGGAAAGATGCTGAGAACTCGCCCTTCGCACCGGGGCGGGAAACTCAGAACAACAGCAGGCCGTCCTGCTCGAAGGGCGGATGAACGCCGATATGCTCCACCTTGCTCTTATAGTTGTTGCCCAGCTGGTAGAAGCGCAGGCTGTCCAGCGCGGGGTCGATGAGGGCCGTCAGCTCCGCCTTGAGAACGGCATACTGCGCGGCATCCAGCAGACACTCGAACACGGAGTTCTGCACCCGCTGGCCGTGGTCCACACAGCGCTTGGCGACTTTGCGCAGACGTTTGCGCCCGGCAGAAGTTTCGGTATTGACGTCGTAGGTGATAAGGACCAGCATACACATCCCTCACTTCCAGAAAAATGGCGGGTAAAGCTCCATATCGCCCCGCAGGGTGCGGGCCAGAAGCAGAGCCTGCACATAAGGCACGAGGCCCCACGGAAGTTTTTCGTTCAGGAACGGGTGGGTGATGGTCTCCTGCTTGCGGGTCTGCCACCCGCCCAGAAAGGCGCGGCGGCCCTCATCGGTGAGAAGGACAGCTCCGTTCTCCTGCTTCTGGAAATGCTTCGGCGTCATGATCTTCTGGTTGATGCAGGAGAGCACAAAACGGTCGGCATAAACAGTGCGCAGCTCTTCCATGAGGTCGAGGGCGAGGCTCCTGCGCCCGGGCCGGGCGCGGTGGAGAAAGCCGACGTAGGGGTCGAGGCCCACACTCTGAAGAGCCGCTGTGCAGTCGGAGGCCAGAAGCGAATAAGCGAAGGAGAGCAGGGCATTGGTGTTGTCCAGAGGCGGGCGGCGGCTTCGGCCAGCGAAAGAAAAATCATCGTGCTGCTGCAGGATGAGCGAATCAAAGCAGTCGAAATACCGCTGCGCCGCCTCGCCCTCCAGGCCGCGAAGCTGGTCGAGGTCGTCGCACTGCTCGATGAGGGGCAGCGCTGCCGCCAGCTGGGCGCTGGTGTGCTTGAGCTGTTCCACCGGCACCCGCTGAGGGTGGTCGCGGGTGGCCCGCTCCAGCACCCAGCGGGCGTTATAGACTTTGCCCAGGATGAAATTGCGCGCATAGAGACAGCTCTCTGCCTCGCTGTCTGCGATGCGGTACTGGGTCTGCCGCAGCAGGACGTTGCCCTGTTCTTCGCCTACAGCCCGGGCCAGAAAGCGGCCCTGCGGGCTGAAAAAGCTCAAATCGACCCCGAGGCGGGTACATTTACCCATCAGGGCAGGGCTTGCGCCGGGATAGCTGAAGCAGACGATGCCTTCCAGCCTGTGGAGCGGGACCCGGCCAATTTCAGCCTTGTTGCAGAGCAGGACGATGTTCTCCCCCTCGAGGGAAAGGTAGGCGTCCTTGTTGAGGACGTAGAGCGTGTTCAAAAACTTTCTCATGGCGCGGCCTCCTGCATCTCGTCCAGATGGGCGCGGAGATAGGCTTTCGGGTCGGCACGCTGATACAGCACGGGGAGGCAGAGCTCTTTGAGGGAGCAGGCGCTGCAGTGGATGCCGGGCTTTGACTTGGGGGTATAGCCCCGGGCAAAATAGGCGTGCATCTCATCGGCCATCTTCTGGGTGGTCTGGCGGAGTTCTTCGGTCAGCGGCACGACCTCCCGCCGCCGCGTCTCTTCGTAGAAGAGCGCACCCTCCGGGATGCTGCACACCAGCATCTCTTCCAGCGCCATGGCCTGTGCGCAGAGCTGCAGCCGGTCAGCGTCGCTGGCCTTGGCGCGGCCATGCTTGTACTCGACAGGCATGGGCTTCCAGAGCCCTTCCGCGTTTTGCAGGGGGATGCCCTCCGGGTCGGCCCGGAACTCGACGACATCGCAGTTTCCGCTCAGGCCCAGCCGACGGCTGACCACCTGCATCCCTCGGGTGATGAGCAGGCCGCCGCGCCGTTCGGTCTGGTTTGCGTCATGGCAGCGGGCGTGGTCGAGCTGGCCTTCGACGGTGCGGCGGTTCTCCGCCCACTGCTGTTCCAGATGGATGAGCGCCCACTGGCGGCGGCAGAAGCAGAAGTGCTGGATGCCCGACAGGGGCAGCCAGTCGTCCGGGCCGGCCATCAGGACAGCCTCTCGCAGGTGACTCCTTCCGGCAGAGTGTCTGCCACCGTGACGGTGTAGTCGCGGTAGCTGCGGGCGGCGTCCACATCAGGCTTGCGCTGGACGGCGACGGAGTCGAAGAGCTTATAAGCCGGGGCATTGCCCAGCTCAGAATCGTGCTTGAACACGATGAGCTCCCGCACGGCCATCTTGCCCCGGGCGGCGCTGTGGTCGTTCTCGAACATATTCAGGATGGCAGTCCACAGAAGTTTCAGATCATCCTCGGAGAAACCGGTGGTCTTCCGGGCGAGGTTGGCCGAGACATAGCCCTCGGCGCGGTAGAGGGCGTAAGGCACGATGTGCTTGCGGCCCATCTCGGTACCCTTCTTCTCGGCATCGGCCTCGGTGGTGATGGCCACGCGGGTGATGGTGACTTCCTGCGGGACGATGGGGTCCACCGAGCGGGCAAAGCTCAGCTGGACGGGGCCGCGCACCTGACCGCAGTTCAGCGCACCCTTGACGAAGGTGGTCATGACGGCACCGAAGGTGCGGATGTCGAAGTAGTTCTCGCACATATAGTCCCGCAGCTTGGCATCGATGTCGGGGTCGGTCTTTTTGGCAGCTTTCAGGTCGGGATCGATGCCCAGAGTTTTGATGGCCTCGGCGTCGCTGCGGTTGAGGGGAACGCCGTCCTTGATGTAGATACGATAGCCTTTTTCGTCCTCTTTCAGGGTCTCGACATAGTTGCGGATCTTCCGCTTGAGGCAGACGTCGGTCACCAGACCGTAGCCCGTCTCGGGGTCGATGCGGGGCATATTGCCTGCATCGGGGTCGCCGTTGGGGTTGCCGTTCTCGACGTCGAACAGGATGACGAAATCATAGCGGTTCTTGATGGGCTCAGACATGGTTTATTCCTCCTCATTCTTTTTGGCGTAGCGTTTCTGGGTCTGGTGGTAGTAGCCGATCTCAAAGGCACCCTGCTCCGGCAGGCTGAGCCGCGCCGGGAAGCCTGTCTCGGGCAGCTGGGCCATCAGCTCGGTGAGCTGTTTGCTGAAATGCACCTCGTTGGGGGTGCTCATCTTCTGCAGATGCTTCTGAGCCAGCTTGACCAGCGTGGGGAAAGCTGTTGCCGGTGTGGCACAGGCCGAGTTGAAGTACCGGTCTTTGATGGTGGCGTTGATGCCGGGATTGGCGACGCTCTGGATCGTCTCCAGCACAGAGAAGAGACGTCCCAGAACATAGGGGACATGGCTGCTTTCGTTCAGGCTCACGGTAAATACCTCCTTGTTGAGCTCGGTGGGGTAGTTGCGGAGATAATAGGCTTTCAGGATGGCGGCGCGGCCCCGGGTGACTTCCCGTTCGGCCCGGATGCGGAGGGTCACGCCGTTGAGCAGGGTGGCGGGATAGGGTCCGCCGGTGAGGATGGCCCGGAGCAGATCGCCCACCAGCTGAGGCGATGGATTTTTGTCCCGGGATCTCTGGTTGACCGTCTCCTGCGCCAGCGCCCAGACCGACAGGTTTTCCCGCTTGTCGAAGGCGGGGCGGGTGATGCCGAGCCGGTCGGCGTGGTCCTGCAGATTTTTGGCAAACTGTCCGAAGCTGCTGTGCAGGAAGAACCGGACGGAGAGCCGGGCCGCGTTGGGTGAGATGCCCAGCACATAGAAGTTCTGGTTCGGGTCCAGCTTGTCATCGAGGAAGGAGACGGGACGTCCCTGAGAAAGGGCTTTCAGTGCGGCGGCAAGGTCGCTTTCCGAGACGCCGCGCGCCTCGGCACCGCCGCAGAAAAACATCAGCATGGCGTTTGAGTAGGCGGGAGCGGCGTTTTCGGCCCAGCAGACGATGGTGGTGTCGCCGATGCGCTGGCAGCAGTTCCGGTCAGCCAGCAGCAGATTGAGGGCCGTGGTGTAGGCGAAGGCCGCGTACTCGCTGACGGGGGCGTTGGCACCCTGCTCATGGCCATAGGAGCAGAAAGCGGGTGCGTTGAAGGAGACCAGTGCCGCACCGGCGGCCTGTGCGCCCATCACACCTTTGATGGCGGGGTGGATGCGGGCGATGCCGGCCTCTTTGCCGGTGATGAGGCAGCGGGCCGTCTCGGCGTCTGCATCAGAGGTGTCAAAGGCGGACTGCCAGGCGTCCCGGATGGCGTCATCTGTGGTGGCCAGCCAGTGGGCGCCGTCGGGAGATTCGCAGCCGAACACAAGGTTCGCGTTGTTGTTCAGATCGGCCCACTGCTCTGCCAGCAGCGGGTGGGTGGAGGCTGTATCCGGCTCCCAGCTGTCAAAAAAGGCGAGGATAGCTTTGGCGGCAGGGGAGTCCACGCCGTCGAGCACCTTGTGGTGAAGGGAGGCACAGGCTTCGAAGCACTGGCGGGAGCGCTCGGGCTTGCCCTTCTCGTCTGCGCCCAGCAGATAGGACGTATTGTCGCACAAAAAGTTCGCGGCGACGCCGGAGGCGCGCTTGACCCGGTGGGGGACAGGGAGCTCACGGGGGGCGATGACGGTCTTTTTGCCCTTGGGGACTTCCTGCCGCAGGTCGTTGAGGGCGAGAAGCTGGCCGTCGGGGCCAAGGCGTAGTTCATAGCTGACTTTGAAGCGGCTGTCCCAGCCGGGGGCCTCCACCTTGCCCTGCTTCAAGAGCTGTTCATAATAGGCGGTGAGTGCTTGGAGTATCATGTAAACACCTCCACGTCCCGGCATTCCATCACGCCGTCCACCAGCTTTGCGCGGAAGAACTGGCTGCGGATGTTGGCCGGATCAGAGTAATCGAGGCTGTGGAGCATGAAGCCAAGGTCCTGCGTGACCTTCAGCGCCGGAATGCTGCCGCCCGGCCATTCCCGGAAGTTGGCCGGGAACTCCCGGCACCCGAAACAGGGCTGATGATAGCACTGGCCTTTGCGCAGGCGTCGGCGCAGGATGTCCTGGAACTTGCCGGGATTGTCGCTGGGGGCGGCCTTGTCCGTCAAATCGAAGTGGCACTCGATGACGTAGTGGACGTCCTGCAGGACCATCGCGGCCCGCTGCTGGATGTCCTCCGAGGTGTAGAGCACCGGCGGTGTGCCGCCTTTGGCCGCACTGAGGGCGGCGGAGGACAGCAGGGTGGACTTGACCTCGTTGCGCCGGATGTTGGTGAACCGGATGGGCCGCTGGGTGTATTCCTCCGTGGACACTTCATCCACGGGGTCAAGGCCGAAGGGCTTGAGCAGATAGATGCGGTCAACCGTATAACGCAGCCCGGGGTGCCAGTAGATGGCCTCCACAAGGCCCCGCGCAGCGGACGGAGTGGGCATGTCGTAGCTCACACGCTCGGTCTTCATCTCCGGACGAGTGAAGCAGGCATAGTCGCCCCATACTTCAATGAGCATGGACATCAGCATCGCCTCCTTTCCGGGTGAAGTTGAATTTTCAGACTAAGATGAATGTTAGCCATTGCAACTACCTCTTTCTTTTAGAAGTAAAGGCCGATGCCCGTCTCCACATCCATGGCAAGGCCGGTCTTTTCACTGTAGCAGCCGGTGTCGGTGAGGATGGCCGAGCCATCGGGCCGCAGTTCCAGCGCCCCGGCAGCGTCGAGCTTGTCGAACTGGTCTTTATAGCAGGAGACGCTGTAAACGCCCAGCTTCCGCAGCAGCGTCCGGGTAACATGACCGCTGCGCAGCTGTTCACAGAGGGCCGCGCCCTCGCCGACGGGCAGATAGACCGTGCGGGCAGCGTTCTCGATGAGGCGGAATTCCTCCGCCACCTGCGCGAAGGGGAACTGGCAGCCCCGGATGCCCCGGAGAAAGGCATCCAGAATGCCGTGCTTGTCCACGGCGTCGGGGCCGCGCAGGTCGGAGAGCTCGTTGAAGTAGAGCTGAATGGCCCGGGGCGTGTCCAGTGTATCCTGATGCCGGACGGTGTAGTCCAGCGCGCTGACGTTCTGCCTGAGCATCTGGGGTGTGGAACACTCGTCCAGCCGGAACCGGTAGACGATGCTTTCCTCTGCGCCCCGCCGCCCCTCGCGGTTGCAGCGCCCGGCAGTCTGTAAGAGCGAGTCAAGACCGCACTGCTCCCGGTAAGCGACGGGAAAATCCACGTCCACGCCCGCCTCGATGAGAGAGGTGGACACCACCCGGCAGGGCAGACCCTCTTTCAGCCGCTGGCGGATGTCGTCCAGCTGACGGCGGCGGTCGGCGGCGCAGAGCAGGGTGGTCAGGCAGTAGCTGCCCTCGGCGGGCAGAGCAGCGTAGAGCTGCTGGGCCGTCTTGCGGCGGTTGACCACGCAGAGCACCTGCGGGTGCCGGGCCAGCCGGGCGGCGAACTCCTCCTGCGGCAGGGTGCCGAGGTCTTGCAGGGTGGGGCGCCGGAGCACTTCGTAGAGGCGGGCCGCGTCGGGCGTGATCTCCTGCGGGTGGAGCTCCGGCGCAAAGCGCCGGAACAGCGGCTCAAGGGCAGGCTGGGTGGCCGTGCAGAGGACAGCCGTGGAGTGGTAATGCTGGATGAGCTGGGCGATGGCACTGACGCAGGGGGCAAGGTAGTCGCCCGGGAGGGTCTGCGCCTCGTCGAAGATGATGACGCTGTCGGCGATGTTGTGGAGCTTGCGGCAGCGGCTGCTGCGGTTGGCATAGAGCGACTCAAAAAACTGCACGGCGGTGGTGACGATGACCGGCGCATCCCAGTTTTCGCTGGCCAGCATCTGGCGGTACTGGGCGGGGGTCAGGTCGTCCTGCTCAACAGTCTTGTACTCGGCGTTGGAGAAGTCGGCCAGAACATCTTCTGCGCCCAGCAGGCCCGAGAAGACGGCGGCGGTCTGATCGATGATGGACATATAAGGAATGACATAGATGACCCGCTTCATCTTCTGGGCGGCGGCGTGCTCCAGCGCAAAGGCGAGGGAGGCGAAGGTCTTGCCGCCGCCGGTGGGTACGGTGAGGGTGTAGAGCCCCTGTGGGCCGTGCGCGCCTTTCTCAAGGCAGGCGCGGAGGACGGTGTTGCGCTGGACGCTGACGGGCGAGGGAGACTCGGCCCTGAGATAGCGCTGCGCCTGTGCGGAAACGATGTCCCGCAGCGCGGCGATGTCCGTACCGCTGCCCCGGGGTGCGGCCTTGCCGTCCATGAAGGTCTCGGTGTCGATGAAGTCGGCGTCCACAAGGCAGGAGTAGAGCATCCGGGTAAAGAACGCGAGGCTCAGCGGGTCGGCGCAGGCCCACGCGGGCGGCGTCGAGGCGGGGAGCGTTACTTCCTGCCAGCCGTCGTAGGGGTCTACCGGCTTCTTGCTCCGGCCAAACAGGGTGGCGTCGCCCGGGTCATCGGCGGGGCTCCCGCCGTCGGGCAGGCCGCTGTGGTGTCCGGCCACCGCAAAGGCGGCGTGGAGATGCTGGCGAACCCAGGCCTCCTGCGCCCCGGCGGTGGAGTGGTCCACCTTGGGACCGCCTTTGAGCCGCAGCTGGAAGGCGTCGCTGTACTTCCCGACGTCGTGGAGCCACGCGGCAAATTCGGCCTCGCGCTGCGCCCCGAAGGGGGCTGCGAAGGAACCGGCCAGTCTGGCAGTGCCGGCGAGATGGTCGTAGACGGTCTGGGTGCGGGTGCCGTCCTCGCTGATGTGGGCAAGACGTATGGAGTGCTCCATAAAATGACCTCCTGACTCTGGTTTGCAATAAGGATACGCTTTTCAAAAAGCGGCTGTCAACAAAACGCGCTTTTCAACGAAAAATTCTGGGACTTTGCACAAAAAGCAGACGGAAAAATCTGCAATGTGCCAAAGAAGAAAGAAACGAGTTTTTTCTTGTTTTTATGATAATGCAAATAATGTCCGATAAACTGGACTTTTGCTTATTTTTCAGGCAAAAATGAAAAGAGAGCTGCGTTTTCTGTACTGCGGGAGGAAGACCGTCTGTCGGCAGAGAAAAAATGAAGATGTTGTGTACAACAACACCGCATTAAGATGGAATTAAGGCAGGGTTAAGAAAACTGCAAGAAAAGTGCCGAGTTATTCCATCTGGGAATGGACTTTCGGGAAAATCAAGGCGAATATCCCCCTTTTCATTTGCTGAAATCTGTTGTATTATGAATAACAGATATGGAATCTGAGCAAAATGCGCCTGGATGAAGCGCAAACAGAAATGATAAAATAAAGGGCAATAGGGGGAGAGCTACGATGGACGAAAAAGATTACGAGCTGCTGCACGCGCTGGACGAGACGCGCAACATCACCCACGCAGCGGACAAACTGTACATGACCCAGTCGGCACTGTCCAAGCGCATCAAGGCGCTGGAACAGGAGCTGGGGGTGGAAATCGTCCTGCGCTCACGGCAGGGCATCCGCTTCACGCCGGCCGGTGAACAGGTGCTGCTCCACAGCGCTGCCGCCGCCCACGAGATGGAAAAGATGCGCCGCCAGCTGGCCTCCATCCAGGGCGAAGCCTGCGGTACCCTGCGGGCCGGCATCTCGGTGAACTTCTCCTACTACCGTCTGCCCGAGGTGCTGACGGAGTACCACAAAGCCTACCCGAAAGTGCGTCTGGACATCGCTACCGGCCACAGCCGGAACATCTATCAGCAGATGCTGGATTCCTCGCTGGACGTGGCAGTGCTGCGGGGCGAGTATCCGTGGGACGGCACCCAGTTCCTGCTCTCGCAAGAGAATATCTGCCTGATCTGCAGCGAGGAGAACAAGGACAGGCCCATCTCCGATTACCTTTATATCGACCACAGCAGCGATGCCACCATCAGCGCCCAGATGGCCCGCTGGCGCTATGAGAACGGCGTGACCAACGATGCGGGCAATTTTGTGGTGGACAACATCATGGTCTGCCGCGAGATGGTGGAGCGGGGCCTCGGCTGGGCGCTGATGCCGGAAGTGGCGCTGGATAACTTCAAGGGCTATGTCAAGCCCTGCACCTTCGAGAACGGCGAGCCCTTCGTCCGGCGCACCTATATTTTCTGCCAGAGAGACACAGCCGCCCTGCCGCAGGTGAAGCTCTTTATGGACATGCTCAAAAAGCACCGCTGAGAGGAGAAAAACATGGAAACGACTGTTTCGCTGGTCCAGATGCTGGATGCACGGGAACGCCGGGTGCAGCGCCAGCAGGAGCTGCTGGCCCGGTACCACAAGCCTCTCATCTGCTTTACCATGAATATCTGCGGCCCGGTAAAGGATTCGCCCCTCATCCGGCGGGGCTTTGCGCGGGGGCGTCAGCTGCTGCGCCAGCAGTTTCTGCGGGCAAAGCTGACGCCGCTGTATCAGGACGCCGTCCGGGAAGTGACCGGCTGTGAGGCGTTCTATGTGCTGGACGCCGACCCGCTGACCATCAAGAAATTCACCACCGACATCGAGGACGCCACCCCGCTGGGGCGGCTGTTCGACATGGACGTCATCCGCCCGGACGGCCTCAAAGTGGACAGAGAAGAGCTGGACCTCGAAGGCCGCCGCTGTCTCATCTGCGGCGGGCCTGCTAAGGTGTGCAGCAGCCGCCGCATCCATACCGTGGCCGAACTGCAGGAAAAGACGACGGAGATCCTGACCGAGGCCCGGGACGCGCAGGACATCGCCGACGCGGCCCGTCTGGCCGTCCGCGCCCTGCTCTACGAAGTGACCACCACCCCGAAGCCCGGCCTTGTGGACCGGCGCAACAGCGGAAGCCATAAGGACATGGACGTCTTCACCTTCATGGACAGCGCCGCAGCGCTCTACCCCTATTTTGAAGCCTGCGCCCGGACGGGCCGCGAGACGGCGGAACAGCCCGCGCCCGAGACGTTTGCGGCCCTGCGGCCTCTGGGCTGTGAGGCCGAGGGCGAGATGCTGGACGCCACCGGCGGCGTCAACACCCACAAGGGCGCGGTCTTTTCGGTGGGCATCGTCTGCGCAGCGCTGGGACGCCTCGATCGCTCCCTTTGGGTGGATGCAGCCCGGGTGCTGGCGGAAGCATCCGCCATGACGGCGGGCCTGACCGAGAGGGACTTTGCAGGCGTCACTGCCGAGAACGCCGCCACCGTGGGCCAGAAGCTTTATATCCGGTACGACATCACCGGTGTGCGCGGGCAGGTGGAAGCCGGACTTCCCGCAGTGCTGAATGTCGGTCTGCCGGTGCTGGAAGCCGGCCTTGCCAAGGGTTACGACTTCGACCGCGTCGGCGGCGGCGCACTGCTGGCCATCCTGGCCAACAGCACCGATACCAACATCATTGCCCGCTCGAGCCGGGAGCGTCAGATGGCCCTCACCGAAGAGCTGAAAGCCCTTCTCGCCCAGACACCTTACCCGGATAAAGATGCCCTTGCGGCGCTGGATGACCGGTTCATTGCGGAAAATCTCTCGCCCGGCGGCAGTGCCGACCTGCTGGCGCTGACCTGGCTGCTCCATTTTGTTACTACTGAGGGGAATATCGATGAGTGAATATACCATTTCGCAGGTCTATCCGACCGATAAAACCGTTCTGGCCCAAATCGACACACTGCTGAGTCAGGAGGGCATCCGCCGCGACGGCAATCTGGACTACATCTGCGCCATGTTCGACGAGGAATACAACGTCATCGGCACCGGCAGCTGCTTCGGCAACACCCTGCGGTGCTTCGCCGTCAGCAGCGCCCATCAGGGCGAGGGCCTGCTGAACCAGATCATCACCCATCTCATCGAGGTGCAGTGCGCGCGGGGGAATATGCACCTGTTTCTCTACACCAAGGTAAAAAGCTCCAGGTTTTTCGGCGACCTCGGCTTCTACGAGATCGCCCGGGTGGAGGATACCCTTGTCTTCATGGAGAATCGCCGCGACGGCTTCGGGGCCTATCTGCGCGATCTGGAAAAGACCAGGACCGAGGGCAAAAGTGCGGCCCTCGTCATGAATGCGAACCCTTTTACCCTCGGTCATCAGTATCTTGTGGAAAAAGCCGCTGCCGCCTGCGACACGCTCCACCTGTTCGTGGTCAGTGAGGACGCCAGCCTCGTGCCTTTCGCCGTGCGCAGGAAGCTGGTGGAGGCGGGCGTGGCCCATCTGCCCAACGTCGTGCTCCACGACAGCGGCCCCTACATCATCTCGAATGCCACCTTCCCCAGCTACTTCCTGAAGGATGAGGCAGCTGTCATCGACGGCCACGCCCGGCTGGACCTCGCCGTCTTTACGAAAATCGCGGCGGCGCTGAACATCACCGCCCGCTATGTGGGCGAGGAGCCTGCCAGTCAGGTGACGGGGCTTTACAACCAGATCATGTGCGAGCAGCTGCCCAAAGCGGGTATCGAGTGTGTCGTTGTACCCCGCAAAGAAGCAAACGGCAAGGCCATCAGTGCTTCCACCGTCCGCCAGTGCCTGCAGAGCGGCGATTGGGATACCCTCGAGACGCTGCTGCCCAAGACCAGCCTCGACTATTTCCGCAGCCCGGAGGCAGAGCCGGTGCTGGCGCGCATCCGCAATGCGGGCAATGTCGTGCATTACTGAGAAAAACTTCCTCTCTCTTTGTGGTCATGACAACGAAAAGCGCAAACCAAAAAAAGCAGACGCTGCACGAAGCGTCTGCTTTTTTTGTATCATTCAGTTTGTGGTCTGGGTGGCGGACTGTATCATCTTCCAGACAGACTCGATGCTCTGGCGTATCTGAGCCAGCGTGGCGATGTCCTCGTCACTCATCCGGGAAGCCGGGGGAGAAAGCACCGTCTTGGCAGAAGTCACCGTGCCGATGAGCTGGATGTGGACGTTGTGGTCCGGGATGGTCAGCAGCACATGGATGGGCGTGGTCTTCGAGAAGAGAGCGTCCGTCGAAAAGCCGAGCACGAGGGTCGTGCCGTCGGCTGCGGCGGGGAACTGATAGTAGCGGTAGCCGTCTCGCGCGGCGGAAGGAGAGACTTTTTTCAGCCCCTTGAGCGAGAGGGTGAAGCCGGAAAGCTCCTGAAGCTCGACCTTGTTCGTCTCGACGCCCAGCACGGCGGCAGCCTGCGTCTGGGAGATGTAGTCTCCGAGGCTCCACTCGGGCAGAAGAACGCTTGCGAGGGAGAGTTTATCGGTGACAGCCTGACGCAGAACGGTGTAGAGCTGCCCGATGTCGAAAAGCGTCTCTTCCGAGTCGATATAGACCCGGGTAAAGGGAGACGTCTTGACGGAGTCGTCTTCGTTGAGCTGGTAGAAAGAGAGCTGCAGCTTTCCGGGCGCATACTGCCCGCTGACGCTTCCGCTGGAAGCGTTTACCCGCTCGAGGATGTTCAGCAACGGCGGCTTATCCGGGCTGTTGGGCGCTATCTCATACCGGAAGGTGAAGGATGCACCGGTTTGCAGAGCCGAGATTTTGCTGTGCAGCTGGAAAAAGACCACGCCCACAGCGGCCACTACGGCCACCAGCACGACCGCTAAAGCAACAAACAGCGGATTGACACGTTTTTTGGGAGATGCCATCTGCAAGACCTCCTGTCATAGACTCTATGATTATAGCATACGAGCAGGCAGACGAAATGTCAAGCCGGAACTTGACGTTATCAGACGGTCAGCGTATACTGTCTGGTACGTCTTATATAAGGTAAGGGGAGGCAGAGATGAAAATAGCGATACTTGGTACCAGCGGCAGCGGGAAATCCACGCTGGCAAAGCGCCTGGGAGAGAGATACGGCCTGCCGGTGCTCCATATGGATACCGTGCATTTCCTGCCCGGCTGGGTGGAGCGGCCCTTCGCCGAGGAAGAAGCCATTGTCCGGCAGTTTCTCGACGAGAACGCAGGCGGCTGGGTCATCGACGGCAATTATACAAAGACCTGCTATGCCCGGCGGCTGGAAGAAGCGGATAAGATCATCGTGCTCTGGTTTTCGCCGCTGGTCTGCCTCTGGCGGGCGGTACGGCGCTGGCAGCAGAACAAAGGCCGTGTGAGGGAGTCGTCTGCGCCCGGGTGCGAAGAGAAGATAGATGCCGAATTTGTCCGCTGGATCCTCCACGATGGGCGTACCGCCAAAAAGCGGGCGAAGATGGAGAGGATCGGGGAAAAGTATCCGGAGAACTATATATTGATCCGGAACCAGCGGGAGCTGGATGGGTTCTTGAAGGAACTTTGAACTGGTTGTCGCGCCGGTGGCGCGGGGTCAGAGCGCTTTTTCGCTGGGCTAAGTTCTCTTTTGCGTGCCAAAAGAGAACCAGAAAAGCACCCGCTACTTTCGAGGCGCGGGAGGCACGAATCAAGGGCTGCTCGCCCTTGATAATCCCGGAGGAGTTGTCGAAACGGAAAAAAGCTAGCCGCTGCGCTTAACGCTTTTTTCTCGTTTCTCCGATTTGCTGCTTCGCAGCGGGTGTTACGTCTCTGCTGACGGTAACGTCCAGCAGAAACGTGAAATCTTCGGCGAAGCCGTAAAACGGCGGAGAGCGAAAATGCGGTTAAGAGATCTTCGTGCGAATGCACGAATCTCCAGCATTTTTGCTTGGAGCCCACTTCTTCGGAATCGTTAAGGGCGAGCAGCCCTTAACTCGTTGCGGGGAGAGTGGAGT
>OGHC01000886.1_pt1 | contig 16343 bp, 16 predicted proteins | sample 1571381 | NCBI WGS metagenome assembly OGHC01 (sample SAMEA2581945, study PRJEB24529) | metagenome | biome: Human gut stool | place: China | collected 2011 | reverse complement strand
GAGACCTTGGCGACTGCCGCGATAACTTGAGAAACTCGCGGAGCGTGTTTCTCATTGTTATGGCTTTGTGTTGCTCATTGTAAAGATTGGGGGTGTATTAATTTAACTGAAAAATAGAAAGAATAAAATAAAAAAGGGGCTGGTGGCTTTACGATTTTCAATCGTTAAAGCCACCAGCTCTTTTTTGCTATGTACAAAATGAATTTTTGTTATTTTACTTTGTATTGTTGTTTTTCTTAACTTCTTCCTGCTTCATAGCACGAACCTTTAATGAAAGACCGAAAAGATTAATGAATCCTTCTGCGTCATGGTGGTCATAGAGGTCACCTGTCTTGAATGAAGCGATTGATTCGTTGTAGAGTGAATATGGAGAAGTTGTACCTGCTTTGATGATATTGCCCTTGTAAAGCTTGAATTTAACTTCACCTGTTACATATTCCTGAGTTTTATCAACGAAAGCCTGAACAGCTTCACGCAGAGGTGTGAACCATTTTCCTTCGTATACAATCTGTGCAAATTTATTGCCCATATCAAGTTTTAACGCTGTTGTATCTCTATCGAGAATTAATTCTTCAAGCTGCTGATGAGCTTCGTAGAGAATTGTTCCGCCGGGAGTTTCATAAACGCCACGTGATTTCATGCCTACAACACGGTTTTCTACGATATCGATAATGCCGATGCCATGTTTTGCACCGAGTCTGTTAAGTTCACGGATAATATCAGATACTTTCATCTGTTTGCCGTTGACTGATGTAGGAACACCTTTTTCAAATGTCATTGTTACATATTCAGCTTCATCAGGTGCATCTTCAGGACGATTGCCAAGAACAAGAAGATGTTTGTAATTAGGCTCGTTTGCTGGATCTTCAAGTTCAAGACCTTCATGGCTGATATGCCATAAGTTACGGTCACGGCTATAGCTTGTATCTACAGAGAATGGAAGATGTATGCCGTGCTGTCTGCAATATTCAATCTCGGCTTCACGGGAATCAAGACCCCATTTATCATTTCTCCAAGGAGCAATAATCTTAATATCAGGAGCAAGTGCTTTGATTGCAAGTTCAAAACGAATCTGGTCATTACCTTTACCTGTAGCACCGTGGCAGATAGCAACAGCTCCTTCTTTACGTGCAATTTCAACAAGCTTCTTAGCAATAAGAGGTCTTGCCATTGATGTACCAAGAAGATATTTGTTCTCATATACAGCATGTGCCTTTACACAAGGAACAATATATTCGTCACAGAACTCATCTGTAATATCTTCAATATATAACTTAGAAGCACCACATGAAATAGCACGTTCTTCAAGTCCATCAAGTTCTTCGCCCTGTCCGCAGTCTGCACATACGCAGATAACATCGTAATCGAAATTCTCCTTTAACCATGGGATAATAGCAGTAGTATCAAGACCGCCGGAATAAGCTAAAACAACTTTTTCTTTCATAAATAAATCCTCCTTATTATTGCGGGGAAAATAATGCCGCATTTATAAATATACGACAGAAATCTGTTCTCCTCGTGTTGTGAATCTCATGTGTTTTATAATAATCCAATCATAATAAAAAAGCAATAGGCAAAATTATTTTTATGCAGAAAAATGTGAATAAAATACATAATTCATGCATAAATATAAAAAATATGCAAATAAGACTTTACATAAGAAAAAAAGTTGCTATAATAAAAAACATACACAAAATGCATGCAGATGCGATTGGAGGAAGTATATGATAAAAGTAGGAATTATCGGAGCGACAGGATATGCCGGAAATGAGATTGTAAGATTATTGCTTGGACATAAGGATGTAAAGATTGTATGGTTTGGTTCGAGAAGTTATATCGACCAGAAGTATGCAGATGTATACAGAAATATGTTTCAGCTTGTAGATGATGTCTGCATGGATGATAATATGGAAGAACTTGCCAATCAGGTTGATGTAATATTTACAGCAACTCCACAGGGATTATGTGCATCACTTGTTAATGATGACATATTAAATAAGGTAAAGATAATTGACTTGAGTGCTGATTTCAGACTCAAAGATGTAAATATTTATGAAAAATGGTATAAAATCGAGCATAAAGCTCCCCAGTACATAGATGAAGCGGTTTATGGACTCTGTGAGATTAACAGGGATAAGATTACAAAGGATACAAGAATAGTTGCTAACCCGGGATGTTATACAACTACTTCAATCCTTACACTTTATCCTATGGTAAAGGAAGGACTTATTGACCCTGATACAATTATAATTGATGCAAAGAGTGGAACTTCAGGTGCGGGAAGAGGTGCAAAGGTTGCCAATCTTTTCTGTGAAGTAAACGAGAGCATGAAAGCATATGGCGTCGGAACACACAGACATACACCTGAGATTGAAGAACAGCTCGGATATGCATGCGGAAGAGATGATTTAAAGCTTATATTTACACCGCATCTCGTTCCTATGAACAGAGGAATTCTTGTAACAGCATATGCAAATCTTAAAAAAGATGTAACAGATGATGATGTAAAGGCTGTATACGATAAATATTATAAAGATGAGTATTTTGTGAGAGTTCTGGATAAAGGTGTATGTCCTGAGACACGATGGGTTGAGGGAAGCAATTTTGTCGATATAGGATATAAGGTAGAGCCTAGAACACACAGACTCATTATGATGGGTGCTTTGGATAACCTTGTTAAAGGTGCTGCAGGTCAGGCGGTACAGAATATGAATCTTTTATTCGGACTTCCTGAAAATGAAGGACTGCAGCTTGCACCGATGTTCCCATAATAGTAGATATTTTGTGGGATTAACCGGACAGCAACGAAAAATAAATCACACAATATAAATACACCGTAATAAATTCAGCGTGAGGAGATTAATCAATATGGAAATTATACAGGGTGGCGTTACAGCCGCAAAAGGATTTAAGGCGGCAGGTATGAATGCCGGAATCAAAAACAAGACAAAAAAAGACATGGCAATGATTTTTTCTGAAAAACCATGTGTTACAGCAGGTACATTTACAACCAATAAAGTGTTTGCAGCTCCTGTAAAGTGGGATAAAAATATTGTATATAACAGTGAATATTCACAGGCTGTTGTTATTAATAGTGGTGTTGCCAATGCCTGCACGGGCGAGGAGGGCGACAATGCCTGCCTTAGGGAAGCACAGGCAGTATCTAAGGCACTTGGGATTCCTGAAAATTCTGTGCTTGTTGCATCAACAGGTGTAATCGGAATGCAGCTTCCTATGGATACAATGGTAGCGGGAATCAATGCACTTCCATCAATGCTTGCTGATACACAGGAAGCGGGAACACAGGCTGCAGAGGCAATTATGACAACCGATACAAGATCTAAGCAGGTTGCCGTGACAGTTGACATAAAAGGAAAGAAAGTTACAGTAGGCGGCATGTGCAAGGGTGCGGGAATGATTCATCCTAATATGGCAACAATGCTTTGTTTTATCACAAGTGATGCAAATATCGAAAAGAGTGCACTTCAGAAGATGACAAGTGCAATAGTAGATGATTCATTTAACATGATTTCCGTTGATGGCGATACATCAACTAATGATACTGTTCTTGTAATGGCAAACGGAATGGCAGAAAATGAATGTATAAAGGAAAATACACCTGAGTACGATGAATATTTTAAAGCACTTTCATATATACTTAGAGAACTGTCAAAGAGTATAGCAGGAGACGGTGAAGGTTGTACCTGTCTTTTTGAAGTAAAAGTAATTAATGCAAAAGAAAGACAACAGGCAAGAACACTTGCAAAATCAATTGTTACCTCAAGTCTGACAAAGGCAGCTATTTTTGGACATGATGCCAACTGGGGCAGAATTCTTTGTGCAATGGGATATTCCGGAGCAGATTTTGAACCTGAAAAAGTTGATATTTACTTTGAGAGCAGTGCTGGAAAGTTAAAGATAGTTGAAAATGGCAAGGCAACTGATTATAGTGAAGAAGAGGCAACAAAGATTCTTTCACAGAATCCTGTAACGGCTATAGCTGATGTAAAGCAGGGTGATGTCAACGCAACGGCATGGGGCTGTGACCTTACATTTGATTATGTAAAAATTAATGCAGACTACCGTTCATAATTAAAATAAGAAAGAATTTTAAGGAGAAATTATTGGCATGGAAATGAATGAAGAATTAAAAAAAGCACAGATTCTCGTTGAGGCATTGCCTTATATACAGAAATTCAACAGAAAAATAATCGTTGTAAAATATGGCGGAAGTGCCATGGTTGACGAGGAATTAAAGAAAAAAGTAATTCAGGATGTTGTGTTGTTAAAGCTGGTAGGATTTAAGCCTATTATCGTTCACGGCGGCGGCAAGGAAATTAGCAAGTGGGTATCAAAGACAGGCGGCAATCCTCAGTTTATCAATGGTTTACGTGTTACTGATGAACCTACAATGGAAATTGCTGAAATGGTATTAAATAAGGTAAATAAGAGTCTTGTTGCACTTATAGAAGAACTTGGTGTCAAAGCGTGTGGTATCAGCGGTAAGGATGGCGGCATGTTAAAGGTTGAAAAGAAGCTTTCAGGTGGCGAAGATATAGGTTATGTAGGTGAAGTAAAAGATGTAGATACTACAATTATAACTTCACTTTTAAAAGATGATTTTATACCTGTAATCTGTCCTATAGGATATGATGATACATTTCACTCATATAATATCAATGCTGATGATGCGGCATGTGCAATTGCAAGAGCTGTCAATGCTGAAAAACTTGCATTCCTTACTGATATTGAGGGTGTATACAGGGATTATGAAGATAAGTCGTCTCTTATTTCTGAACTTACAACTGATGAGGCAAGAGAACTTCTTGCTGGCGGAACAATTGGAGGCGGTATGCTTCCTAAGTTAAATAACTGTATAGATGCGATAGAGCATGGCGTTTCAAGAGTTCATATTCTTGACGGACGTATTCCGCATTGTCTTCTTCTTGAAATATTTACTAATAAGGGTGTTGGTACAGCTATTCTTAGTAAAGAAGCAGAGAAATTTTTTAATACAAATATCTAGTTAAGGGAGAAAAATGATGGATACAAAGACAATTATTGAAACAGCTGAAGAAAAGCTTATTCATACATATAACCGTTACCAGATTGTACTTGACAAAGGTGATGGAGTAAGACTTTATGATACAGATGGAAAAGAATATCTTGATTTTGGTGCCGGAATTGCGGTATTTGCATTGGGATATAATAATAAAGAATACAATGATGCAGTAAAAGCTCAGGTTGACAAGCTCATCCACACATCAAATTATTTTTACAATGAGCCTGCAGTAAAGGCGGCCCAGGCCGTAACTAAGGCTTCCGGCATGGACAGAGTGTTTTTTACGAACAGCGGTACGGAAGCTGTTGAGGGAGCTATAAAACTTGCCAAAAAATATGCATATTTAAAGGATGGCTCAACAGACCATGAAATTATTGCAATGGAACATTCATTCCATGGAAGAAGCATGGGGGCTCTTGCTGTAACAGGCAACCGTCATTATCAGGAAGCATTTGGTCCTATGATTCCGGGAATAAAGTTTGCAAAATACAATGACCTTGAAAGTGTCAAGTCACTTGTGAATGATAAGACATGTGCCATTATCTTCGAGACAGTTCAGGGAGAGGGCGGCGTATATCCTGCCAAAAAAGAATTTATCGAAGGTGTAAGAAAACTCTGCGATGAGAAAGGAATTCTTCTTATTCTTGATGAAATCCAGTGTGGCATGGGACGTACAGGTTCTATGTTTGCATATCAGCAGTATGGTGTGAAGCCTGATATTGTTACAGTTGCAAAGGCACTTGGCTGTGGCGTTCCTATTGGTGCATTTCTTGCAAAAGAAAATGTTGCAAAAGCACTTGTTCCTGGAGACCATGGTACTACATATGGTGGCAATCCGCTTGCATGTGCGGCATCAGCAAAGGTATTTGAATTATTTGAAAAACTCAATGTACTTGAAAATGTACAAAAAGTTGGTGCATATATGGCTAAAAAATTAGAGCAGATTGTTCAGGATTATGATATAGTAATTGAGCACAGGGGCGTAGGTCTTATTCAGGGAATTGAGTTGTCATTAAATCCTAAGGATGTGATTTGCAATGCACTTGATAATGGTCTTATTCTGTTCTCAGCTGGCACAAATGTTATAAGATTTGTCCCACCTCTTGTAATAACAGAAAAAGATGTTGATGAGATGATAGTTAAATTAAGAAAAGCCCTTGATGAAACAAGGAGTTAATTATTATATGAAGCAGTTAAAGAGAGCAGCGGCGGTTTTTCTTGCAGTTTGTCTGATTTTTTCGCTTGCTGCGTGTGGTGGCGTCAATATTGATAAAACGGCAAAAAAACTTCACATTGAGCAGGCAGAGAATATAAGAGTATGGTATTGTGATGACAGATATACAGATTATCTGAAATTTGTTGCGGATAGATTTCATTCTGCAAACGAACTTGTTACAATTGAACCGGTTTTGGTTGATTCTGATAACTATCTTGAGAATATATATGAAGAGAGTGTACGAAACGATAACGTGGCAGATGTATATCTTATGCTTACAGATGAGCTTGAAAAAGCAAGCATGATGGGACTTACAGTTGAGAACAGTACATATTCTGATTTATATACACAAAAAAATTATGGAAACAGTGCAATTGAAGCAGCATCATATAAAGGTAAACTTTATGGGTATCCTGTCACATTTGATGTTCCTTTTCTTGTATACAATAAAACTGCTGCATCTTCTGTAGAAACATTTTCACAGCTTATAGATTATTGTCATAATTATACAGTTAATGATGATAATCAGAATATTGAGCAGCTCGTATCATGGGATGTCTCAGACATGCTTGTTAATTACGGACTTGTGTGTGGTTCGGTTACAATAGGTGGAGAAAGCGGAGATGATAATACAAAGCTCAGTGCTGATAAAGATTTACTTAAAAAATCGCTGACTGAATTTGTAAAATTAAGAAACGAATTTGGTATTGTGCGTACCGAGACAACGCTTGATTCATGTGCTGATTTATTTGCACAGGGAAAACTTGCATATACAATTACAGATGTTTCGCATATTAATACAATTGCTGAGTCAGGAATTTCATATGGCGTATGTAGTATTCCGGCACTTTCAGATGATATGCAGATTGAAAATATTTCCGAAAATTTATGTGCATTTGTTAATCCGTATTCATCCGATGTCCAGACTGCAAAGGCAGTTGCCAACGCTTTGAGCTATGATTATGCTGCTGCTGTAAACAGCACAACAGGGCTTCTAAGTTCAAGAACTATAAGCATTAACAGCAAAGAATATAAGGACACATATGGTAAAATATATGAAATATATTCAACGGCTGATGTCAAAGCAAAATTTATGGGAGCTGCATATTTTTATACAAAATTTGATATAATGCTTCATCAGGTATGGGATGGGACTGATATAGAAACATCAGTAAATTCATTTTTATCTGAATTAAAAGTCCAATAAAAATAAAGAATAAAAAACCTGTTATGAGTACATAATTAAGTATTAGATTGAAAATAATAGTAAATTTAATTCTTAGGAGGTACTGATGGCAGGTTTTTTGATTGCAATTTTATCGGGTGCATTAATGAGTATCCAGGGAGTGTTTAATACGGGAGTTACAAAGAGCAGCAGTATATGGGTAGCAGCTGGATTCGTGCAGATTACAGCATTTCTTACATGTGCTGTGATGTGGATTGTTGACGGAAGACCGCAGATAATGGGTCTGTTTAATGTGTCGCCGAAGATATCGCTTCTGGGCGGTGTTATTGGTGCATTTATAACATATACGGTTGTAAAGGCTATGTCTGACCTTGGAGTTGCAAAAGCTGAGATTACTATTGTTATCAGTCAGATTGCGGTTGCCTACATTATTGAATTGTTAGGGCTTTTTGGAAGTGAGAAAAAAGATTTTTCATGGATAAAGCTGTTAGGCATTGCGGTTGCAGTTACAGGTGTAGTAATATTTAGTATGTGTGGTAATTCAAAAGAGTAAAATCATATGTAAATCAAAATATACAATAATTTAAATTTATATTAGTAAAGGAGAGTACATGGAAGATTTATTTAAAATATGCGGAATTGTTAATTTGAAAAAAGGTGAGGGACGTACTATCAAAGCCGGCGGAATGTGGGTATATGATAATGAGATAGAAAGCATCATGGGAGATGCTCCTGATGGAACACTTGTTGAAGTGCATGATTTTGACGGATATTTTATGGGAATAGGTTTTATTAACAGAAGGTCAAAGCTTACAGTCAGGATGATGAGCAGACATCAGCATGTTATTGATGAGGATTTTATTGAGCAGAGAGTGCGTGACTGTGTTGAGTATAGAAAACATACAGTTGATATGTCTTCATGCCGTCTTGTATTTGGTGAGGCTGATTTCCTTCCGGGAATTGTTATTGACAAGTTTTCGGATGTTCTTGTAGTAGAGTCTCTTGCGTTGGGAATAGACAGATTCAAGCCAATGATAGTTGATAAACTTAAAAAAGTTCTTGCTGAAAATGGTATGAATATACGTGGTGTGTATGAAAGAAGTGATGCCAAGGTACGTCTGAATGAAGGACTTGAGCGTTTCAAAGGATTTATTGGCGAAGAGTTTGATACAAAAGTTATGATAGAGGAAAATGGCGTAAAGTATTACGTTGATGTTCAGGATGGGCAAAAGACAGGATTTTTCCTTGACCAGAAGTACAATCGAAAAGCAATATGGAAGATTTGTCCGGGTGCAAAAGTATTAGACTGTTTTACACATACAGGCTCATTTGCTTTAAATGCCGGAATGGCAGGGGCAGCCAGTGTACTTGGAGTTGATGCATCAGGACTTGGGGTTGAACAGGCACGCGAAAATGCGAAGCTTAACGGACTTGAGGACAGAGTTTCATTTGTATGCCGTGATGTGTTTGAACTTCTGCCTGAACTTGAAAAGAAGGGCGAAAAGTATGACTTTGTAATTCTTGACCCGCCTGCTTTCACAAAGTCACGCAGTTCAATCAAAAATGCCGTAAAAGGTTACAGGGAGATTAACCTTCGTGCGATGAAGCTTGTTAAAGACGGCGGCTACCTTGCTACATGTTCATGCTCACATTTTATGGATACAGAACTTTTTACAAAGACAATCGGCGAGGCGGCAAGAAATGTACATAAACGTCTGCGTCAGATTGAATTCCGCACACAGGCACCTGACCATCCTGTACTCTGGGCATCAGATTCTTCACTTTATTTGAAGTTTTACATCTTCCAGGTTGTGGACGAAAAGTAATGACCGGAAAGCGGCGGTAATGCTTGATTTATAAGGGATGGAAGGCATTTGACGTTTACAGTGAAAAACTCGTAAAGTATCACAAAACCGTGATTTAAAGTGATAAGAAAAGTGGTAAGCACCTGGAGATAATAAACAGAGAGTAATCGAGATAATTCGGTTGCTCTTTTTTTATATTTAGAGGTAGATGAAATAGAAGAAAGATGCTGAACGGTTCCATAAAAATTAATAGACTTTAGATGCCTAATGAAGTATAATCATAACGGAACCAAAACGAAGGAGGATTACTTATGCCACGAATGATTGATTTATTCGCTGGTTTAGGCGGGATTAGGCTTGGATTTCAACAGGCAATGGATGAACTTGGGCTAGAAACGGAGTGTGTATTTTCTTCGGAGATAAAACCGTATGCTATCAAGGCATATAACGGGTTTTATGGCGATGAAGAAATTTATGGAGATATTACACTTGTTAATACAAATCAAGATATTCCGGATTTTGATTATTTGTTAGCGGGATTTCCTTGTCAACCATTTAGCTTTGCGGGAAATAGAAATGGATTTGCAGATACAAGAGGGACGTTGTTTTTTGAAATTGAACGAATACTTCAAGATAAAATAAATGCAAATCATCCGGCAAGAGGTTTTTTACTTGAAAATGTTGAAGGACTTATGACTCATGATAACGGCAATACATTAAATACAATTATTACACATTTAGAGCAGTTAGGGTATCATGTTAGTTGCAGATTGTTGGATTCGAGATATTTTGGATTGCCACAAAGCCGAAAAAGAGTGTATATAGTTGGCTCTTTGGATGAGGAGATTAATCTTGAGGATTTTGAACAAAGGGAAGCTGTATTGGGAGATATATTACAGCAAGGACTTCCTACAGCAGATACAGATTTTACTAGAAAATTATTTGCTAATTATACTACACAGGAAGTGATTGGAAAATCAATAAAGGATAAGCGAGGAGGTGAAAATAATATCCACTCATGGGATATTGATTTAAAAGGCAAGACATCGCAGAAAGAAAGAGACTTGATGAGTGCTCTTTTACGAGAACGCAGAAAGAAACATTGGGCGGAAGTGATAGGAATAAAATGGATGGATGGAATGCCTTTGACAGAAGAACAAATCAGAACATTTTTTAATGTTCCTGAATTACATCAAATATTAGAACATCTAACCCAAATGGGATATTTGGTATATGAATATCCAAAACAGCAGGTAAAAGGTAAAGATGGGATAGTAAAACGAATTCCAGATGAGACAAAGGATAAGGGATATAATATCGTTGCAGGAAAGTTATCATTTGAGTTCTCTAAGATATTGGACACAAATGATATTGCTCCAACCTTGGTGGCAATGGATGTGGCTAAACTAGGGGTTGTTGATGGAGATGGAATCCGTAGACTTACGATTAGAGAATGTCAAAGATTATGCGGATATCCAGATAATTATAACTTGGATATGATTAGTGAATCGGAAGCATTTGATTTACTAGGAAATACAGTATGTGTACCTGTAATCAAAGATATTTCAGAAAGAATTGGAAGAAGTTATTTGGAAAATGTAGAAGGAGGAAGATAGGATGAGGTTATCAGCACAAGAAATATATGACAAATTGTTAAATGTCGATCACATTCTTGAATTAGAAGGACAAATCAAATTCTTTTTAGGCGATGTAAATATTATTGTAAGGCAAAAGGATGTAGTTGGGAACATAATGCAGGAGTGGCTGCAAGGATGGTTAGATGCAAGAGGTATTGAATATGCACCAAGCGAAAATACACAGATGCCCCCGGATTTCTTTTTAAATCCAGATGATCGAACAAAAGGATTACTAGAAGTAAAAGCTTTTAACAGAAATGGTTCGCCGGGATTTGATATTGCCGACTTGAGAATGTATGCATCAGAGATTCAAGAGAAGCCATATATGCTAGATGTGGATTATCTTATTTTTGGTTATGATATGAGTGACGATGGTGTTGTTACTATTAAAGATGTCTGGTTGAAGAAAGTGTGGCAAATTACAAGGAGAATGGAAAATTATCCTATCAATTTGCAAGTAAAAGAAGGCGTAATACATAAAATTAGACCGGGTGTATGGTATAGCGAAAGGGTAACGGATTATGCTATTTTTGATTGCCTTGAAGATTTTATTTCTGCTATAGAAGAGACAACATTTAAAGAACCCAAATTGCGTAGTTCTGTAGCTTCTACATGGTTAGCGGTATTTCAAAGAAACTACAAGGCTTGGTATGGAGAAGAATTAAATGTACCAAGATGGAATGATATTAAAGATAAGTATGATCTCATAACAGATAAGAAAAGAGAAAAGACCAGAGAAAGATTGGAAGTAGTAACTGCACAAAAAGAGAAAATTGAGGCAAGAGTGCTTAAATATCAGCAAGCTATTATTGAATCAAAAACAGATAAGCAGAAGGAAAGAGCGGAACAGAACTTAGCAAAAGCTATGGCTTCATTAGAATCTGCATTAAAGAAAGTTGCCGATGCACAAGTTCAATATGATATATGGGTAAATCAGTAATTCTTATGGTTATAAGATTTTGCAAAAACATATGGTGACCTTGCAATAAATGGTAGGCGATAGAACTTTGGTAATAGATATAGCTTCTTAGTCCGTCCAGGGCGACCGCCTTGGTCCATAGATGTGTTGTGACACATCATATTGGGTTATTATCTGTCACGCTTCGCTCAGAAATGTATTGTTTAAAGATTTTATGCTATTAAAGCTAGGAAAGGAATGCGAATGTTAATAGGAGCAAACGATTATAAATTGATACTGCTTGATACAAATGCACTTAGAGAGATTGTAACAAACACCAATATGTCAGGGAAAGGTTTTTTGGAAAGATTTTTTGCATGTTCACCAGATGCATATGCACCATGTTTTTCAATTTATAATGTTATTGAGCTTATGCCATATCAGGATATATATGAGAAGTTTCTTGAGTTCTTCTCTACAATTCCGTGTCTTGTGATGTTTCCTGTAAAGAGTATTTTTCAAAGAGAAGTAGAATGCTATTTGGAAGGAAAGAGTTTTGTGATTGATGGTCATATTGCAAATGCTTTTACACAGTTGGGATTAAAAGATAATTATAATTGTAAAAAATTTTTTGAAAACATGGTTAAAGATACAACATTGATGGAAAATACTCAGAATGAGGTAAAAAAATTTTCTTCAATAGCAACGGATTGGGAAAATAGGAGAAATAGAACAGAAAAGATGCTAAAAGCCCAACATCTACCATTAAATATGATAAATGAAAAATTTTATAGAACACAAGAAAAAGATACAATTATAAAAGATTTGATGAATTATGGTATTAGTGTTCCATTAGGTGTTGAAATTCTTCATTTGCCAGCTTCAAGAATGATGGAATTTTCTCAATTTGTTCGTATCTATCAAACACGTAAACACATTAAGCCAAATGATGTTATGGATGTTCAAATTAGTTGTATCGTACCATATGTAAATGCGGTTATAACGGAGAATTTTCAAGCAGATGTTTACAAGAAGGCTAAGCATTTTATTCCACAATTAGAGGAATTAGAAATATACACATTAAAAGATATTAGACAATAAATCAGATGTATAAAAAAGGAATCGAGAAATCGGTTCTTTTTTTATGTCCGGAAAGGGAGAAAATTGAGATGGAAAAGAAAAAAGTGAGAGCAACTAGGACAAATGGTCGCAAAGGCAGTAATGGTGTATTCAAGGCAGGTCATAATGATCGGTCATTTAATCTTGAAAATGCAGAGCATGTTGATGCTGACAGGGGCAAATGGAATGTTTACTGGGATTATCTGCAAGGATATAACCTTACGGATGAAAATGGAGTGCGACCGGAAAGAAAATATTTATTTGATGAAGTTGAATATCTTTACTATCACAAACAATTCGGAGATTCCATAGATGCACAAGACGAGCGGCATGAGAAGTCCAGACATACGGAAAGAATAAGAAATGTCAGGCAGATCATGGAGGATTCACAAACTTGTCCAGAAGAGACAATTTATCAGCTTGGAACTAAAGATGGATATGAAGATCCGGCAGTTTTTGGTAAGGTGGCAGCGGAATTGTTTGAGGACTTCCCCAAGCAGGAGAAGGCTTGAGAAACAATGGGCTTCTATCCTCCCAAACCAGATAAAAAGAAAAATAAGACTAATAATTGCAAAGTAAGTTTTGATGAAGAAATCTGGCGTCTGTATATTGAAATTGCAGAAAAATATGGTGTGATAATTGAGAAAGAATACATGAAGTTATATTTTAATGATACTGAAGTTCCGGTTATATGGGAAAGTAACCAGACTGTACAAGAACTTATGGAAGAAGCTGGCAAAGGAGATATCGTAGTGCAGATGTCTATGTATAGTGATAATGAGTAGGTTGCTTCTTTGGGAAAAAATTATATAAAAAATGATGAGCAGACAACTACTCATAGTGGAGATATAGTTCTATACAGTGGAGACAAAATAGTAGTGTTTTATGGATCAAATTCATGGGCATATACCAGATTGGGCAAAATGAATATTCCAGAAGGTGATGTGACAGAACTTTTGTCAAATGGAGATATTACATAAACAAAAACAGGCTGTGCCTTAGCGTTATAAACGCTAAAGCTCAGCCTGTTTTTACTGTAACATACTGCAAGGTAACTAACTATGATGTGCTTTTTTATTATTTGCCAGTCTTAATTGTAATTTCCTCGACTTTTGTAATAGGGTTTACAGTCGGAATTCTGTATAAAGTCTCATTATCCTCATAATACTGGAAAAATGTATACTGTGAAGTGCAGTTTATTGTTGAAACATTGCCCGCAGCAATATATTCAATCTGTGTTCCGTCGGCATTCATGCGGTAAAGACCTGTGTTAGTGCCTTCAACCTGAAAGAAAATTTTGTTGCCGTAGCGGTTATAATTGATGCCTTTTCCACCGTCAGCAGGACTGTAAAGCTGTTCAAGTGTCTTATTTGATGTATTAAGACGCATGAGGGCGTATCCCTTGTCAAGGTCAATATAATAAATATAATTATCAGCGGCATCTACAAGATATGCATTTACATTAAAATATGCACTTACATTTCCGGTTGATGCATCAAGCGTGCTTATATAATTCTTGTTATATGTATCTGCAAAATAGAATTTGCCATTGTATACGCTTGCCAGATTATATACTTTTGAGGAAAATTTTTTATCATCTTTTCCGTCTATTCCGGCTTTGTATACATACATTCCTTCGTTTGCATTGTAATATTGATAGAAAATGTCATTGCCGTAAAGGGTGGCAATACCGGATTTTGTAGTTGTAATTGTATCCGCATTCTGTCCGTCAAGGTCTGTACGATAAACACCAAACATCTGACCTGTAAAAGAATTTTCTTTTGCTGAAGAAAGATTATTTCTTACATAATAAATGTAATTGCCACAGACGTTGATATAGTATACTGAATCTGTGTTTAAGGCTCTGGCATTTGAACAGTCAGAATTCATAACATAAAGGTGTCCGTCATCATATGGATTTGCAAAATAAATTTTGCCGTCATATTCGCAAAAGCGTCCTTTATTGTTGAGGTTTCCGGCAGTATTTCCAACGGCAGTTTTGGAGTTGTACTTAAATCTTGTTGAAAAATAAGAAAAAGTCAGCCCTCCTGCAAGTGCAATGACAGCAACAATACTGATAATGATTGTTATTATTTTTTTCATGCTAATCTCCAATCGTGCTTGTTATTCAACCTATAATATAGTAAAATAACATAAAATGCTTGTATATGCAATGGACTATTGGATATATGGATTGGAGAAAGTAATGTTGGATTTAGGCGAGATAAGAGATAAGATTGACGGGATTGACAGACAGCTCGTAGATTTGTTTGAAGAACGCATGCAGCTTTGTACAGATGTTGCAAAATATAAAATTGAGACAGGCAAGAAAGTGCTTGATACAGACAGGGAAAGAGCAAAGATAGAGGCTGTCAGTAAGATGGTGAAAGATCCTAAGAATGTGCATGCCATAGATGATTTGTTTTCGCAGATTATGGCTAATTCAAGAAAGATGCAATACAGACTCTTAGAAGAGACTACACAGACATTAAGAGAGCCATATGAAGCAATTGATGAGATAGATAAAAAGAACTGCCGTGTTGTATATCAGGGAGTTCCGGGTGCATACAGTTATATTGCAATGAGAAGATTTTTTGGAAAAGGCGTTAATAACTTTGCTGTGCCTACATGGCGTGATGCAATGGAAGCAGTAAAAAACGGTGAAGCGGATTATGCTGTCCTTCCAATAGAAAATACAACGGCTGGCTGTGTCGCAGATGTTTATGACCTTATTCAGGAATATGATAATTACATAATAGCAGAGACATTTGTAAAAGTTGAGCACGCACTTTTGGGACTTGAAGGAACAGACATTGATAAAGTGACAACAGTCTATTCTCATCCACAGGGATTTATGCAGTGTGAGAAGTTTCTTTCAAAGCATAAGGACTGGCAGCAGATAAGTCAGGCAAATACAGCCGGAAGTGCAAAGAAAGTGCTTGAAGAAAATGATAAGACACACGTTGCAATAGCAAGTGAAGAAGCAGCTGAAGTTTATAATCTTTCAGTTCTTGCCAAAAAGATTAATGACCTTGATAACAATACAACACGTTTCGTTATAGTTACAAATACAAGAAAATTTGTAAAAAATGCAAAGAAGATGAGTATTGTATTTGAGACAGCTAACGAACCCGGAACCCTTTATAACCTTTTAAGCCATATTATATATAATGGACTTAATATGAATAAGATTGAGTCAAGACCAATAGAAGGCAGACCTTGGGAATACAGATTTTTCATAGATTTTGAGGGGAATATTGATGACCCGGCTGTTATGAATGCACTTCGTGGAATACAGGAAGAAGCTAAAGCGATAAAACTTCTTGGAAATTATTAATCTTTCATGTGAACAATTTATTTAAAAAATTATTAATTTAAGCTGTTGCATTTTTAAAATAAATAGTGTATGGTAAATATATA
>OGHC01000877.1_pt1 | contig 16541 bp, 17 predicted proteins | sample 1571381 | NCBI WGS metagenome assembly OGHC01 (sample SAMEA2581945, study PRJEB24529) | metagenome | biome: Human gut stool | place: China | collected 2011 | reverse complement strand
CCGGTCATCGCGGCGGGCATCCCCACCCTGATGCAAGCGCAGGAGGGCGCAGACCTTGTGGTCACGCCCCGGGCGCTGGACAGCGTCATCGCCCACGGCGCGGCCCTGCTGGCGGGCAGCGTCAACCGCGCCTTGCAGCCCCGCCTTACCGTGCAGCAGCTCTGCTGGCTGACGGGGTGAAGAAAGGAGGTCTTGCCATGCGCAGCAGAGAGCCTTGGCGTCTGCCTGCGGGGCAGAGCAGGGCAGTGCCCTTTTTGCAGGCTGCGGTGCTGTTTGCAGCGCTGTGCATCTTTGCCCGCAGCGCCGCGCTGGTGCTGGCGGCCTTTCTGGCAGCGCCGGTGCCTGCGGCGCAGACTTTGCTGCATCTGGGGCAGCAGACGGTGGAGAGCCGGGCGGCTGCGGCTGCAGAAAGCGTGCCGGAGGCTGCATCCGCGCCCTCTCCGGCGCAGGAGGCTGCCGCTCCGGTACAGACCGGGGTGGAGCAGTATCTTGTGGCCTTGCAGCCGGACGAAGCCCGCCCTGCCGATGCGGGTACGGTGACAGAGCAGCAGTTCGGGCAGGGCAGCGGCGAAAAGTACATTCCCTGCGGCGCGGGCAGCATCAAGAATAACACCCGGCAGACGGCGGCAGATATTGCCGCCGAGGCGGCGCAGCCCCTGCCCTTTGCTATCGAGAAAGACAGCGCCGCGCCGCAGGTGCTCATCATGCACACCCACGCCACCGAGGACTACCGCCTTTCTGCCGGGCTGTGGTTCACCCCCGGGGACGGTGCCCGCAGCACCGACCGCAGCATCAATATGTGCGCGGTGGGGCGGGTGATGGCCGATACCCTCAATGCGGCGGGCATCTGCACCCTGCACGACGAGACCCTGAACGACTACCCCAGCTACACCGGCAGCTACGCCAACAGCCGTGCGGTGGTGCAGCAGTATCTGGCGCAGTACCCCAGCATCAAGGTGGTGCTGGACGTCCACCGCGACGCCATCGAGCGGGAAAACGGCACTCGCTGCGCCCCGGTGTGCAGCATAGACGGGCGGCAGGCGGCGCAGGTGATGATCATCTGCGGGTGCGACAACGGCACCAGCGTGCAGCTGCCCGCATGGCGGCAGAACCTTCGCTTTGCCGCTGCGTGGGAGCGCAGCATGGAGGAAAAATATCCCGGCTTTACCCGCCCGGTGCTGTTCAGCTATCGGTTTTATAATCAGGACCTGACCACCGGCAGTCTGCTGATCGAGATCGGCGGGCACGGCAACAACTTAAATGAGGCCCTGTACGCCGGATATCTGGCAGCACAGGGCCTCGCGGATGCACTATTAAGTTGAGGGTCAGCCGCCAAGGCTGGAGATCATGCTGCTCTTGGCAGACTGATAGTAACTCCATGCCTGATCGGCCACGGTCTCGGGCTGGTTATACTCCCGCAGCACGCGGCGCATCTCGCTGACCACCGAGGAGACGGCACTGTCGTAGGTGCTCTCCACCGAGGAGAGATGCTTGTAGGCGATGCTGACCTTATTGGCAAAGGTCCGCTCTTCGGCGGGCAGAGCGTGGTACTCATCCTTTGCGGCAGATATTGCGGAGGACACCGCAGACCGTGCCGAGGATTCCAGCGAGTACAGCTGGCTCAGCAGAGAGGAGATCTTGGCATCGCACTCGGGGTTTGGCGGGTCGTAGACGTGGTCGGGATCATACGATGTGCCGGACTGGGAAGTGCCTCCGTAGGTGGGGAACCAGTCGCCGAACATAAATTCGTTGTATCCGGCAATGAATTCCTCCTTGGTGCAGCCGCTCAGCAGGGCTGCCAGTGCGCAGCTGACCACGGCAAGGGTCAGCAGACGGATGATATGGTGTGTGTGTTTCATGATCTCCTCCAGAATCTGTTTTTGCGGAATACCGCTTTTTTCCATTTTACCAGAGAAAAGGCGTTCTGACAAGCAAAAAAGCGAAAATTTGCCTGATGCCGCACCGTAAGGTTGACAAAATGCCGCCAACGTGCTATTTTAAAACAGCAAATGCAAGGAACGGGAAAAGTAGCGCGGGCCGTCCGGCCCAGAGAGTGCGGCACAGCTGAGAGCCGCGCCCGTGCGCCGCGTGAACGAACACCCGGGAGCAGCAAACTGAACACGGCAGAGCGTCTGCCGTTAAGTAGGTGCGCCGCAGGTCCAGCGTTACAGGGACAGCGCTTAAACAAAGAGCGCGTGAGCGACCGGACACTTCCGGTAATTCAGGTGGCACCGCGGACATTACAAGACAGCTTGTTCGCCCTGAACTTTCAGGGCAAAAGCTGTCTTTTTTGTTTATAAAGGAGAACTACTATGGAACGTACCGAGATCCTTTCGCTGTTCAAGAACACCCCGGCAGACGGCACCGAGATCACCGTCTGCGGCTGGGCAAAGAACATCCGCGATTCCAAGAACATCGGCTTCATCGCTCTGTCGGACGGCGGCTGCTTCAAGACTTTGCAGGTCGTGCTGGAAGCCGGTAAGCTGGCAAACTATGATGAAGTCATCCACACCGGTCTGTACAGCAGCCTGCGCATCAAGGGCAAGCTGGTGCTCACCCCGCAGGCAAAGCAGCCCTTTGAGCTGAACGCCGAGAGCGTGGAGATCCTGGGCGACTGCCCCGCCGACGAGTACCCCCTGCAGAAAAAGAAGATGAGCATGGAGTATCTGCGCACCATGCCCACCCTGCGCCCCCGCACCAACACCTTCAACGCCGCTTTCCGCGTGCGCAGCGTGGCAGCCTACGCCATCCACAAGTTCTTCCAGGAGAACGGCTTTGTCTACGCCCACTCTCCGCTGATCACCGCCTCCGACTGCGAGGGTGCAGGCGAGATGTTCCGCGTGACCACGCTGGATCTGGACAATCTGCCCAAGACCGAGGACGGCGCTGTGGATTACAGCAAGGACTTCTTTGAGAAGCCGGTCAACCTGACCGTTTCCGGCCAGCTGGAGGCCGAGGCTATGGCCATGGCCTTTGGCAAGGTGTACACCTTTGGCCCCACCTTCCGCGCGGAGAAGAGCTTTACCACCCGCCACGCCGCGGAGTTCTGGATGATCGAGCCGGAGATGGCCTTTTGCGACCTGAACGGCTACATGGACAACGCCGAGGCCATGATCAAGTACGTCATCCGCTATGTGCTGGACAACTGCCCGGACGAGATGGCCTTCTTTAACCAGTTCATCGACAAGGGTCTTGTCGAGCGTCTGGAGCTGGTGGCAAACAGCGAGTTCGCCCGCATCAGCTACACCGAGGCGATCGAAATTCTGAAAAAGAACAACAAGAAGTTCCAGTACCCCGTGGAGTGGGGCGTGGATATCCAGACCGAGCACGAGCGCTACCTGACCGAGGTGGTGTACAAAAAGCCGGTCTTTGTCACCGACTACCCCAAGGAGATCAAGAGCTTCTACATGAAGCAGAACGCCGACGGCAAGACCGTGGCTGCAGCAGATATGCTGGTGCCCGGAATCGGCGAGCTGATCGGCGGCAGCCAGCGTGAAGAGGACTACGGCAAGCTGGTGGCCCGCATGGACGAGCTGGGCATGGACAAGACCAACTACGAGTGGTACCTGAACCTGCGCAAGTTCGGCGGCGTGGAGCACGCAGGCTACGGCTTGGGCTTTGAGCGTATGATCATGTACCTCACCGGCATCCAGAACATCCGTGACGTGCTGCCCTTCCCCCGCACCGCATACGGCTTCTGAAAAGCGCGCATACTGTAATCAAAGAAAGCCGCCGCCTCTGCGGCGGCTTTCTTGTTCTTCATTTTTCAACAAGGAGCACAAAACAAGTGGAAAACATTTCGCCTGCCCTCTTGGACTGGTTTTACAAGAACCGCCGCAGCCTGCCCTTCCGGGAGGAGCCCACCCCCTACCATGTGTGGCTCAGCGAGGTGATGCTGCAGCAGACCCGGGTGTCGGCGGTGCTGCCGTATTACTACCGCTTTCTGGAGGAGCTGCCGGATATCCCCGCGCTTGCCGCCTGCGGGGAGGAAAAGCTGCATAAGCTGTGGGAGGGGCTGGGCTATTACAGCCGGGTGCGCAACCTGCAAAAGGCCGCAAAGCTCGTCTGTGCGCAGTACGGCGGGCAGCTGCCCGCCGACTACGCCGCCCTGCTTGCTTTGCCCGGCATCGGGGAGTACACCGCCGGGGCCATCGCGTCCATCAGCTTCGGCCTGCCCGTGCCCGCCGTGGACGGCAATGTGCTGCGGGTGTTTTCCCGCCTGTATAATGACCCCGGAGTTATTACAGAACCGGCGGTGAAAAAGGCCTTTACCGCCCGGGTCATGGAGCATCAGCCGCCGGAAAAGGCCGGGGATTACAATCAGGCGCTGATGGAGCTGGGCGCGCTGGTCTGCGTGCCCAATGGCGCACCTTTGTGCGGGCAGTGCCCGCTGGCAGAAGTCTGCCTTGCCCGGGCGGCGGGCACCACCGCCCAGCTGCCCCAGAAGGCAAAGCCCAAGCCCCGCAAGATTGTGCCGGTAACGCTGGCGCTTGTGGAAAGCCCGGCGGGCTTTCTGGTGCAGCAGCGGCCGGAAAAAGGCCTGCTGGCCGGGCTGTGGCAGCCGGTCTTGTGGGAGGGCGAGCATCTTTTGCAGGCCGAGGTGATGGCGCGGCTTGCGGCACTGGGGCTGGACACCGGCACGGCAGCTCCCGCCGCCCTGCCCGCCGCAAAGCACATCTTTACCCACATCGAGTGGCTCATGTCCGGGGTGCAGCTGCGTGTTCCGGCGCAGAGTGCCCCGGCGGGCTATGTCTGGGCAAGCCGGGAGGCACTGCGCACCACCTACACTCTGCCCGGAGCGTTCCGGGCGTATAAGCCGCTGCTGCTGTGATATTGGCAATTTGCTGTAATGAACCGCGCCAAAACCGGCACACTGCCCAAACTGTGCCCCGCAGCACCTTCGGGGCGTGAAAATTGGGGCGCAACGGTTGTAATTTTGGGCGGGAGCGGGTATAATAAAAGCTACAAAGCGGCGCTGATCGCCGTTTGCATCAAGATCCTTTTGCGGGACGCCCGCTGGAAAAATCAAGCTGAAACAACGTTTCAACTGCAAAAAGGAGTGTACTGAATCTATGAAAAAATCTTGCTTGGTCGCTGTGATCGCTGTTCTGGCTGCTGTGGCTGGTGCGCTGGCTGCTGTGGCACTTTACCTGAACCGCCGCGAGAAGGAACTGGACGAATACGAGCGCCTGCTGTTCGGCGAGGATGACGCAGAAACCGTAGAGCCGGAGGAAGCTGCTGCCGAGGACGAGACCGAGGCAGAATGATCCTGAAATACCGGAAACTACCGGGAAGATGAGCACATCGGGGCGCACGGAGCAGTCTGTCTGAACGGACTGCATCGGTGCGCCCTTTTTGTACATAAGGAGAAGGAACATGAAGCGTTTTTTGCTCTGGATCATCAGTGTGGCGCTGGGTGTGGTGGTGCTGCTGGCGGCTGTGATGGGGGTAAGCTATGCCTTTACCACCGAGGGCGGCTGTCCGGACGGTGCGGCACAGTTCGGCGGGCAGGCGCTGGAAGCCAACGGCTCCTGCTGGCAGGTGCCGTTGCTGGGTGGTCAGCTGGATAAGGTGTTCGCCAGCCCCGCCACCCTGAGTGTGCAGAAGCTGGGTGTGCTGTACACCGCTCACCCGGAACTTTCTTTGCCGGAGTGGACCGGCTACACCGCCCTGACCATCCAGAATGCGGCGGGGGATGTGCTGTTTGCGGGCAGCGCGGGGGAGTACCAGAACTTCCTCTTCCCTGCGAACGGCGAGTATAAGGCGGAGCTGACCGCGTGGCGCGTGCCCAAGGACGGCACCATCACCCAGTTCGAGGGCGGCAGCACCGGCCAGCTGCGCAAAAATCTGGGGCTGGAGCGCCCCGCAAAGCCCACCGGCTGGTACCGGTACAGCTTCCGGTTCACCCTGCAGGCCAGCGCGGAGGTGGAGCTTTCTGCCGAGCGGGTGGAGCAGGGCGGCACGGTAGGCGTGCGCATCTCCGGTATGACCGGGGACGCCGTGCCTGCCATCGAGACCGACCTTGGCAGCGTGCAGTGTGTGCGCGCCGCAGAGGGCTGGCGTGCCTATATCCCGGCAGCCTATAACGCATCCTCCGGCGGGCACGAGATAAACATTACGGTGAACGGCGAGACCATCACCCGCACCCTGACCGTGCTGCCGAAGGACTTCGGCACGGTGGAGGTGGAGGCCGAAGCACCCGCTGCGGACAGCGCCAACGCGCAGTTCCGCAGTGCCATCTGGCCGCTGTACGAGGCTGCCGCCACCGCCAAGCAGTGGCAGGGCGGCTTTGTGCCCCCGGCCGAGGACTCCATGACCTTGGTGGACTACGGGCAAATTAAAGTAACGAACGGCCAGCAGGGCAGCCGCTCTAACTCCACAAAGCTGTACACCATCCCCGGTGCGCCCTGCCGCGCCGCAGCCAACGGCACGGTGGTGTTTGCGGGCAATCTGGCGCTTACCGGCAACACGGTGGTCATCGACCACGGCTGCGGGCTGCGCAGCTACCTGTACGGCTTGCAGGAGATTTCGGTCAGCAAGGGCCAGACCGTGGAAAAGGGGCAGGCTGTGGGCGCGCTGGGCGAAGAGCTGACCATGGACTTCAAGCTGGGCAGCAAAAGCGTGAACCCCCGGCTGCTGTTCCAGACTTCCGGCGGCTTGTTCTGGGTTGAAGATCCGGGGCTTTGTCTGCACGCCCGAAAAAATTGAACAGGCCTTCAGCGCCTTTGACTGCGTGGAGGTAAATAAGGACTTCTCCCGCGCAGGGGGCATCTACTGCTACAAGGACGGAGAGAGGACGGAGCTGCAATTATGTTCGTAAAATTCATCACAAGCAAGCTGCTGCGGGTCATCGTGTGCGCAGCGGCAGGGCTGTACGGCCTGTACAACGCCATCTCCTGTTTTGTCACCCTGTATAAAGCGGGGCATCAGCCCTACCTGATGGCCGGCGCGGTGCGGTTCGATTTTCAGGGCTATTACATGATGGCCGCCATGCACGCCGGCATCTGCCTGCTTTTGGGGGTGCTGGTGTGGCTCTTCCTCAAGGGAACGAAAAAACTGCGGGAAAAGACTGCGGTCGGGTGAATTTGCGGTTTTTCTGTAACGTTTTTCCTCTTTGTGCGTTATTGGGGTGAAAGGGCACACGGAAGCCCGCAAAGGAGAAAATGACCATGAAACTGGAATGTGACGTGATCCGCGACTTACTGCCCCTGTACGCCGAAAAGCTTGCCAGCCCCGCCAGCAGTGCGCTGGTGGAGCAGCACCTTGCAGAGTGCGAAGCCTGCCGTGCAGAGCTGGAACAGATGGAAAAGCCGGTGCCGGTGCAGCCGGAGCCCCAGCCGGATGCACCGCTGCGGAGCATCCGAAAGACCTTACAGAAAAAGAGCATCCGCATAGCGGCGGCAGCGGTTCTGGCAGTGCTGTGCGCTTTTGGGCTGGTGTTCTGGATGGGCGGTGCAAAAACACCGGTAACGGCAGAACAGGCGCAGATCTGGACTTACAACAAAAAGGAAAACGAAGCGAACCTCTGTGTGCTGGAAGTGCAGGGCGAAAACGTCTGGCTGGAACTGGAAGGCTCCTTTAACTGGGGCAAACCATCCGTTACCGTCCGGGCGGTGCGCTATACCTTCCCGCACATCCATGCTGCGCTGGAAGGGCTGCTGGGCACATCGGCTTCCGATACCAGCATCACAGTCTCCGGCACACAGCTGCTGACAGTGCAATGCGCCGACGAGACCCGCTATTACAGGGACGGTCAGCAGGTGGAGCGGTTCATCCTGAAAAAAGAGGATGGAACGCAGACCTATGTTTACGAACCCGAGGATGTAGTCACACAGGAACAAGGCGTGTTTGAGAAGGGCTGATTATGGACATTGAAACCATCTACCGGCTCTACTTCCGGGACGTCTGCCTGTTTTTGCAGGGACTTACCCGCAGCGAAGCGCTGGCCGAGGAACTGACGCAGGAGACCTTTTTCCGGGCGCTGGACGGCCTGAAAGACTACGACGGCAAGCAGGATGTGCGGGCGTGGCTGTTCACCGTAGCGCGCAACGCCTACTACGACCACTGCCGCCGCGCAAAGCATGCCGCCCCGCTGGAAGATGCCGAAACAAAAGCCGCCGACAGCCCGGACATCGCGCAGCTGTTGGTGGACAAGGATGCTGCCTTTACGGTGCACCAGTGTCTGCACGCGCTGGAAGAACCCTACAAGGAGGTTTTCAGCCTGCGGGTGTTTGGCGAACTGCCCTTTGACCGCATCGGGGCTATTTTTGGTCACAATGCCGCATGGGCGCGGGTGACCTATTACCGCGCCAAGACCCGCCTCCAGACCATGCTGGAACAGCGGAAATGATCGGGAATGCCCTCCGCGCGAACCCTCTCAGTCACACCTTACGGCGTGCCAGCTCCCCCCAAAGGGGGAGCTTTTTTGTGTGGCGGCAAGGTTTGCCTGTCCGGGAGTTACCCCTTCTGTGAAAAAAAGTGGCTCAGAAACGCCCGCAGGCGTTTCTGAGCCACAAATTATAATAATATTTTTTCCGCGGTTCAAGCCTTCTCAGAGGGCTTGCTCAGGTCTACGCTGCGGATGATCTTGCGCACCGGCAGGATGCTCTTGGCGTTCATGGACAGCTCGTCCACGCCCATGCGCAGGAAGGTCTCGGTCAGGGCGGTGTCGGCACCCAGCTCACCGCAGATACCCACCCAGATGCCGTGGCGGTGACCGGCTTCAATGGTCATCTTGATGGCGCGCAGCACGGCGGGGTGATGGGGGTTGAAGAAGGGCTCCAGCTTTGCGTTCTGGCGGTCCAGTGCACAGGTGTACTGGGTCAGGTCGTTGGTGCCGATGGAGAAGAAGTCGCACTCGGCGGCCAGCTCGTCCGCGATGAGCACGGCGGCGGGGGTCTCGATCATGGTGCCCACTTCAATGTTCTGCCCCATCTTCACGCCCTCGGCGGTCAGCTCGGCGCGGCACTCTTCCAGAACAGCCTTGGCGTCCTGCAGCTCCCGCAGGCTGGTGATCATGGGGAACATGATGCTCATGTTGCCGTAGGCGGAAGCACGCAGCAACGCGCGCAGCTGGGTCTTGAAGAAGTCCTTGCGGGTCAGGCAGATGCGGATGGCACGGTAGCCCAACGCGGGGTTATCCTCGTGATCCAGCTTCATATAATCCACGGTCTTATCTGCGCCGATATCACAGGTGCGCACCACCACCTTGCGGGGTGCAAGGCTTTCCAACACCTGCTTGTAAGCCTCGAACTGGTAGTCTTCGGTGGGGAAGTCCTTGCAGTTCAGGTAGACGAACTCGGTGCGGAACAGACCCACGCCGCCGGCGTCGTTCTGCTGCACAGCGCCCACGTCGCCCATGCCGCCGATGTTGGCAAACACGTTGATGGTCTTGCCGTCCAGCGTGGTGTTGGGCTTGCCCTTCAGCTCCTGCAACAGGGCCTGCTTTTTCTGATCTTCCTGCTGGCGCTTTTTCAGGCTCTTGAGCAGGTCGGGGGTGGGGTCCACATACACACAGGCGTTGTAGCCGTCCACCACAGCCATCTTGCCGTCCCAGTCGTCCTGAATGTCCTTGCACTGGATCAGGGCGGGGATGTTCATGCTGCGTGCCAGAATGGCGGTGTGGCTGTTGGAGCTGCCCTCGCGGGTGATGAAGCCCAGCAGCAGGCTTTTATCCATGCGCACGGTCTCGGAGGGAGCCAGATCCTCGGCTACCAGAATGCTGGGCTCGGTGCCCTGCAGGGAAGCGTTGTCCACCCCCTGCAAAATGTCCAGCATGGCCTGCGCAATGTCCAGCACATCGGCGCTGCGGGCCTGCAGATACGGGTCGTCCATGGCAGAGAACACCGCAGCCTGATTGTTGCCGGCGGTCTTGACGGCGTACTCGGCGCACATCTTCTGCCCGTTGATGATCTCCTTGATGGCGTCCACAAAGTCGTCATCATCCAGCATCATGGCGTGGATGTTGAACACCTCGGCGATGTCCTCGCCGGCTTCTGCCAGTGCCTTTTCATACAGGGCGGTCTGCTGCTCAATGGCCTTCTGGCGGGCAGCTTCAAAACGCTCCAGCTCTGCGGCGGTATCTGCCACAGGGGCGGTGGAAATCGCGGTATCTTTTTTCTTGTAGATCTTCAGCTTGCCAATGGCGATGCCATTGAGTACGCTTTTGCCGGTGCCTACCTGCATAGCACGTTCTCCTTCCACTTACAGCCGGGCGTGCAGCGCCCGGCGTTTTGTCAAAAAAGCCCCCGCAGTTTTCCCGCGAGGGCTCGGCTTTTAAGCCGCGGCTCAGACGTTCTCGCTCAGGAACTTCTGGATGGCCTCTGCGGCTGCTTCTTCATCATCGCCTTCGACCTTGATGGTCACGGTCTCGCCCTGCTTGACGCCCATGCCCATCAGAGCCATCAGCTTGCGCATATCGCAGCTCTTGCCGTCCTTCTCGAGGGTGGCGGTGCTTGCAAAGCCCTTCACAGTCTTGACCAGCAGGCCGGCGGGACGGGCATGGATGCCGCAGGCATCCTTAACAGTGTACTGAAATTCCTTCATAATCATTTTCTCCTTACTTGATCCCTCTGCCCGGGCTGCACATTCAGCCCCGGAACATGGCTTTGCCAACAGGGATTGGTATACTATTATTATAAACCCGTACCGGTTTTTTTGCATCGTTTCATATTGCCGATTTTTACAAGAATTTTTTGTTATATTTGAACATACGGATGCTACAAAAATCCGTGTTTTGTCTAATTTTTGCCGAATCGTTTGTAAAAACTAGGCAGTTTGTGCAACTGCCGGACAAGAGCTTAAAAAAGGTCGTTTTACGGCAATGCCGTCCCTATTCCACGGGGTACCCTTCTGCGTCCAGCGGCAGCTCGGTGTAGGGGGCTGCCTGCGGGGCGGCTTCGGGCGCTGTCTCCGGTTCACCGGAGGTCTGCTGCGCGGTGCTGTCGGTCAGCTGCTCGTCGTGCCGCTCGCCCCAGTCGCCGCTGTAATCCTCGCCGGAAGTCTGCTTTGCCAGTTCGTTCTGAGCGTCCTGCAGTCCAAGTACCGTGCCGGAAGGTTTTTCCAGCAGATACGCGCCCACGGCCTTCTTTTTATACACCAGCAGCACCCCGTAGCGGCTGGTCTCGCCGCTGCTTGCCGCCGGGAGCAGCGCCGACCATTTTTCCACCGTTTTGCCCTTGTAGCGGGCAAGATCCATGCCGCTCTGCTGCACCACCCCGTTGAAAGCAGAAAAACTGTCGTCCCACCTGCGGGGGATCTTGACCTTATCCGCCGTGATGGACGCGCCGTCCACCTCCAGCCCGTAGCCGGTGAACCATGTCTGGATGTCCTGTGCGCTCTCGATACGGTTCACCGGGGCAGCCACCGCCACCGTCCGGGTACTGATGAACCGCCCCAGCATGGCGCTGAACACCACCAGCGCGCAGCATGCCGCCCCTGCTCCCAGTTTTTTCAGGCTCGTCTTGCTCAGTGTGACCACAAACATATCCCCATGCCTCCCCGCCATTTGCGCTTGCATACTCTGCCACCAGCTTATGCGGAAAAACAGGACAGTATGATAAAAACACCCCCGGTCAGCGGCGCAAGCCCTGACCGGGGGTGTTTAGTCTCTTTTACCCGATATAGCTGATATTGGCGTCCAGCTCGCCGCTGTAGCCGTTGATGTGGGCTGTTCTGGTGCCCTGCCACATATCGCAGCCGATGGGGCTGGAAGAGACGCCGTAGTGGGCGTTCCAGATGGTGTAGCGGCTGCGCAGGGTGTTGTAATCCACCCGCTTGCGGTACCATGTGGTGGAGGCGTACACACCGGGCTTGTAGCCCAGCTCCTTCACCCGCTCGCAGAAGGCGATGGCGCATTTGGTGCGGTCCTCAACACCCAGACCGTCGGCGCGGCCGGTGCCGCGCGGGGCGGTGGAAGCCTCGGTGTCATAGAAGATGGGGTAGTCCAGCATCCGGCCGTTCAGCGCCCAGTTGCAGCCATCGGCCTCCTCCTGTGCCTCGGCCTCGTTCACGGCCTGCGTAAAGAAATACACGCCCACCTTCAACCCCGCGTTGCGGGCGTTGGTGAAGTGCTCCTCGAACATGGGGTCCTTGACCAGGTTTCCCGCAGCGCCGTAGCCCCGGTAGCCGATGCGGATGATGACGAAGCTCACGCCAGACTTTTTGATCTTGTTCCAGTCCAGCCCGGACTGATACTTGGACACGTCGATGCCAAAGGTCACGTTGTCCTGTTTAACGCCGTTGGCATCGAAATAATACAGCTTGCCGTCAATGGAGCGCAGGCCGGTGACTTTTTTGTTGGTGTCCTGCGCATAGTAGTAGGTCTTGCCGTTCTCGGTGCGCCAGCCGGAGTAGGCCGGAGCCGGTTCCTCTTCCTTATCCTTGCTGCCGAACAGCCAGTTGAACAGCCACCGGAAAAAGCCGTTTTCGTCAGTCAGGTCGATGCACTGCGCTTCGGCATCCTCCAGCGCGCCGGAATCCAGCGCCTGCTGGATCTGTTCCGGGGTCAGCAGTACGCTGCCCTCCGGGGTGTGCTGGCTGGCGGTGTCGTTCTGGGCGGTGCCGTCCGCTGCGGGAGCCTGCGGGTCCTGCGCGGCCAGCTCCGGGGTCTCCTCCAGCAGCATGGCAGGGGAGTTCTCCTCCTCCAGTGCGGCGTCCCCGGCGGGCTGTGCCGGTGTTTCCGACGTTTCCGGTGCTGCGGCAGATTCTTCCGGTCCGGCCGGTTCTGCTTCGGCGATTTCCGGTTTTTTTGCTTGTTCCGGGACAGACTCGGCCTGCTGCGGCTGCGCGGTGCTTTCCGCTGTCTGCTCCGGGGCAGTCGCCGTGCTCTCCGCTGCCGGGGCAGGGTCAGCCGGAGCAGTCTGCTGCGGTGCTTCGGCGGTGATGTGGGGCACGACCGCGCCCACGGTCAAAGTTTCCGGCTGTGCAGACAGCAGGGTCGCTGCCCCTGCGCCGCCCACAGCCAGAACCAGCGCCATAGTCAGCGCTGCAACGGCCGCCGCCTTGCGGCGGGCTGTGCCGGATCGGTCAAATCGTTTTTTCATCTGTCGTCTCTGCCTCCGAATCTCCCGGTGGTGCAGCGCTGTGCTGCACCGGGTCTTTGCCCCTTGCCCGGGGCGGGCCCGCTTTTATTCCACGCCGCCCATGGGTTCAGGATAAAAAGGACGGCGGATGATAACTTTACGCTTCCTCTAGTATACACCCGCACGCGGGGAGCCGTCAACGGCACAGCGGGCTTCTACACAAATTCTCCACCGGGGCAGTGTGTCGGAAAAAGTTCCAAATGGAATACGTTCCGGCAGGGCAGAACATTGCACAAAGCCGAAATTTCACATTTTTTCCAGCAACCTCTTGCTGTCTTGACAGGTGTATGGTATGATACAGGACATACGTTCGTAACCTTAACGATCTGTTTTGGATAGAAAGGCAAGTTTTATGTCGAAGCTGAAAGAATTTTTGGTGCGGAAGGATATCGTCATCTCTCCGCAGCGTTACCTCATTGACGCGCTGGGCGCAATGGCACAGGGCCTGTTCGCCAGTTTGCTTATCGGTACCATCATCAAAACGGTGGGTCAGCAGACCGGTCTGGAACTGCTGGTGGATCTGGGCGGCTACGCAACGGCCATGAGCGGCCCCGCCATGGCCTGTGCTATCGGCTGGGCACTGCACTGCCCGCCGCTGGTGCTGTTCAGCCTGATCACCGTGGGCTACTCGGCCAATGCGCTGGGTGGTGCAGGCGGCCCGCTGGCTGTGCTCATCATTGCCATTGTGGCAGCAGAGCTGGGCAAGGCTGTGAGCAAGGAGACCAAGGTGGACATCCTTGTCACCCCGCTGGTGACCATCTTTGCGGGCGTCGGGCTTTCCATGCTCATCGCCGCCCCCATCGGCGCAGCCGCAAGTCAGGTGGGCACCCTTATTATGTGGGCTACCGAGCAGGCTCCGCTGGTCATGGGCATTCTGGTGTCGGTCATCGTGGGCGTGGCGCTGACCCTGCCCATCTCTTCCGCTGCTATCTGCGCCGCACTGGGTCTGACCGGCCTTGCAGGCGGCGCTGCCGTGGCGGGCTGCTGCGCCCAGATGGTGGGCTTTGCCGTGATGAGTTACAAGGAGAACGGTGTAGGCGGCCTTGTCAGTCAGGGTCTGGGCACCAGTATGCTGCAGATGGGCAACATCATCAAGAACCCCCGCATCTGGATCGCTCCCACGCTGGCCAGTGCCATCACCGGCCCGCTGGCTACCTGCCTGTTCCACTTTGAGATGAACGGCGCGGCGGTCTCCTCCGGCATGGGCACCTGCGGTCTGGTGGGCCAGATCGGCGTGTACACCGGCTGGGTGAACGATATCGCCGCCGGCACCAAGGCCGCCATCACCCCCATGGACTGGGCTGCCATGGTTCTCATTTGCTTTGTTCTGCCCGCAGTCCTGAGCGTTCTCTTCTGCGAGATCGAGCGCAAGCTGGGCTGGATCAAAGAGGGCGATCTGAAGCTGAATTAAATTACAAATCGGCTCCGGGCAAAAATGCGATCAAGAGATCTTCGCGCGGATGCGCGAATCTCCAGCATTTTTGTTCGGGGCCTACTTCTTTGGGGGTGTCGGGGGCGAGCAGCCCCAGACCCGTGCCTCCCGCGCTTCGGAAGTAGCGGGTGCTTTTCTGGTACTCTTTTGGCACGCAAAAGAGTACATCACAGCAGTCTTTTTCCGTCCAACACGGCTTCAGCCAGCGTATCATCTTCATATCGGAGTTTGAGCGAGAAAAAGGGTCTGTCCTCCTTGAGCAGGCGGAAGAAGATCTTGTCGCCCTCCCAGATGGGCAGCTGCTCCACCTGCTCCTTGGGCACCCATTCCAGAATGCCCTCGTTCCGGGCGGCATCCTTTACCAGTGTGCCGGTCCAGGCATCGGCGGTGTAAAGGAACATGTATTCGGTCAGCTCACCCAGAAGAAAGGTCACTACGCCCCGGCAGCGGTAGGAGGTCAGAGTGAGGGCTTTCAAACGGCTCAAACTTGCCGCCCCCGCCGATCCATTTGTCGTGGTTCAGGTCGTTCTTCTTGGTCACGCGGTGGAGCATCAGGTAGGCATTATCCTGCTCCAGATAGCACAGGGTGGTGTTGCGCATGGGAAATTTGGGATCCATCAGCAATTCTCCGTTTCTGTCAGCATTACAAAAAGCGTCCCACAGGGAGCCCCCTGTGGGACGCTTTTATCGTTTCTTATTTCCGTGCGGCCCCGCCTTTTCCGGCGTTGTTCAGCTTCCGCACCAGATCATTCTGGTGTTTGCGCTGGGAGGGCGTTGGCTCCGGGTCCCGCTTTTCCTCGGCACGGGCGTTGGTCTGCGCGGTGTCGGGGTCAACGCGCACCAGGTTCCATTCCTGATTGCCGCCCGAGACGTAATTCCAGATCTGGGCCTGTGCACCGTTGGAGGTGTTCATGCCCACAAGGTCGATGTACTTGTCAGCCAGCACGTTGCGGATGCGGGTGCGGCCGTTCCGGGTGGACTCCAGCTCCCAACACTGGCTCAGCCCGCTGGTGCGGCTCCACTGGTGCAGCCAGGTGCCCTCGACCCCGCCGCCCAGGGCCAGCTCGATGACCTTGCCCGTAAAGCGGTTCCTGATCCGCCAGCGTCCCTCGCCGGCATCCACGAACTGCCACTGCTGCCACGGATGCCCGGCGTAGTCCCACAGACGGATGGCCGCGCCGTTCTCCGTGTTGAAGTTCTTGATCTCCAACACCTTCCCATTGGGTGCCTTGATGAGGTAAAACTCATTTTCCAGTAAAACGACCTGAGATGCTTTTGCCATACGTCCGTGTCTCCTTTCCGGTAAAATCTGGTTTGACGCTTCTATTATAGCGGATTTCCCGGTGCGCAACAAGATTGATTCTTGACGAATTTTTTTCTTTTTATTGTGCATTTTGCACTTTCCGCAGCTTTCGACAGAGCCACGGCCCGGCGTACCACAGCACCAGACAGACAAGCCCGATCAGCCGGATCTGCGTGTTGGTGCAGTGGGTGTTCAATTCCAGCCCGATGCAGAAAGAAAGGAGATTGGCAGTCAGTGCATAGAGGATGGGGTGAGGCTTTTTGCCCTCGGGCCAGGGCAGATACCGGTTGTAGACAAAGGCCTCCACGGAGAACACCAGCACCTCCAGTGCAAAATAAAGGAAATTGCCCCACATCGGCCCGAGATAGAGCGTGCCGTAGCACAGCCCGAGGTTCAGGATGATCTGCGTGACAAGGTTGACCTTGCCGATGAGATTGCGCTGGGCAGGGCCGCGCAGCCCGAAAAGCAGGATGCCCCACGTCAGCTCTAAAATCAGGGTGATGAGCACCCGGGCGGCAAAGGAGGAAAGGATGTCGGAATCGTTGCGGTTGTGGTAGACCCGCAGGCCGTCCTGGGAATCGAGAAGCACCTGCCACTCGCTGGAAAAGGCATAGCGCTCCACCGGCTCCTGGCTGCGGTAGAATGTACCGGTCTCTATATTATAGAGCAGAACATAGAACTTGTTGGGCGGGTAGTAGCCCCAGACGAACTCTGCATCGGCATC
>OGHC01000835.1_pt1 | contig 17324 bp, 16 predicted proteins | sample 1571381 | NCBI WGS metagenome assembly OGHC01 (sample SAMEA2581945, study PRJEB24529) | metagenome | biome: Human gut stool | place: China | collected 2011 | reverse complement strand
GTCATGGCGAAATGAAGCCGGTAATCCAGAAAGCTTTGGTGAAGCTGGATGGTGCTCCTTTCAAGTCATTCGCCGCTCAGCGCGACCGTTGGGCTATAGAAACAGACTACGTTTATCCGGGTCCTATCCAGTACTTCGGTCCTACGGAAGTTTGTGACCAGCCTACTAAGACTTTGCAACTGGAACAAGGTAAATAAAATCTTAACAGCCAATTGCAGTCTTTGCTGTAATTGGCTGTTTTGTTTTTAGTAGATGCTTATTTAGTTTAAAATATTTGCATGCCTCCCAAAACTAATACCGCTTCCCGTCGTAAGCCTGTCTCACGTCGTGCTTCTTCTTCCCGAAAAAAGAAACAGGCAACGTCTCGCACCATGCCTGTATGGTTGCGCAATCTGTTGGCATTTGGCATTGTTGCGGTATTTTCCGTTGGATTTTATTGGTTTTTTATTCGTCCTTACGCCTATCGTTGGAAGCCTTGCTACGGATTGAAAGGCTATGGGGTATGTATGCCTTGCAGTTACGAAGTGCATGGCATTGATATTTCCCATTATCAGGGTATTATAGATTGGAATAAGCTCCTTCGTAATAAGGAGACAAAGTTTCCTATACACTTTATCTTTATGAAAGCCACCGAGGGCGGTGATCATGGGGATGAAACTTTTACCGAAAATTTCGGCCAGGCACGAAAATACGGCTTTATCCGGGGCGCTTATCATTACTTTCTGCCTAAGACAGACGCACATAAACAGGCCGATTTCTTTATTAACACTGTGCAATTGATGAAGGGAGATCTTCCGCCCGTTCTTGATGTGGAAACTACGGGAAAGAAATCACCGCAGGAACTGAAGGCTGCTGTTAAAACGTGGCTCGACAGAGTGGAGGCACATTATGGAGTAAAGCCGATTCTTTACACTTCCTATAAATTCAAGAAGCGTTATTTAAACGATTCTATTTTCGATTCTTATCCTTATTGGATAGCCCATTATTACGTTGATTCCGTAAAGTATGAAGGTAAATGGCACTTTTGGCAACATACCGATGTGGGCAATGTTCCGGGCATTGAAGAAGAAGTCGATCTGAATGTCTTTAATGGTACATTGGAGGAATTGCTTGGTATGACTTTGCGGTAGTTAACTTCATAGATGCAAGAAGTTAACTTTTAAGTATATACTTAGTTAACTTCTTCACACCTGTTTAGTTAACATCTTGTCTGTCTTGATGTTAACTTTCTGTTGCTATTGTCTTTTGCAATTTTTTATTCTGTGCTTTTATCTTTTTCTTGTACATAATAATTCTTGTTTTGATACAAATAATTAACGATGCAAAATGTCATGAATGACGAAGTCCACTTTTCATAAGGAAGTGGGCGAACTTTGAATTAAATTAGATAGCGGAAAATATGTGTAATTGTTGGCAATTATTTGTATTTCAGAAAAATATGTGAATGATAAAAAGTGTTTTTTAAACGTTCGTTTAATGGACGCAAAGATAACCTGTATTTTTGAAACAAGCAAAATGTTCAATAAAAATATTTTCATAAATTATCGGTTATAGGCATAACGTATTGTTTATTAGTTCATTGAACCGAACTTCATCCATCCTTATTTTTTGCAAATTTCTAAGTGTTTCTTCCCCTTCTCTTTTCTAAAATATTGACGTTTTTTTAACGAACGTCTAAAAAACAGTTTTTGTGTTATAATCCGTTTGTTTACAGTAGTTTACTTGTACAAAAATGTACAACTACAGAGCAATCATAGGTGAGAGGGGCACAAAGCTTGCCGTATTCTATATAAAGTGTCTGCAATTGATTGGAATTCAAGCATCTGCGAGGGTTTCAAAGCCCCGGGAGAACGCCCTTTTCTGAAACTGGCCTATAAATGGAAACAGAGAAAGAGACCGAATTATGGTATGCCATGCGTGCCACCTACCGCAGAGAGCCGGATGCTGTACGCTTACTTGGCAAGGAGAATATGGATTGTTTCGTCCCCATGCAGTATAAGGTGACGGTTAAGAAAGGCAAGAAGGTCCGTATTCTGGTTCCTGTGATACACAATCTGATATTTGTTCATGCCTGTCCTTCTGCTCTGAAACGTGTCAAGTCTAAAGTTACTTATTTACAATATATCACCGATACCCGCAGTGGTGAGAAAATCATCATCCCGGATAATGAGATGCGTCGTTTCATAGCAGTGGCGGGGACTTACAGCGACCAGCTTCTGTACTTCCAGCCCGAAGAGGTAAACTTATCCAAAGGAACAAAAGTCCGTATCACAGGTGGTGACTTCGAGGGTCAGGAAGGTATCTTTCTGAAAGTGAAGGGAGCACGTGACCGTCGTGTTGTCATTGAGATTCAGGGTGTGATTGCCGTTGCCATGGCTACTATCCATCCTGAACTGATAGAAGTAATCAAATAATTGATTGTAGATCGTTTTACAGTTGTCAATTCATAACTCATAATTTATAATTCATTATGTCTCTTTCTGAAGAAACTCTTTCCCTTCAGCGTGCCGCGCACGACCTGATGTATTTGGGTATGGACGGCAGTCCCGTCTACAGCGATGATCTTTCCCGTCGTAATGGTGAGGTTTACCGTATGACCACAGCTTTGTATAATTCCGGCTTCAAAGGTTCCACTGTTGAAGAACAGGCTAACGTCTGCCTTGCTCTTCTGATGGGCTACAATGCTTCGTTTATTGATCATGGTGAAAAGCAGGAACATATTCAGGAGATTTTGAATCGCTGTTGGGATATTCTTGAAGTTCTTCCCGCATCACTATTGAAGCTTCGTTTGCTTACTGCTTGCTATGGTGAAGTTTATGATGAGCCTTTGGCTGATGATGCACGTAAAATTATTGCTGGTTGGGATGAGAAATCGCTTACTAATGAACAGCAAGAAGCCATTGAAGAATTCCAGAATGTGGTAGATAATCCTTATCCGTGGGAATATGTAGATGAGTAGAGTTAATGATGGATATGGCCCTTTTTATTGTATAGGAATTATGAAATAAATTAATTTTTTAAAGCATATTATCATGAAAGCTTGTTTTATGGGTTTAGGCTATATCGGCTTGCCCACAGCTATTATTGCCGCTAAACACGGTATTCAAATAACCGGTGTTGACATTAATCCTAAAGTGGTTGAAATGACTAACCAAGGTAAATTACATATCATTGAACCCGGTATGCAAGAATTACTACAAGAGGTAATTTCGTCCGGTCAATTGAAGGCTTCAATCACTCCGGAAGTTAGTGATGCTTATTTTATGGTTGTGCCAACTCCTTTTAAGGGTGATCATGAACCGGATATTTCTTATGTAGAAGCAGCTACTCGTACTGTTATCCCTTTCTTAAAAGAAGGAGATTTATATGTAATTGAGTCAACTTCTCCAGTGGGTACTACTGATAAAATGGCTAATCTGATTTTTGAATTACGCCCGGAGTTGAAAGATAAAATTTATATTGCTTATTGTCCGGAACGTGTGCTGCCAGGGAATGTAATTCATGAATTAGTTCATAATGATCGTGTTATTGGCGGTATGAATGAGGCATCCACTGATAAAGCGATTGAATTCTATAGCCAGTTTGTACAAGGTACACTTCATCGCACAAATTGTAAAACGGCAGAAATGTGTAAATTAACAGAAAACTCTTCTCGTGATGTACAAATCGCTTTTGCTAATGAACTTTCATTGATATGTGATAAGGCTGGCATAAATGTTTGGGAGTTGATAAACTTGGCAAATAAACATCCTCGTGTCAACATACTCCAGCCTGGTTGTGGTGTCGGTGGGCATTGCATTGCGGTAGATCCTTATTTCATTACTGCAGATTTTCCTATGGAGTCTAAGATTATTTCTACAGCTCGTGAGATCAATAACTATAAGGCTTTTTGGTGTGCCGAGAAAGTGCAAAATGCGATGTTGAAGTTTGAGTTGGAACATCATTGTAAACCGGTTATTGCTATGATGGGATTGGCCTTTAAACCGGATATTGATGATTTGCGCGAGGCTCCTGCAAAATATATTACAACTAAGGTGATGCAAAGCTGTAATAATGCCAATATTTATATAGTAGAACCTAATGTGCAGGAACACAACGTATTTAAACTTACAGACTATAAAGAAGCCTATGAGAGGGCTGATATAGTCGTTTTTCTGGTTGCCCATTCTGTATTTAAATCCCTGCCATATAATGACAGGAAAGTAATTCTTGACTTTTGCGGAATTTATAAGAAATAATTAATCCCTTATAGCATGAAGAAAGTTATGTTGGTTTTCGGGACTCGTCCTGAAGCTATAAAGATGGCTCCTTTGGTAAAAGAATTTCAGAAATATCCGGAAGAGTTCCAAACTATAGTGTGCGTTACCGGTCAGCATCGTGAAATGCTTGATCAAGTACTGCGCATTTTTGATATAGTTCCTGATTACGATTTGGATATTATGAAGCAGGGACAAGATTTGTATGATGTAACAGCTCGTGTCTTGACAGGTATGAGGGAAGTACTGCAAGAATCCCAGCCTGATTTAGTTTTAGTGCATGGTGATACAACTACTTCTACCGCCGCAGCTTTAGCTGCTTTTTATCAACAAATTCCGGTGGGGCATATTGAAGCGGGACTTCGTACACATAATATTTATAGTCCATGGCCTGAAGAAATGAACCGTCAGATAACTGGGCGTATTGCTACTTATCATTTTTCTCCCACACTTTTGAGCAGACAGAACTTGCTGAAAGAAGGTATCCATAATTCTTTTATAACAGTGACAGGTAATACTGTAATCGATGCACTTTATATGGTAGTGAATAAGATAAAGAACAACAAGCAACTGGATAAAGAATTGGAGAATATTCTACAACAATCGGGCTATGATGTGAATCGTTTATGTGGTGGAAAGAAACTTGTACTGATAACTGGTCATCGCCGAGAAAACTTTGGTGATAGTTTTATATCAATGTGTATGGCCATCAAAGCACTGACATTAAAATATCCTAATGTTGATTTTGTTTATCCAATGCATTTGAATCCTAATGTTCGTAAACCGATTCATGAGGTTTTTGGTGAAGACTTAACTACTTTGCATAATATGTTTTTTATAGAACCTTTGGAGTATCTTTCTTTTGTTTACTTGATGGAAAAATCAACCATTGTATTGACTGATAGTGGAGGTATTCAAGAGGAAGCTCCGGGGTTAGGGAAACCTGTGTTGGTAATGCGAGATACTACTGAACGACCAGAAGCTTTGGAGGCCGGAACTGTGAAGCTAGTAGGTACTGATTATTGTAAGATTATAAATCAAGTATCTAATTTATTGGACGATGAAGTATACTATGATAAAATGAGTGGAGCTGTCAATCCTTATGGAGATGGATTTGCATGTGATAGGATAACTCACTTTGTTATGAATTATGTATTTTAAAAAAGAATATCGTAGAGTTTTTGAAAATTTTTGTTCATTATCTGTTTTGAATATAGCGAACTATATTTTTCCTATTATTTTAATACCTTATTTAACTATGGTATTGGGAGTAGAAAAATATGGAATATATATTTATGCTTATACAATAATGAATTATTTTACTCTTTTTGTCTCATATGGTTTTGAATATTCAGCAACTAAAAAAGTATCCCTTATACGCGATAATCATAAAATGTTAGAAGAAATATATTCTTCTATTATGTTACTACGTTTTATTTTTAATATTTTGGTTTCGTTGATAGTTACTTTTCTTGTATTATTTATTCCATTTTTTAAAGATGAGGCTACTTTATATTCATGTGGGGTATTATTAGTTTGGGGGCAGACCATAATGCCATTATGGTTGTATCAAGGGCTTGAGAAAATGAAATTTATAACATTAATTTCTTTTTTGTCTCGATTAATGTCAGTGTTACTGATTTTTGCATTAGTTCGTAAAACACATGATTATAGTGATGTTTTACTTTTGCAAGGATTAGGATATATTATAGGAGCTATTATCTCATTGTATGTTGTTTTTTTTCATTTACATATAAAGTTTAGGATTCCTCATAAAAAAATGCTATATACGGAGTTAAAAGATGGATGGTATCTTTTTCTTTCGACAATTGGTATGAATTTCTATCGTGAGTCTAATATCCTTTTATTAGGCTTTTTCACAAATTACTCAGTGGTAGGCGTGTATGCTCCTGCAGAGAAAGTAATTAAGGCATTCCAATCGTTGACTTCTCCTTTTGTAAATGCAATCTATCCTTTTTTTAGTAGAAAAATATCTAGTAATAAAGGAGTAGAATCTTATTATAAAATAGGTCGTTTTTTTTCTTCTGTATTGTTTGTTATATCATTGATGCTTATATGTATCTCTCCGTTCTTAGTGAAGACATTTTTAGATGAGAGTTATTATAAATCTATATTAGACATACAAATAATGGCTTTCGTCATATTATTTGGTGGTATGAATTTTTATTATGGCATAATAGGCTTAGTAAATATGGGATATTCTAAAAAGTTTGTAGCTTGTGTGTGGAAAGCAGGTTTTTTTAGTTTAGTACTGTGCTCTTTATTATCGATTGTCTTGAAAGATAGAGGTGCTGCCATTTCTATGATTGTATCTGAAATACTTTTACTTATTCTAATATGGAAAGAATTGAAAAAAATAGAGGAATAATTTCATGATGGAAAAACTTTACATTATTATATTAAATTGGAATGGTTATAATTATACTAAAGATTGTCTCATTTCTTTGAAAAATGAGGTGGGTATAGATTATACCATTATTCTAGTTGATAATCATTCAGAACAAAATGAATATGAGTTATTGAAGTCTTATTGCCAAAGTCACTATTTAATGTGTGTAGGCTATGATTAACAGCAAGCAAAAAATGATAAAGATGAAGACAAGGAAAGAAAATTGTTGAGGATTTATAGCCAAGATAAAATCGTACTTATTAGAAATTCAGATAATTTAGGATTTGCGGCTGGGAATAATGTGGCATTAGACTATGTTGAAAAACTCGGGTATAAATATGTCTTATTGTTGAATAACGATACAGAAATAGCAGAAAATGCAATTTCTAAACTGTTCTCTTTTGCATTAGAACATTCTCAGTTTACTGCATTTGTTCCTCAGATTCGTTTATTTGATCCTTCAAATCGTATATGGAATTGTGGGGGGAAAATTACTTGGTATGGTGCTCGTTTCTATTATTATTCTAATGAACATATACAGAATGTACCTCAGACGGGATATAAAGAAATTGATTATGCAACAGGTTGTGCACTTCTTTTTGATATGAATCGCACAGGGAAATTGACTGAGCGTTTTTTCTTTGGAGAAGAAGATTTTGAGTTCTCTTTAAGATTAAAAAAGAAATCGTTAAAAAAAGTTTGTTTATATTCTTCTGTGATTTATCATAAAGTGAGCTTGTCTCAAAATAAAATATCAAATAATAATATAGGAAAGGCTTGTTATCATTATGCCATAAGACTGGCAGATTTAAAAGAATACCAAAATAAATTATTATGGATAGTTTCTGTATGTATATATAGTGTATTTTCTGTGTTTACATTAAAATGTAATTATGGGGCATCATTAATGCAATGTTTTACCATTCAGAGAGAAATATTTAGGCTACTAAAAAAAAATGATTTTAGTAACTATGTAAATAATGAAATATATATTTATGTTGATTTTTGCTTGGCTGCATATAGATGTACTTTTTCGTTTCTGGAATCGTAAAAAAGTGACAATTATTTCTTATCATAATCCTACAGTAGCAGTGTTTTTGTCGCATATAGAATATTTAATGAAGAAGTATGTTATAATCTCAATGAATGATTTTTTGTCAAAAGTAAATCTTCCAAATAATTCTTTAATTATAACCTTTGATGATGGGCATAAAGGCAATGTAGAATTGTTGCCATTAATAAAAAAATACAACTTGACACCAGTAATCTATTTATGTTCCCAAGTTGTAGCTACGAATCATCCTTTTTGGTGGAAATGCTTAAAACAACAATCAGTAGTATGTTATAAAAAATGCACGAATAAAGAGAGATTACGGTTATTGAAAGATAAAAAACTTTATTATCCTGAGATGGTGGTAAGTCCGCCTCATGGATTAACAAAAGATGATATTAATAGATTAAAAAAATATGTGATTTTTGGGTCTCATACCCGTATACATCCTATATTACCCCAATGCACTCAAGAAGAACAATGGGATGAGATAGCTCATTCTAAAAAAGAATTAGAAAAATTGTGTGATTGCCCTATTGAACATTTTGCCTATCCGAATGGAGATTATAATAATTATTCAATTGAATGTGTTAAGTTAGCTGGTTATAAGACAGCTAGAACAACGGATGCTGGCTGGAATGATAAAAATACACATTTGTATAAGTTGAAATTAATAATTATTAGTGATGATGCTGATCTTTTTAAGTTGAGGTTTCAGTTATCAGGATTGTCTTTGTGGCTACAATATTTATTGAAAGGATCATTTAGAGGTAAGAAATAATGCCTGTTCTTTTACTAACATTGGAAACTCTTTTGTTTATTGCAATAGATAGGAAAATGTATGGTACATTTTATACACCTACCATTTTCTTGTCAGTTCCTTATCTATGTATTGTTTTTGTATTTATATTATTTGCTGATAATTTTAATTTCTATTCCTTATATCTACCCTCAGTTTATATATGGTGCATAGGTCTGGCTTTGTATTGGTTAGTGGGCTATATTTTGAGCTTATGTCTATTAAGAAAAACGATAAATAATAAAACGCCTTTTAAACAAAAAATATATATACCTCAAGATGCTTTGATTTTTAGTTCTATCATAGCCTTGTTAGTAGATTTGGGACTTGTATATGCTGCTATTAAAATAGCTCCTATAGGTTCTGATGAATTTAAAGACTTTTGTGGAACAGGCTTGATAGCCCATATGGCTGTATATTTAAGATTTGTCATTTTATGGTTCATTTGTGCTGATAATATAGTATTAAAAAGAAATATCATATTAAAGTGGTTCGTTATTTTATCTACTGTTTTTTATGCTGTGGCTTATTCAACAAAAGGTTCGATCGTGCTTGTATTATTGTCCGTAATTATAATTCGTAAAATAATCTTAAATAAGAGCATGAAGATATTTCATTTATTACTGTTGGTAATAAGTTCATTGTTCGTTTTTTTTATATCATATAGTATCGTTTTTGGTTATGCGGCTCCTTGGAATTTTATATTTAATCATACATTCTTTTATTTTGTTTCTAGTATTGCTAGTTTCTCGCAATATTGTAAGATAAATGCTCCTATTGATATTTCAGTAGAGACACTTTTTATGCCTGTTGTTAACTTCTATTATAAGCTAATGGGAATTCCATTAGAAAAAGTATATAGTGATTTGTGGACAGCAGTCGGTCCAGGAATGGAATCAAATGTGAAAACTTTTTTCGGAACAATATTTATTTATGGAGGTATTTGGGGGGGGATCTTTACTGTAATTGTTTATAGTCTTGTTGGACATTTATTGTTAGTTTGTTCATTGAAGAAAAATCAATTTGCACTATTCTTATATTGTATTTGTTTGGCAGCTTTAACCTTGGGGTGGTTTGATTTGTTCTTCAATATGATAGCGTTTTATGAATATATAATTTTTGCAATTCTGCTCTCATTAGTATATGCGGTGAAAAAATATTATATTGAAATATGCGAAAAAAAATATTGATAGTTGGTAAACGGCCTCTTCCTATTGGTGGAGTGACAATACATGTAGATAGACTGGTCAAATTGATTGATAAATTGGGATATGACTATACTTTTTATGATTTGAATAATTTTACTATATATTCTTTTATTAAAGCAATTAGTGCAAATGATATTATTCATTTACATACTTCTTCACCAAAATTGAGAGTCTTTTTTGCTATATGTTGTTTAGTACAACATAAAATTTCATTGATAACATATCATGGAGATTTGGGACGTTTTCATTTTGTAATGAATTGCTTGGATTTTTATTCTGTCAAGTTGTGCACCTATCCTATTGTGATAAATAATCATAGTCTGAAGGTGGCAATCAAGTATAATTCTAAAGCTACTTTGTTATCAGCTTATATACCCTCTATTGAGGAGCCTGATTTAGAAAATGGGATGAAATCCGAACTTGTAATATTACGAACGAAGTGCTCTTTTGTATGTATAACAAATGCTTATAATTACTCTTTAGATAAATATGGTCAAGAAATTTATGGAGTATCGGAATTAATAGCTTTTTTTTCTGAAAGACCAAGCTGGGGATTAGTTCTTTCAGATCCTTCGGGGAGGTATAAAAAGAAAAATTATTTATTGCCTAAAAATATTCTAATATTAGATAGTCCTCATTCATTTCAAAAAGTGTTTGACTATGCGGATTGTTTTATTCGCTATACTTCAACAGATGGAGATAGTTTGTCTATACATGAAGCTTTAGATTTTGGATTAAGTGTAGTAGCCACTGATGTAGTAGATAGACCACATGGAGTATATACAGTGAAACGAAATGATATGGATGAATTGTTTATTGTATTAAAGAATCTTTCAAAATTGAAGAATGAAAGGAAGCATGTAATGCTAAATCTGAAAGGTTTAGCATTAATTCAATTCTATGATAAAATTATTGCAGAATTAAAATAGAGAATATTATTATTGGTGTATAGTTGATTATGAGACAGATTATTCAAGATATGAAATCGGGGCAGACTATACTTGAAGAAGTACCTGTACCACAAGTGAAATCGGGAAGTGTATTAATTAAAACCTCTTGCTCGTTAGTGTCTTTGGGAACAGAACGTATGCTTGTAGAGTTTGGGAAAGCTAGTCTGATAGATAAAGCTCGCCAGCAACCGGATAAGGTAAAGCAAGTTTTGGATAAGATAAAAACTGATGGAGTACAACCTACAATAGAAGCTGTATTTAATAAATTGGGACATCCCTTACCATTGGGCTATTGTAATTCTGGTACGGTAGTTGCTATAGGAAATGGAGTAACAGAGTTTAAGGTTGGTGATAGAGTCGCTTCTAATGGGCAACATGCTGAATATGTATGTGTTCCAAAGAATTTAGTAGCTAAGATACCGGAAAATGTATCGGATGAGGAAGCTGCTTTTACGGTAATAGGTTCTATTGGATTACAAGGTATCCGTTTAATTAATCCACAATTGGGTGAGACAGTAGTTGTGATAGGTTTGGGATTGATAGGTTTAATAGCGGCTCAACTGTTGCAAGCCAATGGTTGTAGAGTAATTGGTATAGATTTTGATGAGGAAAAAGTACAGTTAGCAAGAGAAAAAAATATTATTGGTATTAATCCTACAAAAGGTACAGATCCCGTAAAGTATGTGTTGGAAGAAACCGCATCTTATGGTGCGGATGCTATTCTGATAACAGCATCAACAAAAACAGATGAGGTAATACATCAAGCTGCGGAGATGTCAAGAAAAAAAGGGCGTATTGTACTTGTTGGAGTTATTGGCTTAGGTCTTCGCAGAGATGATTTTTATAAAAAAGAATTGTCATTTCAGGTATCTTGCTCTTATGGTCCAGGACGTTATGATGACGATTATGAGAATAGAGGAATAGATTATCCGTTACCTTTTGTTCGTTGGACTGAAAAACGAAACTTTGAGACTGTTTTGCAAGCCATAGCTATGGGGAGGATTGATGTAAAATCTTTGATAACAGAAGAGGTAAAATTAGATAATTATAAGGAAATATATGGTGACATGCGAAAGCATGGTTCAATAGCTTCTATTATAAAATATCCGAGTGATAGCAAAATGCGTACAGTAGTTGAAGTCACATCATTAAATTTCACAGGAACGAAAGGACAAATTGGAATTATTGGAGCTGGGAACTTTACCTCAGCCACAATGCTTCCAGCTTTAACTAAATCAAAGGCATGTATTCGTTATATTGCAAGTGCGCAAGGATTATCCGCAAAGATCTTGGCAAAAAAAGTTGGTGCAAAAAGAGCGACTTCTGATTATCATGAGATTCTGAAAGACGATGTAGTAGATTTAGTTATGATAACTACCCGGCATAATCTTCATGCTCCAATGGTTTTGGATGCGTTATATGCTGGTAAGCATGTATTTGTTGAGAAACCATTGTGCTTAAATCAAAAAGAACTGGGTGAAATAGTCACTGCATATCAAATGGCGCAAAAAAATGGAGTAACGTTGACTGTTGGTTTCAATAGGCGTTTCTCTTCATTTGCAGTAAAAATGAAAGAACTTGCAGGAAAGGGAGTGAAGAATATAATAGCTACTATGAATGCGGGCTTTATTCCTTCTGAAGTATGGGTACATGATCTAAAAACGGGTGGTGGACGTATAATTGGTGAAGCTTGTCATTTCATAGATTTATGTTCGTTCCTCACTGATAGCATCGTTACTTCGGTGTGTATGAATGCAATGGGTGAAAATCCTGAAGAGAATACTGATAATGCAAGTATTTTATTAAGATATAAAGATGGGTCTAATGCAGTGATAAATTATTTTGCAAATGGAAGTAAGTCTTATTCAAAAGAACGTGTGGAAATATATACTCAAGAAAAAACTTTGGTTCTAGATAATTGGAGGGAACTGAAAGGATACGGTTGTAAAGGATTTACTAAAATGAAGAAAAGTATGGATAAAGGACATACGACTCAATTTTCTTTGTTAAATGAAAGAATATTAAGAGGAGGAGAAGCTTTGATTCCTTTTTGTTCTATAATCAATACAACAAAAGCATCTTTTGCTTGTATTGAAAGTTTGAAACTGAATAAATGGATTGAAATAGAGCCTTGAGAAAAAATAATCTCATGAAGAAATTTTATTTGTATATTCAATTACTTCGTAATATGGGAATGAGATACTTTTTATTTCGTTGTCAATATGAATTGCGACGTAGAAGTGGTGTGCTAAAAATAAAATATCCAGTTTTTTTGGAAAATGAAGCATATTTATCGTTAGACGATTGGAGAAAGTGTGTTATTCCATTTTTGTTTTCAGATAGAAAAGATGTAGTAATAAAAGATGTCAATATTACATCTCTGTCTGAAAGAGTGAGACGAATGCAAGATGGGGAGTACTGTTTTTTTTCTTCCCTTTGGTATAATCTTGGTAAGGATTATGATTGGTTGACAAATCCTGATACAAATTATAAATATAATGTTTCAAAGCATTGGACAGAAATTGAAGATTTTATACCTGAAATCGGGGATATTAAATACGTATGGGAAAAGTCTCGTTTCTCATTTCTTTATGATATTATTCGATATGATCAAAAAACAGGCAAAAGTCATGCAAGTTTTGTTTTTACTCAAATAATAGATTGGATTCATCAAAATCCTCTGAATTGTGGTCCTAATTATAAATGTAGCCAAGAGATTTCTTTACGCATTTTGAATTGGGTTTTTGCTCTTTATTACTATCGGACAGATAAAGCATTGACTGAAGAAGTTTTTGACTTGCTTATTAGGTCGATTTATGGACAAATGAAGCACGTTCGTACGAATATTAATTTTTCAAGAATTGCGGTTCGCAATAATCATGCCATAACAGAGACATTGACCTTATATCTAATAGGCCTATTGTTTCCTCAATTTCCAGACGCTAAAGAGTGGAAAGAAAAAGGAAAGAAATGGTTTGAGGAAGAAATCAAATATCAAATAGCGGAGGATGGTACATTTTTACAGTTTAGTATGAACTACCACCGGGTTGTTGTTCAATTACTCACTTTGGCTATAGCGGTTGCAGACAATAATGGTGAATTATTTTGTAAAGAGGTGTATGAGCGGAGTTATCAATCATTGAACTTTTTGTACCAATGCCAAGATGAATTAAGTGGGTATTTACCAAATTATGGTGCAAATGATGGGGCTTTATTTTTTAGATTGAATGATTGTGATTATAGAGATTATCGTCCACAGTTAGATGCTTTACATTTTTTGTTGACTAAGCAAAATCTATATGCTATTACTTTTGAAGATAGAGATTGGTTCTATAACAGAAAGAATTTAAAGCGTTGTTTGTATCCTAAAATTGAAAGAAAGCAGGGGAATGTCACATTTAAGAATGGAGGCTATTATATTATAAGGGAGAAAGATGTCTTGACTTTTATAAGATGTGGAAAGTATAAAGAACGTCCTTCGCAAGCTGATAATTTGCATATAGATATTTGGTATAAAGGTGAAAATATATTGTTAGATGGGGGATCATATAAATACAATACAGAAAAGAAATATATAAAATATTTTATGGGAACAGAATCTCATAATACTATTATGCTTGATAATTTAGACCAAATGCTTAAGGGAGAGAGATTTGTTTGGTATAACTGGTCGCAAGCATTAGATGCATCACTCTATGAAACAGAAATATCCTATATTTTTGAAGGAAAAGTAGCCTGTTTTTCATATTTAGGTAAAGACATAATACACTATAGGAAATTAATAAAGCGGAAGAATGAATTGGTTTGGATATGTGTAGACATAATAGAGCATAAGCCGAACGCAATGTTTATGCGGCAGCTATGGCATACAAACTGTAAAAATTTAGATATTAATGCAGAAGGGCTTAATTATTCTATAAAAGAAAATTATTGTGCTAATTACTATGGAATAAAAGAAAAATGTAATGAAATAGTAATACAGACAAAAGATAATGAAATAAAAACTACAATTAGATTAATATAAAATATGAAAATTCTATATTTTCATCAACATTTTACGACTCCTACTCAAGCTGGTGGTACACGTTCGTATGAGTTAGCGCAACGTTTAATAGCAAAAGGGCATTCGGTCTGTATGGTTTGCGGTGAAACGGCAAAGCTAAGTCTACCGGAAACTAATGTGAAAGGAATTCATCAAGGGATGATAGATGGCATAAGAGTTATTCAAATAGCACTACCATATTCTAATAAAGATGGGATTGATAAGAGGGCTTGGCCTTTTTTGAAATTTGCTTGGAGAGGAATCAACACCTCTTACGGCAGGTATTCCAGGAATTGTAATGAAATTATTTAGAAAGAAGAAATTTGTTTTTGAGGTCCGGGATTTATGGCCCGAATTGCCTAAAGCTTTGGGTATGAGGAACCCTTTTTGGTTATGGGGCATGAGTGCTTTGGAATGGTTGAGTTATCATTGTGCAGATGCTTGTATAGGGCTTTCTCCTGGTATTTGTGTGGGGATAAAAAAAAGAAGCCAGATTAATAAACCTATAGCAATGATTCCTAATGGATGTGATTTAGAAATTTTCAAACCATCCTTACGTGATAATTTGTTGTTAGAAGGAGTAAAACCTACAGATAAAGTGGTTATCTTTACAGGAGCGCATGGGGTTGCGAATGGTTTAGATGCTATTTTAGATGCAGCTGCTGTTTTAAAGGATATGGGAAGAGATGATATTGTGCTGGTATTTGTTGGAGATGGTAAAGTGAAACCGCATTTGATGGAACGAGCTCGAAAAGAGCAGTTGGATAATTGTAAATTCTATGCACCTATGCCTAAAACAGAATTAAATAAGTTGGTTGCTTCTGCTGATGTAGGTTTAATGGTTTTGGCCAATGTTCCAGCTTTCTATTATGGTACCTCTCCTAATAAATTCTTTGATTATATATCGTCAGGGTTACCTGTCTTGAATAATTATCCTGGGTGGCTTGCTGATATGATTAAAGAAAATCATTTGGGTGTTGTTGTTACTCCTAATGATGCTAAAGCATTTGCAGTTGGATTGATAAGTTTATTGGATAATGAAGATTACAGAGTATCTTGTGGTAAAAATGCCAGGTGTTTTGCTGAATCCCATTTTTCGAGGGCACAGCTAGGAAATGAATTCGTTTCATTTTTAGAATCAGTTGTTGAGTGATTTTGATTTGAGATAAGGTACGGGAAGCATGGCTATCATAGATTTGTAAGTACATTTTTTAGTATGTATTCTTCTTTTTTCAAGAGATTGATAGATCTTATCATTGTATTCTGTATGTTGGCTATTATTGGGCCAATATTATTTCTTATTACTTTATGGCTACATTTTGCTAATAAAGGAGCGGGAGCATTTTTTACTCAAGAACGCCCTGGAAGAAATGGTAAGATATTCAAAGTTATCAAATTCAAAACGATGACTGATGAACGAGATGTGAATGGTGATTTATTACCGGACGAGCAGCGCTTGACGAAGGTGGGAAAGTTGATTCGTTCTACTTCTGTAGATGAATTACCGCAATTAATAAATGTGTTGAAAGGTGATATGGCTTTAATTGGTCCTCGTCCTTTGCTTCCTCAATATCTTCCTCTGTATAATAAAGAGCAAGCACGTAGACATGAAGTTCGTCCCGGTATTACGGGCTGGGCACAAGTGAACGGACGTAATGCTATTAGTTGGGCAAAAAAGTTTGAGCTGGATGTTTGGTATGTAGATCATTGCTCTTTTATACTTGATTTGAGAATCATTGTTTTAACAATTAAGAAAGTGTTTGTAAGAGAAGGGATCAGCTCTGAGACTTCGGCAACAATGGAGCCTTTTACTGGAAATAACTAATCCTTTAGATAAATGTATTTATATGGTGCCAGTGGTCATGCAAAAGTGATCATTGATATTCTTCGTGCTAATCATGAGCCTATTGAAGCATTATTTGATGATAGTGAAAAGCTTTATCAACTTCTTAATTATCCCGTATTACATTCGGGAGAAGTCCGAGGTCCATTGATTATCAGCATAGGAAATAACAGTGTTAGGAAGAAAATAGCAGAGGGAGTGAACGTTATTTTTGGTAAAGCCTTTCATCCTTCGGCTATAATTTCAGAAGAAGCTAAAATAGATGTGGGTACAGTAGTGATGCAAGGAGCAATAATACAGTCTGAAGTCAAAATAGGCAAGCATTGTATAATTAATACTGGTGCTTCAGTTGATCATGAATGTATCTTAAATGATTTTGTCCATATTTCTCCGCATTGCACGCTTTGTGGCAATGTAGAAATAGGGGAAGGTACATGGATTGGTGCAGGTTCAACTATCATTCCTGGTGTGAAGGTTGGGAAATGGAGCGTTGTTGGTGCTGGTTCGGTCGTAACGAAAGATATTCCAGATGGGGTATTGGCTGTGGGAAATAGGTGTAAGATTATTAAAAATATAGTTTTATAAATCACATATATTTTATGGACAAACGAATTTATCTTTGCCTAGCTCACATGAGTGGCAAGGAGCAGGACTTCATACGCGAAGCTTTCGATACAAACTGGGTTGTTCCACTCGGTCCGAATGTAAATGGCTTTGAACAGGATTTGGAGGCTTTTGTAGGTGAGAATAAGCATGTGGTGGCTT
>OGHC01000826.1_pt1 | contig 17513 bp, 10 predicted proteins | sample 1571381 | NCBI WGS metagenome assembly OGHC01 (sample SAMEA2581945, study PRJEB24529) | metagenome | biome: Human gut stool | place: China | collected 2011 | reverse complement strand
TAACACATGCCCCGGCACAAGCGAAGTACCACGTTTCACTGTGAGATACTTCCGATTAAAAGCATCCTTCACTGCATGTTCCAAATCCATCCAGTACTGTTTATCGGTTTCATACCCCAGTACCTCGGCAAACCGATGAAGAGTCTGCAACAATTTGGCACCATAGGCAGTAGCAATCAGAGCTCCCTCAGTCACCCTTTTAGGATCACGACTGTGAATCATGTCAAGCGATTCAGGAGGCACGCACCAATCACCATAGCGATCTTTAGTAAAGATATATTCGTCAGTCATGTATTCCTCAACCATGTGATTCATCCAACGTTTCATGGAAGCATAGCTTTGCCGCATCGGCAGTGTATTGCCATATTGAGTGTAACACATATCCACTGACATAAACAATGCAGCAGGCCAAGTCATGTTGTCGCTGTAATAGTTCCAATAGGCAGGAGCCACATCAGGGATACAACCATCTTCACGCTGAGCTTCACAAATGTCACGTATCCATTTGGAATAGAGAGGTCCATTTCCAAACAAATAGCTCTCACCCCATGTTCCCATAGTGCGATCCCCCAGCCAGGGCTGGCGCTCATTACGCTGTGGACAATCTACGGGCATACCTTTATAATTACCCAAAATACCCCACCAAGCATTTTGGTGAATACGGTTCAACGTTTCATTTGAAGTGGTGAAAGTTCCAAGTTCTTCCATTTCATCACTGACTACCTCACCCACAAAATCATTAATAGTAGCAGTAGGAAATCCCGATACCTCTACATAGCGAAAGCCATGATAGACAAATCGAGGCGCCCATGTCGCATTATTTTCACGAGCGTTACAAATGTATGTATCTGTGACTTTGGCATCACGCAAGTTCTTCACATAAAGCTCCCCGTCGGGCTGTAGCAATTCGGCAAAGCGAAGTTTAATGGAATCACCCAACTCGCCACGTACATTCATACGAACCCAACCTACCATGTTCTGCCCCATATCAAGAATCCATTTCTCTCCTTGACGGCGCATACTGACAGGCTTCAGAGACCTCAACACTTTCATATTAGGAGCCATTGCACCACGCAATGTACCGGTGGGAATACTCACCCGCTCTGCTGCCCCCCATTTAGAGTCATCATAACCGGCACAAGTCCATTCTCCCAACTCTTTGCGGGCATCATACCTCTCACCGTCATACTCATTGTTACTACGGATAGGACCATCTGCAGTCAGTTTCCAGCTCTTGTCAGAAACCAGCGTTTCACAGCTACCGTCAATATACTCAATAATCAAATTAAGACGTAATTTGGGATAACCAAAATTTGCAATTTTATAAGGTTTATAGTTCTGCCGCATAGTGTAGAACCTTCCATTGCCTAAAGTTACACCAATAGCATGTATTGTGTCGGACGCCAACTGACGGGTAACATCGAAGCTATTGTAAATAATGGTTTTGCGATAATCGGTCGGTGCAGGCGCCAGTACCTGCTCGCCTATACGCGTACCGTTGATAAAAGCCTCGTACATTCCCATACCCGCAATATGCAGAGTGGCACGTTTTACTACCTTCGAAGTAGCAAACTCCTTACGCAGGTACCGAGAAGCTAATCGGCTCCATTGCGTTTCACTATCCCAAGGCGCCGGACGATCCATGCCAATCCATTGTCCGCGCCAATGTCCTTCATTCAACAGTCCAATACCGAACTGTGCCACTTCACTCCATGAGGTTTCGCCTTGATTGGTATAACATTTCACCTTCCAAAAAGCTCGCTGATTGCTTTTAAGCTTTACTCCATTATAAGAAACCCACAGCGATTGTTCACTCTCATGCAGCCCGAATCCCAAAGGTCAGCTTTATTTTCAGTAAGCATTTCGACTGAAGAAGCGACCAGTATCCGGTAAGCGGTCTGCATCACCCCCTGCCCATCGCTTTGCATCTGCCAACTGAAACGCGGTGTAGTCGTATCAAGCCCCAAAGGATTGCTCATCTGTTCAGTATAGACGGACGAGACTTTTACAGTAGTAGCCTGAGTTATCAGAGCTATAAAAAGAAATATAAATGATAAAGTTTTACGCATCAGTGTTATATTATTTAATGAAAGCAACTATCCTGTCAATACTCATATCAATGCTTCTCCGGCAGTTCTTTCCACTCCTTTTTTACATACTCTTTTGAAGTATCAATAGCGATAAGGACCTGATCGTTTCCACTCATATAGCCGCTGTCATGTTGAAAACTTGTAATCTTGCTGTCAAACTCGCCCAAGTATTCAAGTTTACCCGTAGCAGCACTCATCCACCACACTTTTTTCTTGTCACCACTGATTTTCGACAAATCAATTTGCATGGGTCGTCCCGAGTAGTTGTAAACCAACAGATAGTCATTGCCACGAGTAGCTATAGCACGATCATAGCGCTCGCCATTGGCACCGGCAATAATGCTCTGGTCGGGAATCCGTTCAAAGAAAGGAAAGGCCAGCATCAGGTATTTCAAATATTTCATCTGATGAAAACCGGGATCTTCAAGAGCATCCCCCCAAGCTTTCTTCATGCCCTCAGCACCAAAAGAGCCAAGCACGCCCGGACGGATAAATTGCATGATGTCATTGTGTCCGTAGCTATGTCCGAAAGATCCGGCAAATACTGACCAATAGGCATAACGGCGTACATCATGCTCATTCCAGCGAGTTTCGTTGGGATCATGCAATCCTTGAGGAATATTCTCATAAATAGGTTCATCGTCAATTACGGGTTTCAGGGGATTGAGTGTAGAAGCTTCCACAAAACGCCAGTTATCCTCTTCTGTGTTTTCTTTGATAGGATAATCACCATCTCCCTTACGCTGGCCATAACGGCGATGTCCGCTTTGGAACATATTAAAATCAAGCCATTCGCGATCATTAAACCAAGCAGCAGAAGTAGTGCGTCCACGAGGGTGGAAAGTCATCAGATGATCTTTGTCCTGCTGACGGATGCTGCGTGCCAAAGCATCCCAAACTTCCGTTTTCTTATCACCGCGAATATCGCCACCGATAATCCAGATAATGTTCGGATCATCTTTATAGCGGTTCACAAGAAATTCTCCATAAGCCACTGCTTCTTTCTCATTCATTAATCCGGCATCCACAGGGCTTCCCCAAATACATACCATACCGATATAGATACCTTTCGAAGCTGCCGTCCTAATGATATAATCCATGTGGTCCCAATAGCCATACTCGCCTTTCTTATCAATGTTCTTAAAGTTCCACCCGTCAGGATTAGAACTTTTTCCATAAATATTGTACGAAGGCACACTATTAAGCACCTGCACTTGAACCATATTATAGCCTGCCTCTTTGCACTTTTGCAAATAATAGTTCACTTCATCGCGATTTAGCCGCTCAGGCATCAGCCATCCGGTTTCACCCAACCAAAAGAAAGGAGTACCATTTTCATGTCTTAAGTATCGTCCCTCATCCGATACCTTCAATTTCCCATTTTCCCAAGGAATATACGTTTTAGCTTTTTGAGCCATTACGCCGCTACCCATAAACATCAGGACAGCCATCGCTATCATTGAAATCTTTCTCATATATTTGAATTTATTATTTTTTGTATTTTTTAAATCGCACGTTCCTATCTACCGGCAATTGTATAGCTTTCACCGGCTTTGGTGTTCAAATCATAAAGATAAGTTTTTTTCAACTTAACTTCATGAAGTTTCGCCTCTTTATTCACAACCGGCTCCATGACTTGAGGCACTTCGTAAATGGCATTAGGATTTTCACCGCGTGCTTTCTTTAGTCCTTTGCCCTGAACAGGAGTAAGCGTACGCAGACGGAAATTTCCACCCTTCGACGAGTATATGGTAAGTTTGTCCAATTTTCCGTTTTTCCAGCAGAAGTCAAGTTCAAAACCGCCACGTGCCTTAATGCCGCGAATACGCCCTTCTTTCCAGTTAGCGGGTAAAGCGGGAAGTAAATAAACAAAACCATCATGGCTCTGCATCAGCATCTCCGCGATACCTGCCGTACAACCGAAGTTACCATCAATTTGGAAAGGTGGATGAGCATCGAAGAGATTAGGATAAGTCCCCCCTTTTTTCTTTTCATTGCGCACCAGTGTCAGCTGATCGGTAATCAACTTGTAGGCATGGTCGCCATCAAGCAAGCGGGCCCACAAACAGACTTTCCACCCCATACTCCAACCTGTGGAAGGATCACCGCGATGAATTAACGAAGTACGGGCGGCATCCCAAAGTTCGGGTGTACGGAAAGGAGAAATCTGATTGCTGGGGAAAAGCCCGTAGAGGTGCGAAATGTGGCGGTGTACATCCTTAGGATCATCCCAATCAAACATCCACTCTTGCAATTGACCCCACCGGCCTACTTGCATAGGCGCCATCTCCCTAAGCCGTTGTTCATAGTGAACAGCCAAAGTTTCGTCTGTATTCAATAGACGGGCGGTAGTAATTACCTGATTCCAAAGATCAAAAATCAACTGATTGTCCATAGTGCAACCGGGAGCGGTAGTTGACTTGCCTTTGCTACCCGCATGTACATTTTCCGGAGAATTACTGGGACAAACCACCAACCAATTATGCACCGGTTCCTTCACCATAATCTGATCAAAGAACTTAGCGGCCTCCTTCATTATGGGATAAGCAGTACGAAGAAAACCTACATCGCCTGTATAAAGATAACGTTCCCACAGATGACGGCACAACCATGCTCCGCCCGTAGGCCAAAGTCCTGAAGGAGCCTTATCAATAGCCCCTGTAACACGCCAAATATCAGTATTGTGATGAAGCACCCAACCTTCAGCGCCATACATAGTCTTAGCCGTTTCGCGACCGGTTTCACTTACTTCGCTGATAAGTTGCATTAGCGGTTGATGCAACTCACTGAGATTGGTTACCTCAGCCGGCCAATAATTCATTTCGAGGTTAATGTTACAAGTATATTTGCTATCCCACGATGGAAAAAGTTTATCATTCCAAATTCCTTGTAAATTGGCAGGTTGGCCGCCGGGCTGAGAAGAGCAAATCAGCAGATAACGCCCAAAACGAAAATAAGTCGCTACAAGAAAATCATCCTGCGTTTCACGAAAGTTCTGCACACGCATATCGGTGGTAACATCGGCATAACGGTCGGGGCCCAAGTCAAGGTCCACCCTATCCATATAACTCTTGTAAATGGCCAAATGTTCCAATAATGATTGTCGGTAACTATGCTTCAAAGCAGCGTGCAGATAGTTCTTGCTACGCTCCACCTCATTACCCGTAATATCCCTATAATTCACAAAATTTGTAGCGATAGAGAGATAGAAAGTAGCTTCATCCGCTTTTTCGACTACTAACACACCATCTGCGCACGAGCTATGCCCCCCTTGTGTACGAACTGCCATACGCCCCTGAAAGAGAACTTTACCTTTCAATCCTTCGTGCCAAGAACTTACACCGCTCAGAGTTATTTCATCTCCTTCACTGGCAATCATTATATCTGGAGGTGGTGAAGTGAGATGTGCATTACAAGTAATCATGCCGGGCCGGGAAGCCGATAGACGCACCATCACCACCTGATCGGCAAGCGAGGTTATGGTCTCGCGCCGGTAACGCACTCCGTCAACGGTGTAACATACCACTGTACGGGCGGAATCAAGACTAAGTTCACGATAGTAATCGGTGTAGCGGGTGTGACCGGGAAAAGCAATACGCAAATGTCCAAATGACTGATAAGGCATACCGCTATTGGTTTTTGCCATCACCTTTTCGGTGGCAAGCGTTTGCGCTTCAAGATACTTGCCCTCAAACACCAATTGACGCACCTTGGGAATATACTCCAAAGCATTAGGGTTGGCATTGTTATTCGGACGTCCGGCCCAAAGTGTCTCTTCATTAAGCTGGATATTCTCCATGGCAGGTGTGCCATAAACCATAGCACCCAGCCGTCCGTTACCCAGCGGAAGCGCTTCAGTCCACACCTGGGCAGGTTCGTCATACCAAAGCTTATAAATTCGTGCCTCATCGGCAACAGTCTGCATCACTGGCCTCCCGATGACTTCTGCAAAGCCCTGCAGAGCGGCGCAAACGATAAATAAACAAATAGTGATATACCTTCTCATGTTTTCTTATAAGATGAATAGTGAGCACATAATTATATATAGCAGACGATTGAGAAACGGTATTGTACTGACTATTCAGAACCAAAATAAAGGCGTCCGGCAACATAGAAAAAGGTTGCCCACCTTTTCCTTATCAGGAAAAAGAGTAGACAACCTTTCTTACAGAGTAGTTTTGCCGAGCAACGAGTGATTTTTCCGTCAGATTTTCTTACCGGCTGCTTTTAAACGCTTATACCATTCATTGCGTTCTTTAACCAAATCATAACCACGCTTAGTCAGATAATTATTGATGCGGCCTTTATATTTATTGAATGCAGCATGTTTCTTATCAGAGTTCTCGGCATCCATCGAAAATTCCCGAGCCTCTTTATACCAGGCATAAATCTGCTTTTTTTCTTCCTCGGTCAGCGAAGGTACCATGTCTACCAATGACTCATATTGCACCTGCAATGAATTATATGTCATCCCATCTTTTATCGCATCAATCTGCTTGTCGTTGATATAGAGCGAAAGGGAAGCAGGAAATTCGAAATGGCAACGATACAAAGTCGCATCTTTCTCAAGTTCCGCTGCTTCAATGGCTGCTTGCTTGGACGCGCCCGTAAGAACGGCCTTGGCATACTTCACTTTCTGGTCACGTACCTCATAAATATCATTCAGTTTAAAATAGCGATTGGCCAAAATATACAGCACATTCTGCTTAACCGCAGGATCAGTAATACCAAGATTATCAACTATCTTCTCCGAGCGTTTCAAGATAGACTTTACATAGTTCGGGTCGCGCCCCAAACTATCAAGCTCAACAGCTGAAGCCGAAAGGGCTACGCAACAGAACATGATGCTAAGAAATATTTTTTTAAACATACAAATTATATTTTATTATCGGTATAAAAATATTAACCCGCGCCAGTCAATCAGAATAACTAAATAACTGGTGCAGGCATAATTTACTGATTACATCAAACGTCCTTTTTCTGCAAGTGTATCGTAGTTGTTATTCAAATTCGTCCAATCGGTACGATTAACAGTACTGATACCATTAATATATTTTTCAATATTAGTATATCCGTCTCCTGTGCAATCCTCATTTGCATCCGAAGCATCGTTAGGATTCAAACCATTGGCCTTTTCCCATTCATCCGGCATACCGTCTTTATCAGTATCCACATAAGGAGTTCCCTTATATTCCGGATATCCCCCCATTTGGTTAGGATGTGTAATAATACCTATTTTATAAGAGTCTTTAGGCAAACGACGGTATTTGAACAAACCGTCCTCATTCTGTGACTTAGGAGAAAGTCCCCACTTGCAACCGAATGCATCCTCAGGAAGCTTCTTCATTTTCTTCTTATCGGTATAACTAGGATCAACATAAGGTACGCCTGTTGTTACTTCCTCTACAATGCGTTGGTCTACAATATCGCGGCAAGGCAATGTAGCTCCCACATTCTTCAACACAAAGTCATAGGCACTCTTTGCAGAAAGGATATTGACATAAGGCATCACAAACGGTTCATACTGACGAACATATCCTTCATGACCTTCTACGCCATTAGTTTCTTCAATCTGAATACCGCCTTTCCAGTTGTCCTCAGTGATTTCAGGATAACCTTCCATAATATTTCCTGCAGCATAGATACGGCCATAAACCTTATGATCGAGTTTGCTACGACCGGCTTCCGGTTTCAGAATACGATGGCCTACAGAAGTATCCTTAGGAGTAGCAGGACCCGGTTTATAATAATTGTTTATCATATTGAACATAGCCGTATAGTCACCGCCATCCGATGAACGATGCACCCAGTTGAATACTACATTGTTTACAAAATTAAAGATGCCATTCCAACCGATAGAAGGGTTGCGGCCCGAGTTACTGGCCCAAAGGTTACGTGCAAAAGCGCAATTTTCTCCACCTAAGGTGCTGCCAAAAGCATGATTGTAAGTATCCAGCGCTTTTGCCGAAATTGTATTTTGGATAGTGACATTCACAGTAGGCAATTTCTTAGCTGTCACCTTATATTGTCCTTCACTTTCATCGAACATGTGACGGTAGAACGAGATATTTTCATCCAATCCCCATGTACAGGAACAGTGGTCAATCATAATGTTCCCTACAGGATTACCCCCGAAAGAGTCATCACGATGATATACATTGGTCTCTCCACGACGGAAACGCATATGACGCACTACAACATCATGAGTCTCCACCCAAAAAGATTCACCGGCTATACAAACACCGTCACCAGGTGCTGTCTGTCCGGCAATAGTAACATAAGGAGCGCGAACAATGATAGGAGTTTTCAGTTTAATAATACCTGCCACATTGAATACAATGATACGGGCACCACCTGTTTCGCAAGCCTCACGAAACGATCCGGGACCTGCATCATTCAAATTGGTTACAGTGATAACCTTACCACCACGTCCTCCAAACGAATACATACCTCCTCCTTCAGCACCTGGGAAAGCGGGAATTTTTGCCTGAGGCAAATCGTAAGGACGGCTTGCCCAAGGCACGTAAGGACGACCGTTTTGAGCTTCTTTCATCACAATGGGATAAGCCACAGCCCATGCCGAGTCCGAGTGTGCATATAGCTCTTTACGCATTTTCTGATAAGCTTGGCCTGCCTCAGAAGTCAGCTGAGGATATTGCGCCCATGCTCTTTCAGAAACGAAAAACGAAACAAAGGCAGCAGCCATAACAAATAGATTTCTTTTTTTCATGGTTCTTATAATATTATCAATTAGAATTCATCACATAATCATCAAACAGTTATTATTTGGACGAAAAGCAAGCTATTTTGTACTCGCGTTTTCCAACTGCATTTACCCTAAAAAATCACCTTTTATGGGAAAAGTTTGAGATTCAATGTCCTAAATAAAAATCCTAAATTATTTCAGGATACATTTACGCGCTTCCTGTTCTTCGGTCGCCTTACGCAAGTCATATCCACGTTTGGCAAGATAATTATTGATACGTCCCCGATACTTAGTAAACATCTGGCGCATCTTCCTGTCATCCAAAAAATCCATACTAAACTCACGAGCCTCAACCAACCAATGATAAACCCGCTCACGCTCTGCTTCAGTAAGTGAAGGCAGGAGATCTATAAAGTCATTATAGCGCACGAAAAGATAATTATTCGTCATCAAATTCTTCACAGTCTCTACCTGAGCATCCGTAAGGTAAAAATTAAGCCAAGCGATAAAATCGAACCGGGTGCGATAAAGATCATTATTATAGTTATAGTAAGACCGCTCAAAAGCATTGGCTTCTTTTTGCTTTGGCAATTTGAGAGCCCGGATAGAGTCATTACGGTTATCATAGCGATTATGAATGGCACACAGTTCAAGATAGCGATTCGCAATAACAATATGTACGTTCTCACGCGTAGAGTCACAAAGTTGTCCCAAACCTGCCACTATTGCTTTCGCCTTTGCTTCAGCTTTAGCGATGTCTGCTACACGTAAATTACGGGTATTAAGCGTTGCATCTGTAGCATAGACCGTCACAGAAAGTGCAAAAAAGAGGACAAAAGTACAAAAAATACGGTTCATAAGAAATATAAATTAAATGATAGATATAAATATAAGGAACCCGCCCAAAGCCCATTAGCATTCAGGCGGGTTCGTATAATAATTTAATGATTATCCGTAATAACACCACTGCATTTCATAAAGGCAGCCGATGTAATATTGAGGACAACCGAAGACTATTCCTCTACGGTACAATAGTAATAAGTACCATTCTGCTCATCGACTGTTGTGCACGAAGGAGTACGGTTTTCGATCATCCAACCAGCTGTTTGCTCAATCCAAGTATTACCCTTCCCTGCATCATACATATCGTAATGAATAGGATAAATATAGTACCATCCACGCCATGCAAACAAGAAATTACGATCTTTCTCCGTAGCTCCCGAATCCATACCATACTTGTCTCCCAGTTTCTCGATAGGATCGTAAGTCTTCATATTCACGCCTTCGTAGAATTCATCAAGTTTATTCAAAGCTACTTCACGCTCAGTTTCATTCATATCACGTTTAATGGCAGGAACCTTCTTATAAAGTTCATTGTCAATCAAAGGATGATTCACTTTATCGCCTTCATACTCATCGACCGCATGTATATTGTCAATATCATAAGCCCAAATTTTGCTCGTATGTTTAGTTCCCGACAAAGGTTTCATGCCAAGGCGGGTCAGAACATTATCTGTACGGGTATAGTTAGGACGGCCGTTCTGACCATCATAGATTTTCCATCCCGCTCCCCAAGCAAGTTCCGGGTCGTATACGCCTGTTCCGGAATTATATCCGCCACCAATATTGGGGTCAAATCCAGCACCGCCTTCAAACAGCAACCAGCGCTTCAAATCCCAAGGACGTTTCCCTTCATATGCCAGTTCAATCTGACGCTCAGTTAAAACAGCCTTAATGAGTTCATACCGTCCGCTGATTGAACCTAATCCATAATTATCCGTAGATAGAATACCCACACGCGAACGAACCTTTCCAAGATAAGTCAGACATTCAGCCTTTCCTTGAGCTGCGTAACACTCTGCCACATTTAAAAGAAGTTCACCGTAACGATATTCCATAATATCCGTAGAACTCGAATTCTCAGCGCCTATTGCAGTTTTAGGATCACTCATCTTCCAAACAATAGCACGACTCTTACCGGACACTCCACTATCACCCTTACGTCCATCTGTGTAACGATACATGTTTCCATCCTTATCGCTATACTTGTAAGCAAAAAGCCAAAGGGGTTTCTCAACACCCGGCCATTCGCAACCTGAGAATGCAAATGTACGGTAGAAACGGGGGTCTCTATCACGATAGAACTTCTCATCATCATAGCCGTTAGCCGGAGTAGCTTCTTTACCACTCTTCATAGGGAAAACCCTCAATATCTCCTCGGGAGCAGGGATACCTGCCCCATCATTACTGGCTACGGCACTCGGACGAATCTTGTTTTCCCACTTATTAAATACACCAGGCACCAAAGGATCATCACACATCATTAAGGTAATAATACTTTCGGGGTTGAATGTATTATTGAAGCCATAAAAAGCCTTGTCCCATGAATTAATGTCCGTCACACTGGTTCCATAACCGGCATCATCGGCAGCCTTCAAAGCAGCAAGAGAAGCCTCGAGCGCTTGCTGCCAGCGTTGGCTGTCCGGGTTGTCCCAATTTGCATTAAAGATAGGACTTGCCATGAAAATACGGGCGCGGGCAGACATTGCCAAAGCCGCTACGGAGGTAAAACGGCCGTAATTCTCGCTATCCCAGTTGGCAGGCAAGAGGCAGCCTGTTTAAAATCTTCACAAACTTTATCAATACATTCCTGCATAGGCATACGTGGCGACTTAGTGTCCATGTCAGGCATATCAATATCAGTACAATAATAAGGAAATCCGCCCCATTCTCTTGCGGCATCAAAGAAAAGCCATGCACGCATGAAAATAGCCTGACCTTTCAACCGGTCCCAAAACACATTATCCGCAATAAGTGAACGTGAACGTTCTATCTCCTGAATAAAGTTATTAATAACATAAACAGTGGGATAAAGGGTCTTTTTATCAAAATTATTATAGTTTTTCGTATCAGAACGGGGAGCATTCCAATAAGGAGGATTGGAAATGTGATTACCCGCCTTTACCTGCTTCTGGACCGAACCATCATAATAGCTTCCTTTCCAACCGGTCATTTCTTCCGAAAATTTAGCCTGCTGGCCACCGGTATTCTTATCATGCCGCATGATAGGATCTGCCCCGCAAAGAGGAGAATTATAAGTCTCAAAGCACTGTTTATAGAGTTTGGCAAGTACAGCCGTAGCTTGCCCTTTGTCACTATACACATCGACAGTAGTCATGTTGTTATAGTCTTTCTTTTCTTTCAAGAAGTCATCGCTGCATGAGGAGATTCCAACCATCAAACACGCAACACCGATATATGTCTTAAATAGATTCTTCATATTAATTGCTTTTTTTCTAAAAATCAGAATGTCAGATTCACACCAAGACTCCAAGTTCTCAACGTAGGATATCCTGTACTGATACCATCATACATATTCACAAAATGATCCGGGTACGGGTTGTGGAAGTCCCACAGGTTATTACCGCTCAGGCTGACAGAAAGCGCATCAATCTTTGCTTTTTTCAGCAGTGATTTTGGAAGTGAATAAGAGAAAGACATGTTTCGCACATACATACGGAATGAAGATACTTGCCAGAAATCTGACGTTTCTCCCCAAGCATTGCCCGCAGCCATAATCGGATAGCGTCCATTAGGATTCTCTACCTCATCGAACATATCAGTTACAAAAGAGTATTGGCTCCAGATGAAATCGTCCGCCTTGGCAGCTATACCGCGAAAATCAGTAAATCCACCCCATGAGGTAGCAAGCTGGGCTGACCAACTGAAGTTGCCCCACTGTAAGCGGAGTTTCGTATTGATAGTATGAATCCGGTTATCAGCCAATTCAACATAATCTTCACCATGATCCCTTGATATCACACCGTTAGGACCGGCAATGGTCTTGTTTTTCGTATCAATATCTCCGTTAACATCTTCGTATACCAACATTCCCGGATACATTTTTTCTTTTGAGGTAATGCCGAGGAAGTTTGGAGATGTACCCGCTGCCTCTGCCAACTTAGTCAGATAGTCCCAATACTTATCAATATCCGCCTGGTTGCGGAGAATACCATCGCCCGAACTTGTGTGTTTCCACGTCTTAAAGCCATAGGTACCACCCATGCCATGATAACCAGTCCAGTTCTTTTGGTTGGCTATTTCAGCGGGATAATCGAATGTAGGCTCGTCGCCAAGCACAGTACTGTTCCATGATATACCGTAATCCATTCCTATCTGATACTTAATCGGACCCCATTTAGGCAGAATCGCCTGGTTTATCTGATCTTTCCAGTTTACTGAAAATTCAAGTCCCCATGCATTCTTCTTACCATAGTTGATAGAAGGGAGTTTGGCTCCAATCACAATTGGTTCCTCGTCAGAAGATATCATCATGATAAGGTCTTTTGTCTTGTCATAATAGAAATCGGCTGATACAGACAGACGGTTATTGAGCATATTCATGTCTATACCGAAGTTCTGCTTGATAGTGGTGTCCCACTTAATGTCACGGTTGGCAGTACCATTGATAATGGCACCAGATGCGAACGATCCTCCCAGCGAACCGAAGCCCATACCGCCCGTAGGTTCTATTTTGTAGATTTGGAGCCACTGCCATGCAGCGACATTGTCCTTACCTGTCTTACCAATGCTGTAACGCAATTTGAAGAAGTCGAAAATTTCATCAAGTTTAAGGTTCTTGAAGAATTTTTCTTCTGAAGCAACCCAACCGAACGAACCAGTAGGAAAGAAACCCCAATAATTTTCGGGAGCAAACTTTGTAGAAGCATCCGAACGGAATACGAACTGAGCCAAATAACGATTATCGTACTTATAGCTTGCTCTTCCGATGTATGACAAAGCGCCGCTCTCATAACGACGATAATACGTACCCTGAGCATCAGAGCTCAATGTACCTGCCGTAGCACTTGTGCCTCCGTAAGACATACTCATACCTCTATACAGCTGCGACAAATCGTCACCTTCACTCTCAGCACGTTCCACAACCGCCGTAGCAGCAACATCGTGCTTGCCGAAAACGCGGGCATAATTGATAGCAAAACTCATCTGTTCGCTCTTAGTGGATTTCTTGCCATATTTCACACGTGGCTTCTTGTCCAAGTTATCGCCTTCGGGATCGCCATAATTAATATATCCCCATTCTGTATGATCACCCAAAAGGTGCATGCCCTCTTTATTGGTGTTGCCTGCACGAGCCAAGGCATAATATGCGCCAGCTTCTTCAGAATGTGTATTAGCATACGTAATAGAGTAGGTTCCCTTCAAGCTTAATCCTCTCACGAAAGGTACATCATAATTCAGCGAGAAATTAGCATTGTAGCCGTTCGATGTATTATATTTTCTTGACGTAGACTCCTCTTCAGCAAAATAGTTCCACAAAGGATAACCTGTAACCTGACTGTCCGGTTTGGTATCCAGCAACTTCGGACCGCCCCAAGGCGAAACAAAATGCCTTTTTGTCTCTCCCGTAAGAGGGTCTACGATCTGAGTATCCCAGGGAATAAACTTAGGCATGTGATTGAGTTGGACATAATCTCTAGAAGGGCTTTGGTTACCCCAAGGTCCGGAACCGATATTGACTTGGATATTATTACCCACCTTGTCCGTATTGTAGCCCGACACTGAAGCCGAAAGTTTCAGGCCTGAAGCTACCTTTACATCACCGCCTGCGCGGAATGACCACTTATTGTAGCTCTGAACCTTTCCTAAATTCGATCCTTGATCCTGAAAGTTAACCCCTGCAAAGTAAGTCACCTTGTCCGAACCACCGTTCACAGTCAGAGAGTGACGGTGAGAAACAGCCGGATCCCAAGCTTTGTCTAGCCAGTTATAATTAAGCCCTTTCATGGCTTGCAATTCTTCATCAGAATACTTATAATACGCATTACTATTATCTCCTTTCACCCGGTCTGTCTGATCGAAAAGACGATTGGTAAATACGCCCAATTCATAAGAATTCATCGTTTTAGCATGGCTTACGGCATCAGAGAAGTCGATCTTACCCGAATACGAAATTTTCGGAGTACCCACAGAACCACGTTTAGTCTTGACAAGAATAACCCCCGAAGATGCACGCGAACCATAAACAGCCGCCGAAGCATCCTTCAGCACTGTCATGCTCTCGATTTCAGATGAACTGAGCATATTAAAGGCATCCATAGAAGGCTCGCCCTCTGCATTGACCTGCACTACATCATCGATTACGATAAGAGGTTGGTTAAAATTGGAAGTCTTGTCAAAACTCATCGGCTGACGTATAGTAAATGAACCGGTAGAGCCCGGACGGCCATCTCCCTGGTTTACATCCAAACCTACTATCTGTCCGGCAAGAGCGTCTATCAACGAAGAACCCGGAGAGTCAGGAATCTCATCCATCTTCACATTTGATGCCGCACCAGTAAGGTCCTTCACGCGCTGCGTACCATAACCTACCACGACGACTTCCTCCAGCAACTGAGCATCCTCACGAAGAACAACCTTCAGTGCTCCTCTTGACGGAGCTGTTACCACTTGAGTAACATAACCGATAAAAGAGACTTCAATCTTAGCACCTTTAGGAGCATTAATCGAGAAATTACCGTCAAGATCCGTAATAGCACCGACAGTAGTACCAACAACTTTGACATTCGCACCAATTACCGGAATGCCTTGTTCATCCAACACTGTGCCTTTCACTGTCTCATTCTGCTGGACAATGTCTACCTCCGCTGCATGAACAGCAGCTACGGCAGTACCGGCAGGAATAGAGAATAAGAAAGAAACACAAATAGCCTTCGCTGTATTAAGGCATCTGTTGTGTCTACATAGAAAAGATTTCTTTTGTTTCATCTGATCAGTATTATGTTAATTTTTCATTTGATTATTTAGCATCTTGGAATACTTCTTTTAAGTACCTTATATTCATCCCGAAGTTTTTCTTCACATTACGCACATCCCCAGCATCGCGCGAACGCTCTACCACCAGCCAACCACTCCATCCCATCTTATCAAGCTGTTCCTTTACACGATGCATATCGATATTCTTACTGTGGGGAAGTGTCACGCCGTCAGTTTCCGAAATATGTATCTGACAGATACGCTTCCTGCCCAATGTCTTTAATTCTTTATATAAATCGCGTTTATTGTCCAATGCTTCCTGTACACTGAAGTATATTTGAATACCTTCCGAATTGATCTGTTCAAGAAGCTTGATATCCTCCTTGGCAGACAGACCTGTACGAATACCTATCACTAGTCCTTCGCTATGGGCCATTTCGCCAGCCACATGCAAACGACTCACCAACCGGCGGCGTTGTTCATCATCTGTTTTCCAATCATTGCCGCATCCCCCCAATGGCAGATAAGCAATCTTGGCACCCATCACCTGCATCGTTTTAATACAGTCATCGATTAATACCCGGTAATTACGGTGCTTCAGGAAACTCTGTCCATAAAAGCCCGACATTGCTATCGAGGGTACCTCAATCTGATACTCGGCAGCCGTTTTCTTGAATAATTCCTGAAAATACACTTGATGCAGCTTGTTATCGAAGGTGTCCCGTTTACCCAGCCCGCCCATATCCATCTCTACACCGTCAGCACCAATCTCATGCGAAAGTTTAAATTCGCCCAGCTTTTGTCTTTTCAGCATCATCCAGTCGCAAGCCGCAACTTTGTAACGGTGCGAAAGCGTATTCGCCTGTTGTGCCAACACTGGTGAAAGTACCCAGCTTAAAATCAGCACAATCATACAGTATTTTAAATTACCCCTTTTTTTCATAATATTAATCAATTATCATAAACAAAGACGAAGAACTTTTTTGTTTGTACTAAGTACTTGCTTAATTTTTCTCATTAAAACAGAAAAAATCTCTAAAGCAGTCAAAGACATAATGCAAACCTGTTGTTTTTAATCCTTAGCCGCATTTCAACATTTTTTCAGGATACTAAAACTTTTATCTATAAAAAAGCCAATCCATAGCCTCATCATCACCGGCTAACCCAGCATTACGGCTCTTTTCAGGAAGCGAAGCGGTCTTCACAAATCCCAGCAACTGTGCAAAGCCCTTGGGAAGAAGTAGTGTATGTCTACCGGGAGCAAACTGATAAGCGTGTACATTGGAAAGCGGCATATCGTTCATCCGAACTGCTGCCGTCAGCTTAGCTTCAGCTTGCTTATAATCATTGGCAGAAGCATCGGTTTCGAGTTTGGGCGCTTTGGCATATTTCGTTTGATCATCGCGGAAATAGCCGACCAACAAACTGACAGGCTCTTTCGCTTCAAACTCAATAGCCGTACCTTCAGCACGCTGGCGAGCACTGCTCATCACATAAGCAGTCAGCCCCTCCAATTCAGGGGCCAAAGCCTGCACCTTGACGTCCCGGTCGCTGTAAATGGAAGCTCCTACTTGCAAACGGACGCTCTTTAAGGGAGTGATCAGTGTTACTTGAGCAGGCGTCATGGCAGTAATCTGCTTGTCCTCTTCGATAAACTCACCAGCAGCTTTTGCCTTAAGTGTGGCAATGTTCGCTTTGAAGTTTGCCAGCTCGTTTTCATAATGCACCAGCATTTCCGCCCAAGTCTTGTTCTTCCCGTTATCGCCGCCGATAGGAATACGGCGTTGGGCGGTCTGCATACTATTAGCGTACAAATAAGTATCTTTAGTCAGTTCCACCAACCGGCGGTAATAAACCAAACTCTCTTCCAACAAGGGCACAGCCGCATCAAGCTCTGCCATATCCTTGCCCCAATTTAAATTCTCAACAAGTTTGCAGAG
>OGHC01000819.1_pt1 | contig 17656 bp, 12 predicted proteins | sample 1571381 | NCBI WGS metagenome assembly OGHC01 (sample SAMEA2581945, study PRJEB24529) | metagenome | biome: Human gut stool | place: China | collected 2011 | reverse complement strand
CAGCAGTCCCGCCACCGGTTGTGCGGTGCACCGCGCCAGCAGGCCGCGCAGACGCCTGCCCGCTCCCTGCTGCACCGCCCGACACAGGCTGTCCGTCCCGTACAAAAACAGCGCCAAGCCGCCGAATACCTGTAACAACACTTGGAATCCCTGCTCCATCCGCACCCTCCGTTTCTGCCTGTCCTTTATTTTTATGCAGCGAGAGCCGGTTTGCGCATTGACAAAACCTACAAGTTTTTTGTGAATTTTTGTTTAATATTTCCCTATCCTCTTGCAATCCCGCTGCAAAAGGAATATTCTTATCAGGCGTTAATACTTAACAACTGTTAAGTATTTGAAAAATGCAAACGAGGAGGAACTGTTATGTCCGAGCCAAGCACCCCCAGCTTTCAGGGGATGTGCCACTATATCGGGCAGCTGAGCAAGGCATCCAAGGCCGGGATACGGGCGGCGCTGGCCGATTGCCCCAAATGCCATTTTAATATGCTGGAAGGCCTGCTGCATTCCATCAACTGCCACGGAAAGGACGGCGCTATCTATGTCTCCGACCTTGCCCGAGAGATCCGTCAGCCGCTGCCGGCGGTCTCGCGCGGGCTGCGGCTGATGGAGCAGGACGGCACTGTGGTGCGGGAACCGGACCCCGCCGACCGCCGCAAAACGCTGGTGCGCGTCACCCCCAAGGGGTATGAGCTGTGCCACCAGTGTGAGCAGGCTCTGCGCGACTACTTTGCCAGCGTGCTGGCACGGTTAGAGCCGGAGCAGGTAGCCCAGATGGACGCGCTGCGCGGCGCGCTGATGGATGCCATTCTTGCGGAAAATGCCGCGCGCAACATTGACCCGAAGGGAGAAACGAACCATGACAAAGATCTTTAAGCAGCTGGCCCGACACTGGGCGGTCTGCCTTGTGGTGTTCGCGCTGCTGTTCGTGCAGGCGTACTGCGACCTTGCACTGCCGGACTACACCAGCAAGATCGTGGACACCGGCATCCAGCAGGGCGGCATTGAAAGTCCCCTGCCCCAGACGGTGCGCAAGAGCACGCTGGACGCACTGAGCCTGCTGATGAGCGAAGAGGATGCACAAAAGCTGCAAAACGCCTACCAGTACTACCTGCAGGACGATGGCGTGCTGCAGCTGCGCTCTGACCTGACCGAGGACGAGCGCACCGCGCTGGAGGACGCCGTGACCACCCCGGACATCGTGCTGTATATGGCTGCCGCACAGGCCGCCAACACCACCGCCGGGCAAAGCAGCATGGGCATGACCGGCCTTGCCAAGATGCCCTCTGCCGCTGCGGACACCGACACCGAGACCGTTGCCCCCACGACAGCAGATCTGGACACCGTTTGCAGCCAGTTTGCCGCCATGAGCCAGATGCCCGGTTTTGACCGCAGTATGCTGCAAAAGCAGCTGGACAGTGCCATGAGCCAGCTGGACAGCACCCTGCTGGAAAACCTGAAAAGCCAGTCTTTGCTGCTGGTGCAGCTGGAATACGAGGCACAGGGCGTTGCACGGAATGTGCAGATGGGTTACCTGTTCCGGGTGGGCGGTCAGATGCTGGCACTCACCCTGCTGATGGTGGCCGTGGCTGTGGCTGTGGGCTTCCTTGCCTCCCGCGTATCCGCCGCCATCGGTCGTGACCTGCGTCGGGAGACTTTCTCCAGCGTGATCGGCTTTTCCAACGCAGAGATCGAGAACTTCTCCACTGCTTCCCTCATCACCCGCACCACCAACGATATCCAACAGGTGCAGTTCGTCTGTGTCATCCTGCTGCGCATGGTGGCCTATGCGCCCATTCTGGGCATTGGCGGTGTGCTGCACGTTGTGGGCAGCAGCTCCGGCCTTTCCTGGATCGTGGTGCTGGACGTGGCCATCCTGCTGTTGCTCATCATTTTCCTGATGAGCGTTGCCATGCCCAAATTCAAGGTGATGCAGCAGCTGGTGGACCGGTTGAATCTGGTCAGCCGCGAAATTTTGACCGGCATCATGCCGGTGCGCGCCTTCAGCCGCGAAAAGTTTGAGGAGCAGCGCTTTGACAAGGCCAACCGGGAGCTGATGGGCACCCAGCTGTTCACCAACCGTGCCATGGTGGCCATGATGCCCTTTATGACCCTGATCATGAACGGTACCAGCCTGCTCATCGTCTGGTTCGGCGGCAAAGCCATGGATGCCGGCACCATGCAGGTGGGCGAGATGATCGCCTTTATCACCTACACCATGCAGATCGTCATGTCCTTCCTGATGCTGGCGATGGTGGCCGTCATGCTGCCCCGCGCCGGTGTGGCTGCGGATCGTATCGACGAGGTCATCCGCACCAAAGCCACCATCCACGACCCGGACGAAGCCGCCGCAAAAGCTGCACAGGCGCACACCGACTGGCAGGGCGTGGTGCAGTTCGAGGATGTGAGCTTCCGTTACCCCGGTGCAGACAGCGATGCGCTGGAGCACATCAGCTTTACCGCAAAGCCCGGCGAGACCACCGCCATCATCGGCTCCACCGGCTGCGGCAAGTCCACCCTGCTCAACCTGATCCCCCGCTTTTACGATGTGACCGGCGGCAAGGTGACCGTGGACGGCATTGACGTGCGCGAGATGCCGCAGGCACAGCTGCACGACCTGCTGGGCTATGTGCCCCAGAAGGGTGTGCTGTTCAGCGGCACCATTGACAGCAACCTGAAATTCGGCGGCGAGGATATCACCAACGCACAGGTGCACAAAGCCGCCGCCATTGCACAGGCCACTGATTTTATCGAGGCAAAGTCCGAAAGCTATCAAAGTCCCATTGCGCAGGGCGGCTCCAACGTATCCGGCGGCCAGAAGCAGCGGCTTTCCATTGCCCGGGCAATTGCCAAAAATCCCAAGGTCTATCTGTTTGACGACAGCTTCTCGGCGCTGGACTACAAGACCGATGTAACGCTGCGCCGCGCTTTGAAGGCACAGACCGACAACGCCACTGTGATCATTGTGGCACAGCGCATTTCCACCGTGCTGCACGCAAACCAGATCCTTGTACTGGACGAAGGCAGACTGGTGGGCAAGGGCACCCACGCCCAGCTGATGGTCAGCTGCCCGGAATATCAGGAGATCGCCCGCAGCCAGCTGAGCCAGAAGGAGCTGGCGCTGGATACCCTGAATACAGAAAAGGAGGGTGAGTGATATGCCCAGACCCGGACGTCCCACCACCGAGCGCGCCAAGGACTTTAAAGGCACGCTGCGGCAGCTCATCCGCACCATGAGCCACTACAAGCTGCCCCTTGCGGCAGCCATGTTGTTTGCAATTCTTTCTACCATCTTCAACATTGCAGGCCCCAAGGTGCTGGCAAAGGCCACCACCGCCCTTGCCACCGGCTGGATTGCCCGGCTGCGCGGCACCGGCAGCATCGATTTTGTGTATATCGGCCGCATCCTGCTGTTTTTGTTGGGGATGTACCTGCTGAGCAGCGCCTTCAGCTTTATTCAGGGCTGGCTGATGACCGGCCTTTCTCAGAAGGCCTGCTACGACTTCCGTCGCCAGATCAGTGAAAAGATCAACCGCCTGCCGCTGGCGTACTTTGAAAAGCGCACCGTGGGCGAGGTGCTCTCCCGCATCACCAACGATGTGGACACACTGGGCCAGAGCCTGAACCAGAGCATCACCCAGCTGATCACCAGCGTGACCACCATGATCGGTGTGCTGGTGATGATGCTCTCCATCAGTCCCCGCATGACCCTGATTGCCCTGCTGATCTTACCGGTATCGCTGGCGCTGGTGCTGGTGGTGGTCAAGTTCAGCCAGAAGTACTTCAAGGCACAGCAGGCCACGCTGGGCGTGGTCAACGGTCAGGTCGAGGAGGTCTACGCCGGCCACAACGTGGTCAAGGCGTTTAACCGCGAGGCCGTGGTGCTGGCTGACTTCAACGCCGCCAACGATAAGCTGTACGAATCCGCATGGAAGAGCCAGTTCCTCTCCGGCCTGATGATGCCCATCATGAACTTTGTGGGCAACCTGGGCTATGTGGCGGTGGCCATCGTGGGCAGCATTTTTGCTGCAAACGGCGTTATCACCATTGGCGATATTCAGGCTTTTATCCAGTATGTCAAAAACTTTACCCAGCCCATCCAGCAGCTTTCGCAGGTATCCAATATGCTGCAGAGCATGGCCGCTGCCGCCGAGCGGGTGTTCGAGTTTTTGAATGAGCCGGAGGAAGAGCAGCTGGCCGACCCTGCCCGCCGTGCCGACCCCGCCGACATTGACGGACAGGTCACCTTTGACCATGTACGCTTCGGCTACACCCCGGACAAGACTGTTATCCACGACTTCAGCTGCACGGTGCAGCCCGGCCAGAAGGTAGCCATCGTAGGCCCCACCGGCGCGGGCAAGACCACCATGGTCAAGCTGCTGATGCGCTTTTACGATGTGGACGCCGGTTCTATCACCCTGAACGGCCACAATGTGCGGGACTTTGACCGCAGCGCCCTGCGCGAGGGCTTTGGCATGGTGCTGCAGGACACATGGCTGTTCAAAGGCACCATCATGGAGAACATCCGCTACGGCCGGCTGGACGCCACCGATGAAGAGGTGATTGCTGCCGCAAAGGCTGCCAACGCCGACCACTTTATCCGCACCCTGCCCGGCGGCTACCAGATGGAGCTGAACGAGGACGCCTCCAACGTCAGTCAGGGGCAGAAGCAGCTGCTTACCATCGCCCGCACCATTCTGGCAGACAACCGCATCCTGATTTTGGACGAGGCCACCAGCAGCGTGGATACTCGCACTGAGCAGCGCATCCAGACCGCCATGGACCGCCTGATGGAGGGGCGCACCAGCTTTGTCATCGCCCACCGCCTTTCCACCATCCGGGATGCCGACCTCATCCTTGTGATGCGGGACGGCGACATTGTGGAGCAGGGCACCCACGACCAGCTGATCGAGGCCGGCGGCTTCTACGCCGACCTGTACAACAGTCAGTTCGAGGATGTGGTGGATTAAAGCACCTGTCATCACAATATAATTGCAAAAAGAGCACCTGTCGCCTTTTTAGGGCAATAGGTGCTCTTTGTTTTACCCTCTCAGTCATCGCTGCGCGATGCCAGCTCCCCCGAGAGGGGGGAGCTTTTCTACATCTGTCGGTGCCTGAGAGGGTTTTCGTCTTTTCTTTATGATTCCTCCACCGGTTCCAGCTTCAAGCCGAACAGCTTTTCCGAGAGGGACGGCAGCTGTTGCTGCAACGCGCGGACATAAGCCATTACCACCGGGTCCTCGCGCTTTTGCCCCAGCACGACGCCAAACCGGTGTCCCCTGCCCCAATCCAGCACCCGCACAAAGCTGAGGTCCGGTCTGCGGTAATAGACCGCCGGGACCATCTTGAGTGCCGGGTCGCCGTAGGCTGCACTGCGGATACCGCCCACCGGCGTAAACTCCACCCCTCGGTCCATTCCCTCCTGCAGCAGGCTTGTTTCGTAGACAGTCTGGTACATCTCCTTGATGGGCAGCCAGCGGTATTGCAATGCCTGTTCCAAGGTCAATCTGCCCACCGGCATATCAGCGGGCGGGTGGATGGGGATGCAAAGTTCTGGCATATAGAACAGCGGCACAAAGGTAAGCCCCTGCGCGTAGAACTCTGCACTTTCCAGCTGGAAGGAAAGATCCATCTCCCCTTTTTTCAGGCTGCGCCAGACCTCGCTGCGGTTGGCACACCACCCCAGAATGGAGGTATACTGCAGGCACAAGTCACTTGTCAGGGAAAACAAGTCGTATGCGAACATCCGCATTGCCTCATGGCAGCCTGCAATCACCAGATGCCGTTCCGGCGGTTTTTCCTGCTGTTGCACCGCGCGGGCGTGGCACACCGCCTGCTGATACAGAGCCACCAGCTGCTTTGCCTTGGGGTAAAAATCCTGTCCCGCCGGGGTCAGCACCACCCGGCGGGGCACGTGCTGGAACAGCTCGAACTGCAGCTGCCCTTCCAGCGTGCGGATCTGCTGCGAAAGTGCCGACTGGGAAAGATACAGTGCCTCTGCCGCCGCAGAAAAGCTGTTCAGTTCCACGATCTTTACAAAGCCTTCCAGTGCGCTCTCGTTCATGCTTTTCTCCCTCCCGCAATACATTAGGTTGGCCTAAATTATAATATAAAAAATATGAATTGTAAACAGCACCCTTCTACGCTACAATTGTTAAGGATTCCGCAAAGTGCCTTTTACTTTGCTGCACGATAAGAAGGAACACAAAGAAGAACAAAAAGAAAGAGAGCGCACCTATGAACAAGATTTCCCGTAAGGGCTTTATCAAGATCGCCGCTGCCGCCGCCATGAGCGGTGTGACCGCCGGTGCTTTGGCCGCCTGCAATGCCGCCTCCGGTTCTGCTTCCGCTTCCACTTCCGGTGCTGCCGGTCTGTACACCCCCGGCACCTACGAGGGCACTGCCGAGGGCATCTCCTCCACCGTCAAGGTCACCATGACCTTCTCCGACAGTGCTGTCACCGACGTGGTGGTGGATACCTCCGGCGAGACCGCTTCCTTCGGCGCTGCCGCTGCCGATGAGCTGCGCGAGCAGCTGATGGCCGCCGGCTCTGCCGAGATCGACGGTGTTTCCGGCTCCACCATCACCTCCGACGCCGTGATGAAAGCTGCCAAGAGCTGCTACGCACAGGCCAAGGGCGAGACCGTGGTTTCCAGCGTTCAGCTGCCCACCGGCGATGCAAACGACTGGCTGGGCACCGAGCCCGACATCGACGAGACCGCCATCACCGAGACCGTGGACACCGACATCCTGATCGTGGGTGCAGGCAACGGCGGTATGTTCGCTGCCGCCTATGCTGCTGCCAACGGCCTGAACTTCCGTGTTATCGAGCAGAACGCCAACGTGCAGGACACCCGTCACTGGTACGGCGCTGTTGATTCTGCTGCCGCTAAGGAGGCTGGCGAACCCGCCACCGATAAGGCAAAGCTGCTGAGCGAGATCTCCCGCTATGCCTCCGGCAAGTGCGACCAGCGCGTTGTCAAGACTTGGATCAACGAGTCTGCTGCCATGCACGACTTTATGCGCAGCATTCTGGAAGATAAGTACGGCTGGGTGTGCGATTTCACCTCCGGCAGCGAGGCTGCATGGCCCGCAGAGAATGCCGAGCACAACACCGACTACCTCTACCCTGTGCAGGAGCACAACTACATGGCCAGCGAGAGTGCATCCGGCACACCCCGCAATGAGCTGCTGCTGCAGTACATTCAGGAGCTGGGCTACGATGTAGACTTCAAGACCAGTCTGGCAAAGCTGGAAAAGAACAGCGATGGCCGCATTACCGGCATCATCGCCCAGAGCACCGAGGATGACCACTTCATCCGCTACAACGCCAACAAGGGCGTTCTGCTGGCCTGCGGCGGCTTCCCCGGCAACCCCTACATGATGGAGCAGCTGGACCCGCTGGGCACCAGCGTGACCACTGCCTGCTCCTACTCCCCCGCCGACAAGGGCTACGGTATCCGCGCTGCCGTGTGGGCAGGTGCTAATCTGGACAAGGAAGCCGCTCCCATGCTGTTTGACCGCGGCATTGTTGCCCCCGGTGTGGATGCCGGTTATGTGGACAGCGACTCCGCCTTTGGCGGCAAGGCTTTCCCCGGTAAAATCCGCCAGTATAATCCCGGCACCCAGCCCTTCCTGAAGGTGAACCGCAACGGCGAGCGTTTTGCCAACGAGAGCTGCCCCTACAACGATATCGTCTACGCTGCCGCTCACCAGCCGGGCCGCGTCTACGCACAGATCTGCGATGCCAACATTCTGGAAGATGCAAAGCGTTTCCACACCATCGGCTGCTCTGCCCAGACCCGCAACGGCGGTGAGAAGTACATTCAGGGCAAGATGGACGAGGCTATCGAGGCCGGTGCACTGTTCAAGTGCGATACTCTGGACGAGCTGGCCGACAAGATGGGCTTTACCGGCGCTGCCAAGGATACCTTCCTTGCTACCGTGGAGCGCTACAATGAGCTGTACGATAAGCAGAACGATGAGGACTTCGGCAAGCCCGCTTATCGCCTGAGCGCCATCCGCACCGCTCCCTTCTACGGCTGCTGGCTGGGTGCTTCTCTGCTGACCACTGAGCAGGGCATCGCCATCAACGAAAAAGGTCAGGCTCTGGACACCAACAACCAGCCCATGGAGGGTCTGTACATCACCGGCGATATGTCCGGCAGCTTCTTTGCCAACAACTACCCCTGCCTGATGGCCGGTGTGGCTATGGGCCGCACCCTGACCTTCGCCATGAAGGCCATCAAGCAGATGGCCGGTCTGGAAAACGCCTGATAAAGCGCAGTTCTCCGGCATCCTCTAAGCGTTTCTTCTTTTCTTCTTTTTCATGTGAAGAGGGGCAGCCCCATTTGGGGTTGCCCCTCTTTGCGTTTTTTACCCCGCACGCCCCCTACACAAATGCCCGCAATTGTGCTATGATAAGGCTGAAAACCGGGCAGTTCATCCCACCCGGTCAGAGATCGAGGTGTTTGTACAAATGTCGGATATTCTGGATACCTTACGGCAGGAAGGGGTGGACCCCGCCCTGCTTACGGCGGTGCAGGAATACCGCGCCGCCCATCCGCTCAGCGAGGCGCTGCGCCCGCGCATTCCCGCCCCTGCCTTTACCTACTACGGCAAAGAGGTGTGGGAGCAGGCGCTGGCGGCCATCCTCTGCGGCGAAAACCTGCTGCTGGCCGGCGGCAAGGCCACCGGCAAAAACGTGCTGGCAGAAAACCTTGCCGCCGCCTTTGGCCGCCCCGCGTGGGACATCTCCTTTCATGTAAACATGGATGCCGCCTCCCTCATCGGCATGGATACCTTTGCGGGCGGGCAGGTAGTGTTCCGTCCCGGGCCGGTGTACCGCTGCGCACAGTGCGGCGGCTTTGGCGTGCTGGACGAGATCAACATGGCCAAAAACGAGGCGCTGGCGGTGCTGCACGCTGTGCTGGACTTCCGCCGCGCCATCGACGTGCCCGGGTACGACCGCATCCCGCTGGCCGAGGAGACCCGCTTTATTGCCACCATGAACTACGGCTACGCGGGCACCCGGGAGCTGAACGAGGCGCTGACCTCTCGCTTTGCGGTGGTGCAGATGCCCACCATCACCCAAGATAATCTGGAAAAGCTGCTGCGGGCGCAGTTCCCGGATCTTTCGGCAAAATATGTGCACCAGTTTGCACTGCTGTTTCTGGACCTGCAGAAAAAGTGCGACAGTGCCGAGATTTCCACCAAAGCGCTGGATCTGCGCGGTATGCTGGACGCGCTGCGGCTGATCCGCAGGGGCATCCCGGCCGGGGCGGCGCTGGATATGGGCATCACCAACAAGGCCTTTGACTCCTACGAGCAGGGGCTGATCCGGGACGTGATCGCCGCACGCATCCCGGCCAAGCTGGATGCCGGAAAGCTGTTTGCCTGATGGACGCCCAAAGCTACACCGCGCAGGAGCGGCGTGCGGCCAATCAGGTCTGGGCCGCTGCCGGAGCCTACGGCTTTGAGCCGCTGTTTCTGGCCCGCAACACGGACGGCACCATTGATTTTTACATGAACTGCATCGTAGGGCTGGTGCATAAATACTACGGTGACGCGCTGATCCGGGACATTTTTTCCGCTTGGGAGGGCAACACACGCCAGCCCATGCTGGACGATATGGCGTGGCTGTACTTAGAAAACGCGGCCTACCGGCTGGAGCTGCCCCGCCGCCCGGTGCTGGAGGCACTACGCTTTGCCCACGCAGACTACTTTTTTGCCATTCAGTACAAGCTTTCGCGGCAGGAGTGGATGGCGAAAAACCAGCTGGTGTACACCATGCAGGCTGCGCGCTGGCGCAAGGTGCTGGGACGCACCGCCCCGGTCATGACCCCTTACGAAAGCAGCCTTGCCGCTGCGCTGGAGCCGGAGACCGTACCGGAACCGGCGCTGCTCAAAAACGAACTGCTGGCGCTGTTTGCAAAGTTCGCCCTGTTTGACGGCAAGGTACGCCAGAAGCCCGCGCTGCATCTGCGGCTGCAAGGCTTTTGGGCAAAGCTTGCCACCAAAACCATGCCCACCCAGATGATCAAAACCGACCGGGTGACGGTGGAACATTCCGGTGCGGTAGATGCCACAGGCAGCGGGCTGGCGGTGGACAAGCGCCGGGCAAACATTACCCTGAAGCAACGCGCCGCGCAGGACCGCGCCTACATTGAAAGCTGCTTCGGGCGCTGCTTCTACCCGCCGGAGCAGCTGCGCAAGGCCGAGCAGGAGCTGTGCACCGGAGTGCATCTGGGCTGTCACTTGTGGTTCAGCGCCGGTGTACCCAGCCCGGCGCAGGCACCCACCCCGGAAGCGCGGCAGCTGGCGCAGCAGGCCGAATTGCAGGCCGAACGCAACCGTGCCTACTACGCCAAAAATCAGGAGCTGCACCGCAGCGTGGTGCTGCGCCTTACCGAACAGATTCGCAACTGTATTCTGGTGCATCAGCAGCCCGACCAGCGGGTGGCACGCAGCGGCAACCTGTGCGCCGGGCGGGTGTGGCGCGCCCCTTACCTGAACGATAGCCGGGTGTTTTTGTGCCCGGAGGAGGAAAACTGCCCCGCCTTTACAGTGGATCTGCTGCTGGACGCCTCCGCCTCCCGCCTACACTGTCAGGAGGTGATTGCGGCGCAGGGTGTCATATTGGCCGAAAGTCTGGCCAACTGCGGTATTCCGGTGCGAGTAAGCGCCTTTAGCAGCCTGCGGGGCTATACGGTACTGCGGGTATTGAAAAGTTTTACGGACAAGAACCGGCAGAACATCTTCCGGTACTTCGCCTCAGGCTGGAACCGGGACGGTCTGGCGCTGCGAGCTGCGGGCGATCTGATCCGGTACGCCCCCGGCCCCGCCCCGCGCCACCTGATGATCCTGCTGACCGATGCCAGCCCCAACGACAGCCGCCGCATTCCGCCCACAGCAGAGAACCCGCTGGGCTGCGCCTACGAGGACGCCGCCGGTGTTACCGATACCGCCGCGCAGGTGCGCACCTTGCAGCGGCAGGGGGTGCGGGTGTCTGCCGTTTTTATGGGCGAGGACAGCAGCGCCGGTGCCGCCACGCAGATCTACGGCAAAAATATGGCGCGCATCCGCGGCATGGATCAGCTTGCCCGCGCTGCCGGGCGATTGATCCAGAACGAGATTCGGGAGCTTGGTGATTGAAAAATATAAAATGACCCCTGTGGGAGCAACTCCTGCCTTAGCCGGCATCTCCCGCAGGGGTCATTTTTCACAACCGATTATCATAAAGCACAACCATGCTTTGAACTTCTGTTTGCTCCATGCCATAAGCTTTTTCAAAATTTTGTCGTTTCGAAGAAACTTGCAGTTGTTTTTTCCTCAAAAGTATGCTATACTACGTTCAGAGAAGTTTTATACAGCCTGTCGGCCCGATCACCCGGCTGGCGCTTTTACAACGTTTCGCTGTTTGCTTTTATTGCAAGGCAAGAAATTAGTGCAACATTCAAACAGCATATTTGCGATATGCAATTCAACGTTGTTGCTGTTGCATTAAAAAGTTGAATTGCTATAGGAAGGAGATCAATCATGGACGCTTCCCGTTATTTTGACGCCATGCACAACGCCATGTCCACCCTGCACGCCGGTGCACAGTTGCTGCTTACCGTCCGTTTGCAGGATACCTGCGGCAACGATGCCTATCTTGAAGTAAAACAGCTGCCCGGGGAGCAAAGCGCCCTTGTGTGCTACTCCACCATGGGGCGGCGCTGCCTGAATTTCCAGCTGTTCCGCAAGGGCTGGCAGCTGTGCCACAATGCGGATGGGCAGCTGACCGGGCGTTTTCCGTCCAGTGCCGACAGCCTGCTCAGCCAGACCGACTTCCGCGCCTACTGCCGGGAGGATCGGCTGGATGCCGCCCGCACCCAGCGCCTTATAGAGGAGCTGGGGCAGCGTGCCGGTACAAATTATATCGGTGCCATCCCGCAGAATGCCCGCACCGGCGCACAGATCACAGTGGAAAGTCACCTTGGCTGCGGTGCACGCTGGAGCTACTGGAATCAGGACGCTTCCCCCTGCCTGCCGCTGGGCGCAATTTTGTACTGGCTGGCTGATTTTCTGGCCGGGAACGAGCGCCGCGCGTTGCAGTCTGACCCGCAGGCTGCTGCTCTGGCTGCGCAGTGGCTGGCAAAGGACACTGCTGTGTTCTTCTGCCCTTCCCCTGCCCTGACGGTATCCTCTGCGACCGGTCATAGTGCCCCTGCTGCACGGCGCACCCGCCCCGCCCCGGTGCCTGCCGCACGCAGCAAGAGCTGGCAGAGCGTTCTGGCCGCCATGGCTGCGGTGTAAGCACATGGTACCTTTTCAATCTGGTTTACATATAAAAGACGAGTGCTCGACAAAACCGAGCACTCGTCTTTTTTTACAAAATAACAGCAAAAAAGCACCCCGCCAACCGTTTCCGGTCAGCGGGGTGCTCAGTGCTTATAGTTTACGGTTCAGCTTACGCTGCACAGCACAGGGAGGAAATCACTCCTCGATGTAGCCGTACTGGAAGTACCAGTAGCCGTAGGGGCTGTGCCAGACGCCCTTCAGAGAAGAGCTCTGCAGCCAGAATTCGTTGTAGTAAGCAACGGGGATGCAGCCCATATCCTCCATCAGGATGTCCTCAGCCTTGTGCAGCTGTGCAAAGTGCTCGGCGACATCTGCAACCTTGGAAGCCTCCATAGCAGCATCGAAGTCAGGGTTGGAGTACTTACCATCGTTGTTGCCGTTGCCGGAGCAGAACAGCTCGATCATGTTGGAAGGATCGTTGTAGTCCATGACCCAGCCGTTACGGGCAACATCGTACTCGCCGGCACGGCGAGCAGCGGTGAAGGCAGACCACTCCATCTTGCTGATGGTCAAAGTGATGCCCAGATCACCCCAAACCTGCTGCAGGTACTCTGCCAGAGGCACATGGTAGCCGGAATCGTTGGTGCTGTACTCGATGGTGGGGTAGCCCTCGCCATTGGGATAGCCAGCCTCTTCCAGCAGCTTCTTAGCCTCGGCCATATTTGCCTCGTAGTCAGCTGCAATGTAGGGAGAACCGCCGTTTGCGTTGTCGTAGAAGTAGCCCTGCGCGTCCACGATGCTAGGGCCGACCAGGTTGGAAGCAGCAGAGTAGGTGCCCTGCATGATGGTGTTGGCAACGTAGTCGCGGTCGATAGCCAGAGCCAGAGCCTTGCGGACCTTGGCATCCTTGAAGGCATCGCGCTGCAGGTTCATGCTGACGTAATAGGTGCCCAGAATGGGGTCAACATAGAAGTCGCCGCCATCCTCTGCCTTGGTCAGGCTGGGGATCTCGTCGGTGGGCACGTCCTTGATCAGGACAGCCTCGCCGCTGTTATAAGCAGCGAAGCAAGCGGAAGAGTCCTCCAGCAGCAGCAGGGTGATGCTGTCGGAAACGATCTTAGAGCTATCCCAGCCGCCAACGTAGTTGGGGTTCTTGGACAGAACGATACGCTCGGAGGGGGTCCACTCGGTGATCATGTAGGGGCCGTTGGAGACGAAGGTCTCAGCGGAGGTGCACCATGCATCGCCGTTGGCCTCAACGGTAGCCTGCTGCACAGGGCTCATGGATGCGAATGCAGCCATCTTGTCGAAGTAGGAGCAGGGGTAGGACAGCACGATGGTCAGGGTCTTGCCGTCGTCGCTTGCCTTGACGTTCAGCGCATCGGGGTTGGGCTCTGCAGTGGGGTTGCCGTCTGCATCGGGGAAGCCGGCAGCTGCGTCAAAACCATCGATCATGCCCAGGCAGGTCTCTGCGTAGGGAGCTGCGGTGTCGGGGTTGACCATACGCTTGAAGGTGTACTCGAAGTCCTTAGCGGTCAGGTCGGTGCCATCGCTCCACTTCAGGCCGTCACGCATGGTGAAGGTCCAAGTCAGGCCGTCCTCGCTTGCTTCCCAGCTCTCAGCCTGGCCACCAATAACTTCGTTGTTCTCGTTGATGATCAGCAGGGGCTCGAAGATGGTGATGATGGTGTTGGCGCCATCAACAGCGCTGTTCAAAGAGGGATCCAGAGTCTCGGGGTTGGGGCCGTACTGGACGGTGAAGCCAGCGGTGTTGACACTGCCGGTAGAAGAACCAGCAGCGGAAGAAGCAGAACCGGAGGTTGCGGTAGAACCGGACTTGCTGCCGCCACAGGCTGCCAGACCCAGAGCAGCGGCACCCACGCCTGCAACCTTGAGGAAATTACGACGAGAAATGCGTTTCATAATAATATCCTTCCCTTATATCAAATTTGAGTGTGCCAGGTTCCCCCAGCCGCCTCTATATTCGATCCGGTGCAAATGTACACCGGAGGAACACGAATGATTATAATGCGTTCTCATACCGGTTACAAGCCCAAAACTTGGACTGTAACCATTTTGTGACAACATTTCAGCACTAAGTTGAATTGCTTTCACTTTTTACCGGCGTGAAGTGTTCTCACTTCACGCGGTCAAGGTGATGGCAGGCTGCCCAGTGGCCGGTGGAGACCTCCTTGAACTCGGGCACCTCGTTTGCGCACTGCTCGTCTGCATAGGGGCAACGGGTGCGGAAACGGCAGCCGGACGGCGGGTTCAGGGGGCTGGGCACATCGCCCTGTAGCACGATACGCTTGGACTGGCGGGCCGTAATGGGGTCTGCCACCGGAATTGCGGAGATCAGGCTGCGGGTGTAGGGGTGGATGCTGTGGGTGATCAGCTCGTAGCTGTCGGCCAGCTCCACCATCTTGCCCAGATACATGACGCCGATGCGGTTGGAGATGTGCTTGACAACGCTCAGGTCATGGGCGATGAACAGGTAGGTCAGACCCATCTCCTGCTGCAGATCCTCGAACATATTGACGACCTGAGCCTGAATGGAAACGTCCAGTGCGGAAACAGGCTCGTCACAAACGATGAACTCGGGGTTCACAGCCAGTGCACGGGCAATGCCCACGCGCTGACGCTGACCGCCGGAGAACTCGTGGCAGTAGCGGTTTGCGTGCTCGCTGTTCAGGCCAACGCGCTCCAGCAGAGCGATGATCTTATCGTGGCGGTCCTTTTCGTTCTCGGCCAGATGATGGATATCAATACCCTCACCCACGATGTCGCCAATGGTCATGCGGGGATCCAGACTTGCGTAGGGATCCTGAAAAACGATCTGCATACGGCGGCGATAGGGCAGCATATCCACTGCGATCTTGTTGTCCTTATCGAACAGCAGGTTGCCGTCATAGTAGATCTTGCCGCCGGTGGGCTCGTACAGGCGCAGCAGGGTGCGGCCGGTAGTGGTCTTGCCACAACCGGACTCGCCTACCAGACCAAGGGTCTCGCCCTTGCGGATGGCAAAGCTTACGTCATCCACAGCCTGAACGTACTTGCGGTTCTTGCCCACACCGCCGGCGGGGAAATACTGCTGCAGGTGCTGGACTTCGACCAGCGTCTTGTGTTCACTCATTCTGCCTTTTCCCCTTTCTCAAATGCAGCCTTCTGCTGCAGCCAGCAGTAGGTATAGTGGGTATCGCTGAGCTCGGTGCGCGGGGGCATCTTGCTCAGACAGATCTTCATGCAGTTCTTGCAGCGGGGCGCAAAGGGGCAGCCGGCCGGCGGATTCAGCAGATCCACAGGGGTACCCTCGATGGGCACAAGGCGCTCGTGCTCTGCGGTGTTCAGCTTGGGGATGGAGTTGATCAGACCCTTGGTGTACTCGTGACCCGGCTGGTAGAAGATCTCGTCGGTAGTGCCGTACTCCACAATGTGGCCGGCGTACATGACGGCGATCTTCTCACACATGGAAGCCACAACGCCCAGATCGTGGGTAATCATGATGATGCTCATGCCCAGCTTCTTGCGCAGATCCTGCATCAGCTCAAGGATCTGTGCCTGAATGGTCACATCCAGTGCGGTGGTGGGCTCATCGGCGATCAGCAGCTTAGGCTCGCAGGCCAGTGCAATGGCGATCATCACACGCTGGCGCATACCGCCGGACAGCTCGTGGGGGTACTGCTTCAGGCGCTTTTCGGGCTCGTTGATGCCAACCAGCTCCAGCAGCTCCTTGGCGCGTGCCCATGCATCGGCCTTGTTCTTATCGGTGTGCAGGCGGATAACCTCCACGATCTGGTTGCCGATGGTGTACACCGGGTTCAGGCTGGTCATGGGGTCCTGGAAGATGATGGAGACCTCGTTGCCGCGGATCTTGCGGAAGTCCTTCTCCTTCATGTTCTCGATCTCGTGGCCGTTGAACCACACCTTGCCGCCCACCAGCTTACCGGGGTAAGCGGTCAGGCCCATGACCGAGTAAGCGGTAACGGACTTGCCGGAACCGGACTCGCCCACGATGCCCAGAACATCGCCCTGATTCATGGTAAAGGAAACGCCGTTCAGTGCCTTTACTTCGCCCGCAGGGGTGAAGAAAGAAAGGCGTTCATCTTTGATATCAAGAATTTTCTCGCTCATTTCTGTTCACCTCATCAATTCTTCAGCTTCGGGTCAAAGGCATCGCGCAGGCCATCGCCGAACAGGTTGAACACAAGGATCATCACGCTGATCATCAGTGCGGGGGCGATCAGCAGATGGGGGTAGGTGTTCATGCCCTTGACGGCATCGGTAGCCAGAGAACCCAGAGAAGGCAGCGGGGCTGCAACACCCAGACCGATGAAGCTCAGGTAGCTCTCAGTAAAGATGGAAGCCGGGATCTGCAGGGTGGTGGTAACGATCAGGGTACCGATGCAGTTGGTGAGCAGATGCTTTTTGATGATACGGCCGCTGGAAGCGCCCAGTGCGCGGGCAGCGGTAACGTACTCGCTCTCCTTCAGGATCAGGATCTGGCTGCGGACGATACGCGCCATGCCGACCCAGTACAGCAGAGCAAAGATGATGAAGATGGAGATCATGTTGGGGCCAAGGGTCTGCATCCACTTGAAGCCGGGCTTGGAAGCCAGTGCATCCAGCGGATCCTTCAGAGCCATGCCCAGCAGGATGATCAGCAGAATATCGGGGATGGTGTACAGAATATCCGTGATACGCATCATGATATTGTCCACCCAGCCGCCGGCAAAGGCGGAAACAGCGCCGTAGGTGGCGCCGATGATCAGCACCAGCACAGAAGCGATCAGACCAACGGACAGGCTGACGCGGGTGCCCATCATGATACGCACCGCAAAGTCACGACCCATGCGGTCGGTACCCAGAATGTGCGGGAATACCTTTTCGCCGGCATCGATGCGGGCCTGCTCAGAGGCAGAGTACTCGAACGGTGCCAGATTGTTGCTGCCCTTCACCTGCTCCGAGTAGCTGTAGGGCCACACGGCGGGCAGCAGGTAGGCAAAGATAGCAATGGCAATGATGAACACAAAGCTGACCATGGCGATCTTGTTCTTCTTCAGGCGGCGGATACCGTCCTTCCAGAAGTTGACGCTTTCGCGCATGACCACCAGGCTCTGCTTTTCTTCATTGCTGGCGGGCAGAAAATCCTCCGCGTTGAGCTGCAGGCTGAGCGGATTCTTTTTGATGTTTTCCATGAAAATCGCTCCTTTCTCTTACTGCAGCTTGATGCGCGGGTCAATGATCTTATAAAGGATATCCACGACCACGTTTGCAATGATGACCATGCTGGACAGCAGGATGGTGGTGCCCATGATCATGGTGTAGTCACGGTTGGTGATGGCAGACACGAAGTCGCGGCCCAGACCGGGCACGGAGA
>OGHC01000793.1_pt1 | contig 18214 bp, 11 predicted proteins | sample 1571381 | NCBI WGS metagenome assembly OGHC01 (sample SAMEA2581945, study PRJEB24529) | metagenome | biome: Human gut stool | place: China | collected 2011 | reverse complement strand
GGATTACCTATTTCTTCCCTGCTGGTACCTGCCGATGCAATCACAAACCTGTCCGCAAGCCCTTCTTTTTTGATCATGTCCTTCAGCAAAAATTCTGCCATTGGCGAACGACAGATATTACCGTGACAAACAAACATGATACGATGAGTTCGTTCCATAAAACCTCCTCAAGTTATGCAAAGCCATGTAATAAGAACAATATTTTAACGCTGTCATATCAATAGTTTTTGATATGCAAAATTAATGATTATATGCTTAGTAATCTGGCTGCTTTTATTATACTAAAGGCTGATAAAATTAGAAAGAAAAAACTTTATGTTTTATTTATTCTCTCCCCCATGCTCCGTCCCAAACGATACGACGATAATTTTCTTTATCAGTATCGCCTTCGGTATTGAAGCACAACACCACCGAGTTTTCGTCCAGCTGCAAGGCCTGTTTCAGATCACTTAAGCGCTCGTCGCGCATGGCTTCTGCCACCAGTCCCACGGTCGCCGCACCGCTTTCACCTGCACTGACTTTCGTATCACCCGCCAGCGGATTTCCCAAAATACGCATTCCCTGAGCAGCGGTATAATCAGGACAGCTGATAAAACCATCGCTCAAATTTCCAAGTATTTCCCAAGCAATACTGTTTGGCTCTCCACAGGCCAGTCCAGCCATAATCGTCTCAAGACGGCCTGTTACACTATGCAAGCTGCCGTCATTTGCCGCGGCTGTCTGATAAAGGCAATCGGCCCCTTTGGGTTCAACTATAAAAGTCAGCGGGCAGGAACTGCCATAAATATCAGCAAAAAATCCCTGTACAGAACCTGCCAAAGAGCCGACCCCGGCCTGCAAAAAGATATGCGTAGGCTTGACCGGCAGCTGCTCATACGCTTCCAAAGCCATTGTCATATAGCCCTGCATGATCCACAGAGGTATCCTTGTATACCCATCCCAAGCTGTATCCTGTACAATGATCCAGCCGTTTTTCTGTGCCAGCTCACTGGTATATCGTACTGTATCGTCATAGTTCATATCTGTGATTTCGGCCTGCGCACCTTCGGCACGAATATTGGCCAGACGTTCTGCCGCAGAGCCCTGAGGCATATAAACTATAGCCTGCTGCTTCAATCTGTTGGCTGTCCAGGCAGCACCACGCCCATGATTACCGTCAGTAGTTGTAATAAATGTTTTGCTCCCCAACAAACTGCGCACCTCATCTGAGACCAGACGCATATAAGGTAAATCATCTATATCTTCACCTAATTCATTAGCGATATAACTACCAATAGCAAAACTGCCGCCCAGAACTTTAAAAGCATTGAGTTCAAAGCGATAGGATTCATCTTTGACAAAAAGGTTTTTGATACCCAAATGCTGCGCCAGACTGGTAAGTTCTATCAGCGGTGTTGGACTATACTCTTTGAAACTGCTGTGAAAACTCCGCACTCGACGTGCCTGCTGCTCAGTAAAAACTTCCGTTTTCGCTGCAATTTTCCGGTTGCGCTCACGCAGCACCCACTTAAACCTTCCGTAGACACTTGAATCATAGCAGCATTATTGGCTTGCGCGGCACGTGCCAGAATGCCCGGAGCTACACTATTAAGTTTATGAGCCAATTCTCGGTCATCTTCCGCCTTGTCTACTGCCGTATAAGCTGCACAATTTACAATCACATCAATCTGTTTCTCAGAAATGTATGACCAAACGGCTTCTTTATCACATATATCAAGTTCCTGAACATCCGTAAAATAATACAAATGTTGCGGGTTCTCTTTCGCAAGCATCTGCATCTCATTGCCAAGCTGACCGTTGGCACCCGTTACTAAAATTCTCATTTATTCGTCCAATTTTAATTCACCTTTGCGGTCTTTATCATAATAGTTCGCCAACATAGACAAGAAACTAGTGATAGCTTCCACTGCTTTTGCAGTGCCTTCGCTAATCGTTTTTTTCTGAAGACGAAGCAAAAACACACCATACAATGCCTCAAAGCAAGTTTCCAATTCGGGCTCTTCTTTCTTACCGTTCTTATTTCGCAATTCTACGATAAATGGTAATGCCTTAAAATAAGCGGCACTATAAAAAGGAAATTTAGGAGAAGAAGTCAATGCATTATGCAATTCAGTCAAATTGATAATTACATTTTTATTAATCTGCAGATGTCCTTTTTCACGAACACCTTCCTCACCCATCATCGTTATCAGATTTCCATACCATTCTCTCATGGCAGGCCGTTGGTCTTCCGGATAGCGGGCAATCACATTCGCTTCGATTTCCTCCGGTTCACAATGATTGGCGCGGACCAGATCTTCCTCCTGCCACATATATATAAGGTATTCGGCAATATTCTTTTCTTTCAGTTGTTGTGCTATCTGATTCATAAGCTATTTCTTAATAAAGTGACTCTCCCAGCAATGTATAAACCAGTCCGGCTACAGACACCAGCATCACAATACTGCCAATAACCCGGTTTAGTATCCAGATACCGCGCAAATTAAATTTTGTACGTACCTTATTCACAAAATAAGTGATTCCGAGCCACCACGTCAAAGCACCCATAGCTATGGCAAAATATCCTGTTATCTCTTCGAACACCAATACCCCCGGCTGCACAAATGCAAAACGGGCAAAAAGTCCGATAAACAGGAATATAATTAATGGGTTGGAAAGTGTTACAAAAAAAGCGGTAATGAAATTATGAAAATAGGAACCTTTATTCGACGAAGCCGGACGAATGGATTGTACCGGATTGCTCCGAAAGGTATATATACCAAAAAGGAGTAGCATAATGCTCCCCAACAATTGCAAATAGAAAATATTCTTATTGATATAATCAAATACAAAACTCATGCCATAACCGGTAAGCAAAGCGTATGCTATATCGCTCAAGGAAGCTCCCAGCCCTGTTACAAAGCCATACCAGCGTCCCTTATTCAAGGTCCTTTGAATGCACAGCACGCCCACCGGACCGAGAGGTGCGGACACAACAACGCCAATAATAAAGCCTTTAACTATTATATCGAATATTGTCTCTATCTGAATCATGTCGCAAATATCGCACTTTTTTATGATATGGGGATAGGATATTAACGTTTTTTCCACACAAGAATAATCAAAACGTCCCTCTATCCCTATTTGTGCACGTTGCTAGGCGGATATAAAAGAGAAAGACGGTCTATTATTGCCGTATTAGCCATTGGTTCCCCTTCAAGAGAAACCCTTACAGGCATATCCTTCCAGATCCCTACAAATTTATCATCTGAATCCGTGATAAATATCTCTTTAACAATCTTTGTCTCCGTATCATATCTACACCCCCAAAGTGTACGCACATGCCTGGGCGTATAAGAACTCATACCAAAAACGCCACCAGCTTCGAACCCTGCAATAAGAGTATTTGAAAAGTCTTTTATAGTTGAAGGATAAAATTCCGCAAAAACAGTATTATCATCTTCCGCAAAGTCATGATTAGGGAAAACGTCCGGTAAAAAAGTCTTAAAATACCATGATACAGCAGTAAGCACATAACCTGGATCATTAGGATATTTTTTAGCGAATTCCTCAAAGACTGCCAATTGACGATAGCTAGCCGTTTCACGTCCGGGTATATAACCATTAGGAGTAGTAACCGGCAAAACACCTCCACCTGCTATATAAAGATTCTGCCACCACTGAATCATATTAGTGGAGGCACACGCCCAGCAAAGATTGGAATCATAAGAAAAACCTTCCTTACCATAAGCTTTATTCTGATCATACCATCCACTAGACATAGTAACGTTCTTTGCGAAAAGTACTCCATCTTCCTGCGGTTTGTCAGGAGCAAGAGGTATTTCCGCCACAATGACCTCCGTATCCCATTCGGTTACTTGTAGAGAAAAATCTATTGAACGCGTAGCAGTCTTTATCGGCTTAATAGTGAGCAAATATTTTTTATTACGACGATTAATCGTATTAGTATTATCAATTACTATATCCTTCACTTTTCCCAAATCTGGTCGACGAGGAGTAATATGGATTTTAATATCTTTACTCTGATAAAAATAGGCTATATTCTCGGGAGTATTGACAGCAGTCAGTTTCGAACTATAATCAGTCTTTTCCTGAACCGCATTTTCAGAAATAGCATCAGAAAACAAAGCACCTTCAGTGGTCTGCAAGTCCTCAACTTCAATTTGGTAACTATTATTATATAAATCTTCAAGACCTTCCACCTTCCCAACTTGAACATAAAGGGCCGAAGGAATCCGTTGAAGAGTAGCAGCCATCGGAAGTTGAGACACAGCATTAGCAGTAGGAATATCTATTCTTGCAGTAGACATAGGAAAGCCTTTATTTATAAAATCTTTCGGCTGCCGGGTAGTTTTATATCGCAATAGTTCTGTCTCGGTAATAAGTTTCGTCTGTATTTCTTCATTTGCAATCAAATAAGCCCGTACCCCATCAGTTACGACATCTTCAGGAAGAGTAATAGAAAAAGCATCTCCGTCAAACGTGTGTTGACGGCTTTCTTGCAACACTTCTTCTCCGTTGGCATCGAATAAAAAAAGAAAGAGACTTTTGACTGCCGCTTCCTGTTCCGTCTGGCTTCCCCCAATGCTTTCCCGGAAATCACTCACATTGATTTTAAACTCTAAATGCCGCTCGCCATTGTTTGAAATTTTGTCGTCATCTTCTTTTGTACAAGAATATAAGATTCCGGACAAAAGGAATAAGGCAAATAATGATAGTAGCCTGCTTTCCATTTTAATTATATTTTAAATTCAACTAAATTGCTTTACATTCCAAGATAACCTTAAAGCTAGTGTGTTGTGTTTTACATTAGTTGTAAAAAGCAGACTGCTTGTTGTAGAAACAAAGATAAAACATTTATTGGGAATAAGTACTATACAAATGCATAATAATATTATAAAAATCCGGAATACAATTGATCTATCATCCCGAATAACTCATTTTACTACACCTTTCTATATTCGAAGTCGAAAGAAAACATCTAAAATCTTGTAAGTACCCCGATTTATCTTCCTTTTTTTTTTCACCACCAATGAAATTCCTTATCTTTGCACCACAGAAAAAAATAGCAAATCATAAAATCATATATATAAGACATGATTCTTTTTTTCAGAACCCCTTCCAAGAGCGTGATTGCCGTAGAGAGCAACCATCAGCTCACCCCTGACGAAAGTAATAAACTCTGCTGGCTTTTTGGCGAAGCCGTGATGGAAAGTGAAGAAAACCTGAAAGGCTGTTTCGTTGGTCCGCGCCGCGAAATGATCACTCCTTGGAGTACAAACGCTGTAGAAATCACCCAAAACATGGGACTTGAAGGCATCAGCCGCATCGAGGAATACTTCCCTGTTAAGGACGAAAATGCCGATCATGACCCGATGCTCCAACGTATGTACAAAGGACTCGACCAGAACGTATTCACAACCAACCGTCAACCGGAGCCGATCATTTACATCGAAGATCTCGAAGTGTATAACGAAAAAGAAGGTCTGGCACTTTCTAAAGAAGAAATGGACTACCTGAAGAAAGTAGAAAACGATCTCGGCCGTAAGTTAACTGACTCTGAAGTTTTCGGTTTTGCACAAATCAACTCCGAACACTGCCGCCACAAAATTTTCGGCGGAACGTTCATCATCGACGGTGTAGAACAGGAATCTTCCCTGTTCCAGATGATCAAAAAGACCACACAGGAAAATCCGAACAAAATCATCTCCGCTTATAAAGATAATGTAGCCTTCGCCGAAGGTCCGGTTGTGGAACAGTTTGCTCCGGCAGATCACTCCAAACCTGATTATTTCCAAATAAAGGATATCAAAAGCGTTATCTCACTGAAAGCGGAAACACATAATTTCCCGACAACCGTAGAACCGTTCAATGGTGCATCTACCGGTACAGGAGGTGAAATCCGCGACCGTATGGGTGGTGGTAAAGGCTCTTGGCCGATTGCAGGTACTGCTGTCTACATGACTTCTTACCCGCGCACGGAAGAAGGACGCGAATGGGAAGAAATCCTTCCGGTACGCAAATGGCTGTACCAGACTCCCGAACAGATTCTTATCAAGGCTTCCAATGGTGCTTCCGACTTTGGCAACAAGTTCGGTCAACCGTTAATCTGCGGTTCGGTGCTGACTTTCGAGCACACAGAAAATAAGGAAGTTTATGGTTACGACAAAGTAATCATGCTTGCCGGTGGTGTAGGCTACGGTACGCAACGCGACTGCTTGAAGGGAGCTCCCGAAGCAGGAAATAAAGTTGTGGTCATCGGTGGTGATAACTATCGTATCGGACTGGGTGGCGGTTCTGTTTCTTCTGTCGATACAGGCCGTTACAGCAGTGGCATCGAGTTGAATGCAGTACAACGCGCCAACGCCGAAATGCAAAAACGTGCCAATAACGTAGTACGCGCTCTTTGCGAAGAAGACGTGAATCCGGTAGTTTCTATCCACGACCACGGTTCGGCCGGACACGTCAACTGCCTGTCCGAATTGGTAGAAGAATGCGGTGGATTGATCGACATGAGCAAATTGCCTATCGGCGACAAGACATTATCAGCCAAAGAAATCATTGCTAATGAAAGTCAGGAACGTATGGGACTGCTGATAAAAGAAGAAGCAATCGAACACGTACGTAAGATTGCCGAACGTGAACGTGCTCCGATGTACGTAGTCGGTGAAACAACGGGTGATCATCGTTTCGCTTTCCAACAAGCTGACGGTGTGCGTCCGTTCGACCTTGCCGTAGAACAGATGTTCGGTTCTTCTCCCAAGACATACATGATAGACAAAACAGTGGAACGTCATTACGAAATGCCGAAATATGAATTGTCTAAACTTCATGAATATCTGACGAATGTATTGCAGCTTGAGGCTGTAGCTTGCAAAGACTGGTTGACGAATAAGGTAGACCGTTCGGTAACAGGTAAAGTAGCTCGTCAGCAATGTCAGGGTGAACTTCAGTTGCCGTTGAGCGACTGTGGTGTCGTAGCACTCGACTACCGTGGCGAGAAAGGTATCGCTACCTCTATCGGTCATGCTCCGCAAGCCGCATTAGCCGATCCGGCTGCCGGCTCTATCCTTTCCGTATCCGAAGCATTGACCAACCTTGTTTGGGCTCCGATGGCGGAAGGCATGGACAGCATTTCTCTGTCTGCCAACTGGATGTGGCCTTGCCGCTCTCAAGAAGGTGAGGATGCTCGCCTTTACACAGCTGTTAAAGCATTGAGCGACTTCTGCTGTGCGCTGCAGATCAATGTTCCTACCGGAAAAGACTCTCTGTCTATGACACAGAAATATCCTAACGGTGAAAAAGTTATTTCTCCGGGAACAGTGATTGTTTCTGCAGGCGGCGAAGTTTCCGACGTAAAGAAAGTTGTATCTCCGGTATTGGTTAACAATGAAAAGACTACACTTTATCATATTGACTTCAGCTTCGATGAACTGAAACTGGGTGGTTCGGCTTTCGCCCAATCTCTGGGTAAGGTAGGCGATGATGTACCTTGCGTACAGGACGCTGAATATTTCCGCGATGTATTCCTTGCCGTACAGGAACTTGTCAACAAAGGACTGATTCTTGCAGGACACGATATATCTGCCGGTGGTTTGATTACCACATTGCTCGAAATGTGTTTCTCTAATGTAGAAGGCGGTATGGAAATCAGCCTTGACAATATGAAGGAACAGGATATCGTTAAGATTCTGTTTGCAGAAAATCCGGGTATCGTTATCCAGATCAGCGACAAGCATAAGAATGAAGTGAAGAAGATTCTGGAAGATGCAGGTATAGGTTTCGTGAAATTGGGTAAACCGACTGACGAACGTCACATTCTGGTATCCAAGGACGATGCTACCTACCAGTTCGGCATCGATTATATGCGTGATGTCTGGTATTCTTCCTCTTACCTGCTCGACCGCAAACAGTCTATGAACGGTTGCGCCAAGAAACGTTTCGAGAACTACAAGATGCAACCTGTAGAATTCGCATTTATGCCGGAATTCAAAGGTAAGCTTTCTCAATATGGCATTACTCCGGACCGTCGTACTCCAAGCGGTATCCGTGCCGCCATCATCCGTGAAAAGGGTACAAATGGCGAACGCGAAATGGCTTATTCACTCTACTTGGCAGGCTTCGATGTGAAAGACGTTACAATGACCGACCTTATCAGTGGACGTGAAACACTGGAAGATGTAAACATGATTGTTTACTGTGGTGGCTTCTCCAACTCTGATGTGCTTGGTTCTGCCAAAGGATGGGCGGGTGCATTCTTATTCAATCCTAAAGCAAAAGAAGCATTGGATAAATATTATGCACGTGAAGATACCTTATCATTGGGCGTTTGTAACGGTTGTCAGTTGATGATGGAGCTCAACCTTATCAATCCTGAACTGGAGAAAAAAGGCAAAATGTTGCACAACGATTCACATAAATTTGAGTCACGCTTCCTCGGCCTTACCATACCGACAAACCGCAGTGTAATGTTCGGTTCTCTAAGTGGTAGCAAACTAGGTATTTGGGTGGCCCATGGTGAAGGAAAGTTCTCTTTGCCATACGATGAGGATAAATATAATGTAGTAGCGAAGTATAGCTATGATGAATATCCGGCTAACCCGAACGGTTCCGACTATTCTGTCGCAGCATTGGCTAGTGCAGACGGCCGTCACCTGGCTATCATGCCTCACTTGGAACGTTCTATCTTCCCGTGGCAAAACGGTTGTTATCCGGCCGATCGCAAAAACAGCGATCAGGTAACTCCATGGATAGAAGCATTTGTCAATGCCCGCAAGTGGATTGAGACAAAAATGAAATAAACAGTCCTTTAAAATTTTATGCCACAAAGAGAGTGTGTCAGTTCTGATACACTCTCTTTTTTTCTCCTTCTGCTTCCCGCTCTAACTTAATTCCTGTTTTCTGCAACTTAATTCCCTGAAATAAACAACATATACAAACAGCGATAGAATAACTGATCCGCCAGATATTTGAGATCCACGTTATCTTTATCCAAAATTTTGTTATATCGAAAATTCTTCCTAATTTTGTCAAACTTTTCCTCCTCTAGAATAAGATTCAATAACCCTTAAAAGTCCTATTCACATGAAAAAATGGATTTTTCTATTATTATTGTTTCCTCTAACCTGTGTCGCTCAGACGTATCAATATCTTGGAGTGGAAGATGGGTTAAGCAATCGGCGAGTTTACTGCATTCAAAAAGACAAAATCGGTTATATGTGGTTCCTCACTCACGAAGGAATCGACCGTTATAACGGCAAAGAGTTCAAACAATATAAACTGATGGATGGTGACATAGAAGTGAATTCTCTGTTAAATCTCAACTGGCTATACATCGACCAAGAAGGAGTACTATGGGAAATCGGGAAAAAAGGAAAGATATTCCGATACGATGAGCTTCACGATACCTTCGAACTCGTCTATAAGCTGCCGATAGAAAACTTTCGCGATTTGCCTGCTCCTATCAGCTTTGCATGGCTTGACGAAAACAAACAAATCTGGCTATGCAATGAAGAAACAATCTTCCTCTACAACACAGCTACCGGCCAGATCGGTCACATAAAGAATAAAATAAAAGAAGAAATCACAGATATCGAACAAATAGATAAATCTCATTTCTTTATTGGCACGGAAAGGGGTGTTCACTATGCCAAACTGGAAAACAACACTTTGGAACTTATCGACTGTGACAAATTGGAAAATCAAAAAGTTCAAGTCATCGATCTCTATTTTGATAGAAAAATCGGGAAACTATTTATCGGAACTTTCCAACGGGGAATTCTCGTTTACGACATGAGTATCAAATCCGTCACACAGCCGGAACACAATTTAAAAGATATCAGTATCACGCAATTCAAGCCTCTGAACGACAAAGAATTGCTAGTAGCCACAGACGGAGGAGGAGTTCATAAAATAAATACTGAAAACTACTTACTGGAGCCTTATATCATCACAGACTACAACAGTAATAATGGTATGAACGGCAACAGTATCAATGACATTTATGTAGACGATGAAGAACGTATCTGGCTGGCAAACTACCCTATTGGGATTACAATACGGAATAACCGTTACCCCAGCTACAAATGGATTAAGCATTCTATAGGCAACAAACAATCTTTAATCAACGACCAAGTAAATGCAGTCATTGAGGACAGAGATGGAGATTTGTGGTTCGCAACAAACAATGGTATCAGCTTCTTCAATTCAAAGACCGGCCAATGGAGTTCGGTCCTCAGTTCTTTTGAAAAACCGCAGGCAAACAAGAGTCACATCTTCCTTACCCTCTGCGAAGTATCTCCCGGCACAATCTGGGCAGGAGGATATTCCTCCGGAGTATACCAAATAGACAAGAAGTCTCTACAAATCAGCTATTTCATGCCACCGCTATATAGCGAAGGGGTCATGCGACCGGACAAATATATCCGTGATATCCGTATGGACTCACAAGGATATATCTGGTCAGGTGGATTCTACAACTTAAAACGTATCAACCTGAAAACGCAGAATGTACGGCTTTATCAAGGACTGAACTCCATTACCGCCATTACTGAAAAAGATGCCAATAGTATGTGGATAGGTAGTGCAACAGGACTATATCTTCTAGATAAAGAATCCGGAAAATTCGAACATATCAAACTTCCGGTAGAATCTACCTATATCTATTCTTTATATCAAGCCAAGAACGGTTCGTTATATATCGGAACCAGTGGTTCGGGATTGTTAATCTACGACTTTGCCCAAAAGTTATTCACTCATTACTACTCGGAGAATTGTGCCCTGATATCCAATAATATCTATACCATATTATCAGATGCGGACAAAGAATTACTGATGGGTACAGAAAACGGACTAACAAGTTTTTATCCGCAACAGAAGAAGTTTTATAACTGGACTAAAGATATGGGGTTAATGACCACGCATTTCAATGCGCTGTCTGGTGTTTTACGTAAGAACAACCACTTTGTTTTTGGTAGTTCGGAAGGGGCTGTCGAATTTCATAAAGATATGAAATTGCCTAGAGATTACTCTTCCAAAATGATTTTCAGTGATTTCAAACTCTTTTATCAGACTATTTATCCGGGAGACAAGCACTCTCCGCTAAAAGAAAGTATCAATGATATCAAAACATTGGAACTAGGATATAATCAGAACATTTTCTCTGTACAAGTTTCTTCCATCAACTATGACTACCCTTCTAATATTCTATATTCCTGGAAGCTAGACGGTTTCTATGAAGAATGGAGCAAACCCGGAGTCGAAAGTACGATACGCTATACCAACCTCGCACCCGGAGAATATACCCTAAGGGTACGTGCAATTTCTAATGAAGACAAACGCGTCGTTATTGAAGAAAGAAGCATCGATATTATTATTGACCAGCCGTTTTGGTTAACATTCTGGGCAATGTTGTTTTATGCAGGTATCCTATTTCTCATAGCTTCCGTCTTATTGCGTATTATAATTTTAAGAAAACAACGTAAGGTCTCTGATGAAAAGATACATTTCTTTATCAATACAGCACATGATATCCGTACTCCATTGACACTGATCAAAGCACCTTTGGAAGAACTCCGTGAAAAAGAAGAACTGAGCAAAGAGGGAATTTCTAATATGAATACAGCTCTGCGTAACGTGAATGCGCTATTGCGCCTTACGACCAATCTTATCAATTTCGAAAGGGCAGATGTATATTCTTCCGAGCTGTACATTTCGGAACATGAGCTAAATACGTTTATGAACGAAATATATGGAGCATTCCAGCAATATGCCAATATTAAACATATTAACTTCACCTACGAGAGTAATTTCAGATACATGAATGTGTGGTTCGACAAGGAAAAGATGGAATCCATCCTCAAAAACGTCATTTCGAACGCATTGAAGTATACACCGGAAAATGGCAGTGTACAAATCTTTGTTTCAGAAGCTGCGGATTCGTGGAGCGTGGAAGTCAGCGATACGGGAATCGGAATTCCTGCCAATGAGCAAAAGAAACTGTTCAAACTGCATTTCCGTGGCAGTAACACGATCAACTCAAAAGTGACGGGCAGTGGTATCGGACTTATGCTAGTCTGGAAATTAGTCCGGCTGCATAAAGGAAAGATAAATTTGTCAAGTATCGAAAATCAGGGTTCAATCATCAAAATAACTTTCCCGAAAGACAGTAAACGTTACCGCAAAGCACACTTGGCAACGCCAAACAAACAGCGTCCGGAAACAAAAAGCAGCAACAACATCCCACTCCCGGCACCTGAAATTTACGAGAATACACAAAAGAAAGAAAAGAAAGAAAAGAAAGAAAAAAGCCAACGTATTCTGATTGTGGAAGATAATGATGAATTACGCAATTATCTGTCACAAACATTATCCGAAGACTACCTCATTCAAGTATGTTCCAACGGAAAAGAAGCATTGACCGTCATTCCCGAATATAAGCCGGATCTGGTTATCTCGGACATTATGATGCCGGAAATGCGAGGTGACGAGCTATGTCAGGCTATCAAAAGCAATATCGAAACCTCGCATATCCCCGTTATCTTATTGACCGCACTGAATAATGAGAAAGATATTCTTTCCGGACTCCGGATCGGGGCAGATGAATATGTGTTAAAGCCATTCAATATCGGCATATTGAAAGCAACCATCTCCAACTTGTTGGCTAATCGCGCACTTCTACGCAACAAATATGCCAGCCTAGATCCGGAAGATGAAGAGAATGATGATGAAGAAGAATACATCAACTACTCTCAGGACATCGACTGGCAGTTCATAGCAGATGTCAGAAAGAATATAAAAGACAACATTGACAACTCTGCGCTCACAGTAGATGTACTCGCCAGCCTGATGGGCATGAGCCGTACTAGTTTTTATAACAAGCTGAAAGCGCTTACCGACCAGTCACCGGGTGATTACATCCGGCTGATTCGCCTGAAACATGCCATAAAGTTACTAAAAGAAAATGTACATAATATAACTGAAATATCCGAAATGACAGGATTCAATGATGTCAAGTATTTCCGTGAAGTATTCAAGAAACACTATAATGTGAGTCCCAGCCAATATTTTAAGGAGAAAAAAGAAGACAACAAGGAAGGAGGAGAAAACGAAGAATGAACATATATCTCGAATCATTTGGAATCTTTTTTAAAATAGGCGCCTTCACCATCGGAGGAGGATACGCGATGGTGCCATTGATTGAAAATGAAATCGTAACCAAACGGAAATGGATTGCACAGGACGACTTTATCGACCTGCTGGCTATCTCTCAATCCGCTCCCGGCATTTTGGCAGTCAACATATCCATCTTTATAGGATACAAGTTACGTGGTATACGGGGAAGTATTGTCACGGCACTGGGAACGATTCTGCCATCTTTCATTATCATATTGGCCATTGCCCTGTTTTTCCACAACTTCAAAGATAATCCGATAGTGGAACGGATATTCAAAGGAATCCGTCCGGCAGTAGTGGCGCTTATCGCCGCACCTACGTTTACTATGGGGCGGTCTGCAAAAATCAATCGTTACAATCTGTGGATTCCGGTTGTATCGGCACTACTTATTTGGCTATTGGGCTTCTCGCCCATCTGGATTATCATAGCTGCAGGTGTAGGAGGCTTCCTTTGGGGAAAGGTTAGAGAAGGTGAGAGGTGAGAGTGAGGGGGCAGTACTATGTACTATTTATTATTTGTTCTAAATAAAAAGAGATGATATATATTCAGTTGTTTTATACGTTTTTCAAAATCGGACTCTTCGGCTTCGGAGGAGGATATGCAATGCTTTCCATGATTCAAGGGGAAGTCGTTACCCGTTATGGATGGGTAAGTTCGCAAGAATTCACAGATATTGTCGCGATCAGCCAAATGACACCGGGACCTATCGGAATTAACGCCGCTACTTATGTGGGATTCACTTCCACAGGCAGTATCTGGGGGTCTATCATTGCAACCTTCGCCGTAGTCCTTCCCTCCTTTATTTTAATGCTGACTATCAGCAAATTTTTTCTGAAATATCAGAAACACCCGGTAGTGGAATCAATCTTCAACGGACTACGGCCAGCAGTCGTAGGACTGCTGGCCTCTGCCGCATTGGTATTAATGAATGTAGAGAACTTTGGCTCACCTACAAAAGATACCTATACATTTGTTATCAGTACCATCATCTTCCTGATTGCTTTTATCGGAACGAGAAAATACAAGGCCAATCCGATTCTGATGATTATTGCTTGCGGTATTGCAGGATTGCTGCTCTATTAAAGCTTTACCTTTTTACTTACGGACTTCGATTCATTATGTAGACGGTCCAAAGCCGTTACCACATAGCGATGTTTTGTTTTCCCTGTCTCGTATGGAAGTTTGTAGAAAGGATTACTGGTGATGGCTACAATATGCGAAGGATCGTCAAGGTTCACCTTCTCTTTTCCGCTGAAGCGGTAAACCACATACCGCACCGCTTTATCCACTTCCGTTTCCGCTTTCGGAGCAGTCCAGAAAAGGACATAGCCGTCTTCTGTCCACACTTTCTTCATTTTGCGTACTTTGCCCGGAGCCTTGTCGTCCATAAAATCGAAGACGGGAATCAAAGCAGGATATTTATGATACTCGCTCACTAAAGCATCACGGTATCGGCCTTGATTTTCAACAACGGCTGAAGCATACCATTGACAACTGCCGCCAATCGTCTGATAAGCACGTTGTAAGGCCATTTTTCGCGGGAGCTGATTGATGGAAGGATTCTTCGGATCAGCATATTGGATCGTATTCGGTACCGACTGACCGATAAATAACGGACGGTTCTCCGAATGCGTAGCCCACCATTTCACTAAAGTCTCATAGTCGGCAGCCTTATGACCTATTTCCCAATAAATCTGTGGAATATTATAATCAATCCATCCTTCACGCGCCCAAAGCAACACATCGGCATACAGGTCATCATAATTCTGCAAACCATTGGTATCACTGCCCAACGGATCACTCTTCTGATTACGGTAAATGCCGAAAGGACTGATACCGAACTTTACCCACGGCTTTACGGCACGGATTGTCTCATGAAGCTTTTTAATCAGCACATTGACATTACTACGACGCCAATCGGCCTTATTCGTAAAACCACCGCCATAGCGGGCAAAGCTCGCATCATCCGGAAAGTCCATTCCTTTCACGGGATAAGGATAGAAATAATCGTCCATGTGGATAGCATCCACATCATAACGGGACACGATATCGGTCACGATTTTACAAATATAGTCCCGACTTTCAGGAAGTGCCGGATCGAAATACAGCTGATCGCCATACGTAACAAACCATTCAGGATGCTGATGATAAATATGTTCCGGCGCCAACTGATTTTTCAGCGAAGTCTTCACCCGGTAAGGATTGATCCAGGCATGAAACTCCATATTCCGTTTCCGGCACTCTTCAATCATAAATTGCATCGGGTCCCACATAGGAGAAGGTATCTGCCCCTGCGTCCCTGTCAGGAAACGGCTCCACGGTTCATGCTGCGAAGCATACAACGCATCCGCTTCGGGACGCACCTGGAAAATAATGGCATTGATACCTGCCCCTTGAAGAGAATTCAATTGATCAATCAACGTTTGTTTCAGCTTCCCGGTAGGGATACCTTTGAACTGCCCGTTGACAGCTTGTATCCACGCTCCACGAAATTCACGTTTGGGATATTTATTGCCGGATGGCACTTGTGCCCTCACTCCTACCACCAGAAGAAGAGCGAAAAGTAAAAGATAGTTTTTCAGCTTCATAATATTCTTAAATCGTAATAATGTGACGCAAAGATAATACAAACTCCCGATAAATTCGCTAACTTTGCCGACTACCATAAAAAAGGAGTATTTTATGTCAGAAAACAACTATATTTCGATCAAAGGTGCACGAGTCAACAACCTTAAAAACATCGATGTAGATATACCCCGCAACAAACTTGTTGTAATCACCGGATTATCGGGTTCCGGTAAATCTTCCCTCGCTTTTGACACTCTCTATGCAGAGGGACAACGCCGCTATGTGGAAAGCCTGAGCAGCTATGCCCGTCAGTTCTTGGGACGAATGAGCAAACCGGAATGCGACTTTATCAAAGGCATTCCACCCGCCATTGCCATCGAACAGAAAGTGAACAGCCGCAACCCACGCTCTACGGTAGGTACTTCGACCGAAATTTACGAATATCTTCGCTTGCTCTATTCACGCGTAGGAAAGACATTCAGTCCCATTAGCGGACAAGAGGTGAAGAAACATTCGACAGAAGATATCGTCAACTGTATGCTTACGTATCCGGAAGGGACGAGATACACCGTATTGACACCCATCCGTCTGCGTGAAGACCGTACCTTGCAACAACAATTGGAAATAGACCTGAAACAGGGATTCAACCGTATCGAAGTGAACGGTGAGATGAAACGTATAGATGAATATACCCCTGTGGCAGGTGACGAAGTTTATCTGCTGGTAGACCGCATGACAGTAGGCAATAGTAAAGACTCCATCAGCCGACTGACAGACTCCGCCGAAACAGCAATGTACGAAGGCGACGGAACTTGTCTGCTACGTTTTTATCCGGCAGACGGAACTACGAAACTACATACTTTCAGTACTAAATTCGAAGCAGACGGCATCACTTTTGAAGAGCCGAACGACCAAATGTTCTCGTTCAACTCTCCTATCGGCGCTTGCCCCACCTGCGAAGGATTCGGAAAAGTCATCGGCATTGACGAGCATTTGGTCGTGCCTGATCGTTCTTTATCAGTTTATGAGGGAGCTATCGTATGCTGGCGCGGTGAGAAAATGGGCGAATGGAAAGAAGAACTGATTCATAATGCGGATAAGTTTGATTTTCCGATTTTCACACCTTATTATGAGTTGACGGACGAGCAACGCCGGATACTCTGGGAAGGTAACCAATACTTTCATGGCATTAATGATTTCTTCAAAATGCTGGAAGAAAACCAGTACAAAATACAATATCGGGTAATGCTTGCACGTTATCGTGGCAAGACGCTCTGTCCGCAATGTCACGGCACACGTCTGAAGCCCGAAGCCGGTTATGTACGGGTAGGCGGAAAGAACATTTCCGAATTGGTGGATTTGCCCATCACTGAACTCAAGCAATTCTTTGATAACTTGAAACTTAGTGAGCACGACAGCAATGTGGCACGACGAATCCTTGTCGAAATCAACAGCCGCATCCGTTTTCTTATTGACGTAGGGTTGGGATATCTTACCTTGAATCGTCTCAGCAACTCTTTATCGGGAGGAGAAAGCCAGCGCATCAACCTGGCAACTTCATTGGGCAGCAGTCTGGTAGGCAGCCTTTATATCCTCGACGAGCCAAGTATAGGATTACACAGTCGTGACACCGACCGTTTGATTTATGTACTGCGCCAGCTCCAACAGTTAGGCAACACGGTAGTGGTCGTCGAACATGACGAAGAAATCATCCGTGCCGCAGACTACATTATCGACATCGGTCCTAATGCCGGGCGTTTGGGGGGCGAAGTCGTTTATCAAGGGGATATGAAAGACCTAAAGAAAGGAAGCAACAGCCACACGGTACGCTACCTTTTGGGAGAAGAAGAAATCCCAGTCCCTGCACATCGCCGTCCGTGGAATAACTACATCGAATTGAAAGGAGCACGCGAGAATAACCTGAAAGGGGTAAACGTACGTTTCCCACTCAATGTGATGACGGTAGTCACCGGAGTTTCCGGTTCCGGTAAGAGTACGCTTGTCCGGGATATTTTCTATCGGGCACTGAAACGTGAATTAGACGAATGCAGTGACCGTCCGGGAGAGTTCTCATCTATCGGGGGCAGTTTGCGCGACCTGCGGAATGTAGAATTTGTAGATCAGAATCCGATCGGCAAATCCTCCCGTTCCAACCCCGTGACTTATATCAAGGCTTACGATGAAATCCGCAAGCTCTGGGCCGAGCAGCCGCTAGCCAAACAAATGGGCTACACAGCCGGATTCTTCAGTTTCAATAGTGAGGGTGGCCGTTGCGAAGAGTGCAAGGGGGATGGAACCATCACTGTGGAAATGCAATTTATGGCAGACTTAGTGTTGGAATGCGAATCCTGTCACGGAAAACGTTTCAAGTCCGACACGCTGGAAGTGAAGTTCCACGATAAAAGTATCTATGATGCATTGGAGATGACCGTAAACCAAGCCATTGAGTTCTTCACTGAACACGGACAGAAG
>OGHC01000781.1_pt1 | contig 18459 bp, 17 predicted proteins | sample 1571381 | NCBI WGS metagenome assembly OGHC01 (sample SAMEA2581945, study PRJEB24529) | metagenome | biome: Human gut stool | place: China | collected 2011 | reverse complement strand
ATAAGGAACTCCTATCCGCATACACACTTGTGCTGTTTTGAAATATCGTAACAGAGAATTTCTCCTCTTTCCCTCTCCCTGTTACCACAACAAGAACATTATAATCAGTTCTATTCGTAAAAGCAAGGAAAAACGCCGATTTTTGCCGTAACTGACATTTTTATCACAATCTTTCTGGTAAATATGCAAAAAATTCAAAAATAGCACTTTCTCTTGGCACGCATTTATATTATAATAAGAAGTGAACGGCTGTCCCGGCGGGGGCAAAAGCGTGTGCCGGGGCAGGAAACTCGGCCACAAACTCCGCTCAGAGTAATTATTAGTGAGGATACGATGGTTAATAAAGTGAGAGTGACCATTGCGGGCGCGCCCTATGCGATCGCAACGACGGATTCCGAAAAGTATATCGCCTCTCTGGCCAAACGGCTGGATGAGGATATCACCAAGCTGCTGGACACCAACGAAAACCTTTCGGTGACCAAGGCGGCGGTGTTCTGCGCCATGGATTATCTGGACGAGTACCGCAAGAGCACCGGCAGCGCCGAGAATATGCGCAGCCAGATTCAGGACTACATTGCAGATGCAGCCCGGGCAAAGCTGGCTGAGGACAAGGCACTGGCGGAAAACGCCGTGCTGCGCCGGGAAGCTGCCGCCCTGCGGGAGCAGCTGGCCAAGGAGCGCCAGCGCGAGACCCGCCGGGAGGAGCGCGCCGCCCGCGCTGCGGCAGAGACTGCACAGGAGCAGCCCGCCCCGGAAGCCCCGGCGGCAGACAGTGCGCAGACAGACGAGACCAACTGAACGTACCTTATATAAATAGAAGTCAGAAGGAGAACTATGGCAAGGATCGAGATCTTAGCCCCGGTGGGCAGTGAAGAAATGCTCCGCGCTGCGGTGTTCAGCGGCGCAGACGCAGTATATCTGGGCTTTTCGGGCTTCAACGCCCGCACGGGTGCCGGCAACTTTGACGCAGACAGTCTGCAGGAAGCCGTGCGCTTCTGCCACGCCCGGGGCGTGGCGGTGCACGTTGCGCTGAATACGACCGTGTATGGCACCGAGCTGCCTGCGCTGGAGCAGGCTATCCGCGCAGTAGCAGCCAGCGGCGCGGATGCAGTCATCTGTCAGGATCTGGCAGTGGCTACTTTAATTGGTAAAATCGCCCCGCAGCTGCCCCGGCACGGCTCCACTCAGATGAGCGTCCACACCCTGCAGGGTGCACTGGAGCTGAAGGAGCTGGGCTTTACCCGGGTGGTGCTGGCGCGTGAGCTGAGTCTGCCCGAGGTGGAGCACATCACAAAGCACTGCGGCATCGAGACCGAGTGCTTCATCCACGGTGCGCTGTGCATGAGCGTGAGCGGCCAGTGCTATATGTCCGCCTTTCTGGGCGGGCGCAGCGGCAACCGGGGCTCCTGTGCGGGCCCCTGCCGTCTGCCCTTTGAGGCCAACGCCCTGCCGGAGGGCAAGCCCGGGCGGCTGCATCACCTCTCCCTCAAGGATAACTCCGCCATCGACAAGCTGGACAAGCTGCAGGCGCTTGGCGTAGCATCGGCAAAGATCGAGGGTCGTCTGCGCACGCCGGAGTATGTGGCAGCGGCTGTCAGTGCCTGTCTGGCAGGCCGCGAGGGCCGCGCCTACGACCGCGACCTGCTGAAGAACGCCTTCAGCCGCTCCGGTTTCACCTCCGGCTATCTGGACGGAAAAATCGACGGCACCATGTTCGGTGTGCGCAGCGAAGCTGACGCCGAGCTGACCAAAAAGACCCTGCCCATGCTGCGTGAGCTTTACCGCCGCGAGCGCTCCCGCGTGCCGGTGCAGATGAAGCTGGAGATCGAAGAGGGCGGCGAAAAGCTGACCGTTACCGATGCCGACGGCAACAAAGCCTTTGCCTATGGAGATGCCGAGCCGCAGCCTGCCCGCACTGACCCCACCGAGAGTTTGAACCGCAGTTTGGCAAAGACCGGCGGCACCCCCTTTACGGCAGAGAAGATCACCGTGGAAATGGACGGCGGGCCGTGGTTCATCCCCGGCAGTGCCGTGAACGAGCTGCGCCGGGAGGCACTGGACGCCCTGCTGAAAAAGCGGGAGACCCTGCGCCCGTGGCCGGTGAATGAGGTGGAGCTTCCGCCTCTGCCGCTGCGCACTCTGCCGCCCCACCGCACCCTCCGCGCCCGGTTCGAGCGCTGGGAGCAGGTGCCGGAGCAGGCGCTGAGCGGGGTGGAATACCTCATCCTGCCCATCGCGCAGGCCGACCGCGTCCCCCGCGAGTGGCGGGAGAAGACCCTTCTCGAACTGCCCCGCGTCATGTTCGGCGCACTGGAAGAGGATACCGCCCGCCGCATCGCGGCCACCCAGGACGCGGGCTTTGCGGGCTATGAGGTGAGCAACATCGCCCACCTGCGGCTCTGCCGCGGCCTGCCCATGACCGGCGGCTTCGGCCTCAACGTCACCAATAACCTCGCGGCCCAGTATTATGCGGACCTTGGTCTCCGCTCGGTGCTCATCCTGCCCGAGGTGAAGGACAGCGACATCAGCACCATTGCGCCGACTCGTGACGGCAAGCCTGTGCCGACCGGCGTCATCACCTACGGCCATATGCCGCTGATGGTCACCCGCGCCTGCCCGCTGCAGAACATCCACGACTGCGCCCACTGCGACAAGACCGGCCTGCTCACCGACCGCAAGGCGAAGAAGTTCCCGGTGCGGTGCGGGCTGGGTGTCCGTACTATTTATAATCCCGTCCCCATCTATATGGGCGACAAGCCCGGCGCACTGACCGTGGACTACGGCGTGGCTTACTTCACGCTGGAAAGCAGGGAAGAGACCGCCGCCATCCTCGACAGCATCCGCCAGCACGCACCGTTTGAGGGTGAGTTCACGAGAGGATTGTACTTTAAGGGAACGAACTGAACCTCTCAGTCTGCTTCGCAGACAGCTCCCCTAATAGGGGAGCCTCTGGCGAAACCGTTCACTTTGCGGGGACTGCCAAAGCCTCCCCTACTAGGGGAGGTGGCACGCCGCAGGCGTGACGGAGAGGTTGTACCAAGACGCACCTGCCCTTGAACAGCAAATAAATTTATGAGGTATACTATGGAACCCATCACTGTAAAATACAAAGTGTTAGACCCCCGCGCCAGGACGCCCGCCTACGCCACCCCCGGCTCTGCCGCCGCCGACCTGTGCGCTGTGCTGGATGAGCCGCTGACCGTCCAGCCCATGCAGCGGGTGCTGGTGCCTACCGGCCTTGCCATCGAGCTGCCCGGCGCCCACGCTGTGGCGCTGGTCTATGCCCGCAGCGGTCTGTCCATCAAGCACGGCCTCTGCATGGCAAACGGCGTCGGCGTCGTGGACAGCGACTACCGCGGTGAGCTGAAAGTCCCGATGGTCAATCTGGGCGCGGAGGCTTATACCATCCAGCCCGGTGAGCGGGTGGCCCAGCTCTGCATCGCGCCGGTGTACACGGCGGCATTCGTGCAGGCCGACGCACTGGATGAGACCGCCCGCGGCGAGGGCGGCTTCGGCTCGACGGGGAAATGATAGCCCTCTCAGTCACCTTCGGTGACAGCTCTCCCGAGGGGAGAGCCATTGGCATGTCGGGCAGGCCCACGCAGGACGAAAAAAGCCTGCGCTGTCGTAAAATGCCGGGCCCTGCGGCCAAGGACAGAATGAAAAAGAGGAAAACAGCATGAACCTGATATTAGCCTCCGGCAGTCCGCGCCGGAAGGAGCTTCTGAGCTTATACACAACGGACTTCACCATCTGCGTCAGCGATTTCGACGAGAGCGGAGTCACTGCACCCACTCCGGCCCAGCTGGTGGAAAAGCTGGCCCGGGGCAAGTGCCTCGCTGTGGCAAAAGACCATCCCGGCGCGGTGGTGCTGGGATGTGACACCGTCGTGGATGTGGGCGGCGAAGTCTTCGGCAAGCCCCACAGCGTGGAGGATGCAAAGCGGATGCTCCGCGCCCTGTCCGGCGCGACCCACGAGGTGCATACCGGCGTCTGCGTATCGGACGGCGTACGCACCGAGAGCTTCGTGGACAGCTGCAGGGTGACCTTCTTCCCGATTTCGGAAGGGGAGATAGACGCCTACACGGCTACCAAAGAGCCCTACGACAAGGCCGGTGCCTACGCCATCCAGGGCCGCGCAGCCCTCTGGCTCGACCGGCTGGAAGGGGACTACTACACCATCATGGGCCTGCCCGTCAGCCGGACGGCCCGTCTGCTGAGCAGATTCTGATGCGGGACACAGAAAAGCGGCCCCGGCGGCCAAAAATGAAAAAACTCGAAAAAGTTTACGGAAATGCTTGAGAAAAGCGCGCCTTGCGGCTATAATAAAAACGTGTTATTCTGCGATGAGCTGCCCGTTGGTCTGAGCGGGCGGCTCTGCGTTTTGGAATAGACCCTGGAAAATCGTAAGGAGAGAAGACTATATGAGTTTGTTTTCAAAGGATGTTGGTATCGATCTCGGTACTGCCAATACCCTCGTTTACATGAAGGGCAAGGGCATCATCATGCGTGAGCCCTCTGTTGTGGCCGTGGACACCAAGAGCGACGAAGTGCGCTGCGTGGGCGCTGAGGCAAAGGCCGTCATCGGCCGCACCCCCGGCAGCATCGTGGCGGTCCGCCCCCTGAAGGACGGCGTCATCGCCGACTTCGACATCACCGCCAATATGCTGGAGACCTTCCTCAAAAAAGCCTGCGGCAACAGCATGTTCTCCCGCCCCCGCGTGGTCATCTGCATCCCGTCGGGCGTCACCGAGGTGGAGCGCCGCGCTGTGCGTGAGGCCGCTCTGAAGGCCGGCGCCCGTCAGGTGTCTGTCATTGAGGAGCCCATGGCAGCTGCCATCGGTGCAGGCCTGCCCATCAGCGAGCCCACCGGCAGCATGATCGTGGACATCGGCGGCGGCACGGCGGAGATCGCCGTCATCTCTCTGGGCGGCATCGTGGCTTCCCGCAGCGTCCGCATGGCCGGCGATATGTTCGATCAGGCCATCATCGCCTTCATCAAGCGCAAGTACAACCTGCTCATCGGTGAGCGGACTGCCGAGCAGATCAAGATCGAGATCGGCTCTGCCTATGCACTGGACCCGGAGCTGACCATGGAGATCAAGGGCCGCAACCTTGTAGACGGTCTGCCCAAGAACATCGTGGTGCACTCTGAGGATGTGCGCGGCGCGCTGCTGGAGTGTCTGGTCAAGATCACCACTGCCATCAAGGAGACGCTGGAGCGCACTCCGCCGGAACTGAGCGCAGACATCATCGATCGCGGCATCACCCTGACCGGCGGCGGCGCTTTGCTGCGCGGCCTGGATCAGCTGATCCAGAGCGAGACCGGCATTGATGTGCATATTGCGGAGGACCCGCTGGATTGCGTGGCCAAGGGTGCCGGTGCAGTGCTGGATCATGTGGACGTGCTGCATGATGTGCTGGACACCGATGGAGGACATATGTAAGAGTGGCTCTCTGCGGAGAGAACTGCTTTAAATGCGGAAAAGTTTCAGACACAGCAGCTGTGCGTTTTTCCGCTGCAAACACTGCATCTTGCGCGGATGGCACGGCTGTCCGCGCTTTTTTCATGCAAAGGCCTGCGGTAGGGCGCAGGCACCCCGACAGGAGGGAAGAACCCTTTGAAAGATTTTTTTGATACCTGGAAATTCAAGATCCTTGTGGCCGTAGCAGTATTTCTAGTGGGCATCATGGCCTACGCCGGTGCCAACGGCCGTCTGACCGCTGCCCCGCAGGAGCTGCTGGGCGTGATCCTGACCCCCTTCCAGAAAGCGGCGGCTGTGGTCAGCGGCGGCGTGGGTGCGGTGTGGGAAAAATACACCAGCATCGACGAGGTGATGGAGCAGAACGAGCAGCTGGAAGCGGAAAACGCCGAGCTGCGCCAGCAGATGGTGGACTACGACCGCATCAAGGCCGAGAACAAGGCCTACAAGGCACTGGCAAATATTCAGGAAAAGAACAGCAATGCTACCTATGTGTCCGGCTTTGTCATCGGCCGCGACCCGCTGGACGAGTTCGGTGGCTTCACGCTGGACAAGGGCACCGCAGACGGCGTAGCGGTGAATGATGCTGTTATCAGTGACCGGGGCTATCTGCTGGGCATGGTGGTGGAAGCCGACCCGACCAGCTGCAAGGTAATGACCATCCTGCACCCCAGCTTCAACGCGGCGGGCGTGGTCTCCCGCACCCGGGAAAACGGTATCCTGAACGGCAATACCACCTATGCGGCAGATGGCCTGTGCACCTTGACCAATCTGGAGCGCAGCACCGAGACCCGCGCGGGCGATCAGGTCATTACCACCGGCCTGGGCGGGGTGTTCCCGCCGGATCTTCTGGTGGGTACGGTGCAGGATGTGGTGCCGGAGGCCAGCGGCAAATCCTCCATTGCGGTGGTGCGCCCCGGTGCCGACCCCCGTACTGCAAAGCACGTTTTTATCATTACTGCGTACTAAGGAGGGCACACTGCTATGGAATCTCGCCGCAAGCGCAGCCGCAGCCAGCTGCTGAAGTGGGGCTGCTATGTGCTGGCGCTGTTTGTGTGCGCCGCTTTGCAGACTACGCCCGGGCTGTTTCAGCTGGGGCAGGCAAAGCCGCTGCTGGTGCTGCCGCTGTGTCTGGCGGTGGCGGTATTTGAGGGAGAGTTTGCCGGCGCACTGCTGGGCACGGTAGGCGGCCTTTTGTGGGACTACGCCGCCGGGCGCACAGTGGGTATGCTGGCGCTGGAACTGCTGCTGCTCTGCTTTGGGGTATCGGTGCTGGTGCAGCTGTATTTACAGGTGAACTTTGGCAACTTTGCCGCAGTAAGCACCGTGACGGCGCTGCTGGTGCTCTCGCTGGACTGGCTGTTTTTCTATTATATGCCGGGCTATGCCGGCGCTGCGCTGCGGTACATTGCCTTTGTACTGCCCAGTGCGGTGCTTACCATCCCGGCGGCGCTGCTGGCCTTCTGGCTGGTGCAGCGTATCCATGACGGGTTTGGGATCGACAACGGTGTGGTCTAACCCGTAAAAGGAGAACCAGATGAACGAAAATGAACGCAAGGTCGTGGTGCGGCGGATGCTGCTGCTCATTGCAGTGGCCTGTATCATCATGGGGCTGTATACCTTCCGGCTGATTTTTTTGCAGCTGGTCAACGGGGACGACTTCAAGGCAAAAGCCACCACCACCACGGATTATAAGTTCACGGTCACCGCTGCGCGCGGCAATATCGTGGACAGCACCGGCAAGCGCATTGCCACCACCAGCACCGGCTATGACGTGGTGTTGAACAAGCTGCAGATGGGGGATCAGGATCTGGACACCATGTTGCAGCAGATCGTGGAACTTTTGCGCAAAAACGATGAAAAATGGCTGGACACCCTGCTCATCAGTGAGCCGGACGCCGCCGGCAACTATACCTTTACGGACAGCGCCGACAGCACCAGCGACCAGAAAACGCTGGCAGACATGAAGGAGACGCTGGGCTTGCAGCAGTACGCCACCGCCAACGATGTGATGGAGATGCTGGTGGAGAAGAACCATCTGGAAAGCTTCTCCCTGCCGTGGCAGCGGGTGCTGGCGGGCATCCATTATGAGATGGACCGGCAGGCCTTTTCCAACGTGAACAACTTCATCATGGCAGAAAACGTCAGTCAGGTGACGGTTGCTGCCATCAAGGAACATTCCCTCACTTTGCCGGGCGTGGAGATCGTGGAGACCAGCACCCGCAGCTACGAACAGGGAGATATCCTCCCCGCTGTGCTGGGGCGTGTGGGCAAGATCACCGCCGAAAAGTGGAAGGTGACCGACGAAAACGGTCAGGTGACCTATCCGCTCAAGGAAAAAGGCTATAACATGAACGATGTGATCGGCATCTCTGGCCTTGAATCCGTGTACGAGGACGAGCTGCGCGGCAAGGACGGTGTGGAGACCATCACCCGCAATTCGGACGGCGTGATCGTGGATACCAAGATCACCACTGTGCCGGAGCCGGGGCATACCGTGCAGTTGACCATCAACAGCGACTTTCAGCGGGCGGTAGACAAGGCCCTTGCCAATAACATCGATATGATCAACCGGGTGTACAACACCGGCGATATGAAAGCCGCCGCCGGTGCTGCGGTGGTGCTGGATGTGAAGGACGGCAGCGTGCTGGCGGCCTCCAACTACCCCAGCTTTGACCAGAACCTGTACGCCACCAACTATTCGGAGTACAGCGCCGACCCCAGCCTGCCCCTGTTCAACCGGGCGCTGCAAGGCCTGTACACTCCCGGCTCCACCTTTAAACCTGCGGTGGCAGTGGCGGCGCTGGACAGCGGCCTGATCAACCAGTACTCCACCGTCAACTGCACCGGCGTGTACACCTATTATAAGGATTACCACCCCCGCTGCACCCGCCACGGCCACAGCGGCAACATTGATGTGGTCACCGCCATCAAGTGGAGCTGCAACATCTTCTTCTACGATGTGGGCCGCCGCCTGACCAGTGACGTCTACGATGCCTACGCCTACAAGCTGGGTCTTGGGCAGCGCACCGGCGTGGAGGTCAACGAGGCTGTGGGACGCCTGACCCAAAAGACGGATAAAAACTACACCTCCTCGCTGGATATTCAGGCCGCCATCGGGCAGGGCAACACGGTGGTAAGTCCCATCCAGCTGGCTACCTACGCCGCCACGCTGGCCAACAACGGTGTGCGCTACCGCACCCACTTTGTCAAGGCGATTCTGGATACCAACACCGGCGAGGTGCTCAGTGAGACCCAGCCGGAGGTGATGGATATCATTGAGGGCAACGGCAACACCTTTGATCTGGTGCGGCAGGGCATGACACTGGTGCCCAGCACCATCAGCGGCAAGATCTCCAGCTACCCCATTGCCATTGCCTGCAAGACCGGTACCCCCCAGCGAAGCGAGACTTATGCTTCGGGCAAGCACTACCTGAACGCCATAATGATCGCTTACCTCCCGGCAGACGACCCGGAGATCGCCATCGGCATCTCCATCGAGTACGGCGGCTACGGTGCCCGCACCGGTGATCTGGTGGTGGATATCGCCAACGCCTACTTTGCCATGAAGGACGGCACGCTGGAGGTAGACCCCTATGTGGACCCGCGCACCGTGGCACAGGAGGACGCCGCAGCATCGGATACCGCCGCCCAGACCGCTCCGGATGCTGCAAATGATGCACAGACCGATACCACAGCCGCGGAGCCGCAGCAGACAACTGCCCCCGTAGGGGTGATAGAGGAAGAAAATAACGATGCAATGCTTGCGCAGTAAGGCGCAGCTGCGTGCAAAGCAGTGAACTTGAACGAAAATTTGAATATTGTGTCCAAAAACCTGTTGTAAATGAGTTACGTTTGTGATATCATGTATAGCAAAGGAAATTTAGCAAGTGTTTTATATACAAATGTTTCAATAGAGGAGAGATCTACAGATGACGATTGCCCTGATCGCGCATGACTCCAAAAAGGAGCTGATGGTTCAGTTCTGCACGGCATACTGCCGCATTCTGAGCCAGCATAAATTGGTGGCGACCGGCACTACCGGTAAACTGATTTCCGAGGCCACCGGCCTGCAGGTACAGCGCTTTCTGGCCGGTGTGCAGGGCGGCGACCAGCAGATCGCGTCCCGCATTGCCTGCAACGAGATCGACCTGCTGCTGTTCTTCCGCGACCCCATCAATGCAAAGCCCAGCGAGCCGAATGAGATGACTCTGCTGCGCCTGTGCGATGTGCACAACATCCCCATGGCCACTAACATCGCCACCGCCGAGGTGCTGATCCACGGCCTCGAGCGCGGAGATCTGGACTGGCGCGATATCGTGCACCCCCAGAACTAAAGTATGTAAAAAAGAAGCGCTGCATCGTACAGATGCGGCGCTTCTTTTTGCGTAGAAAGCGGTTGGCTCAGACTGTTCCGTTCACTTTAAAATCCTGTGCCATCTCCTGCACATCAGCGGCGGTAAACTCGCCCAAGGGCAGCAGCAGCCGGGCAAGGGTATCCTGCGGCAGCGCTGCCAGTGCGGCGCTCTCGTCCAGTGCAGCGTCCACAGCAGGGCAGACGGTGTGCACACCATCGCTGCCCAGCTCCACTCGGGCGTGGTGCCCGGTGGCAATGTACTGGATGCCCAGCTTGTCGGCAGCGGTCAGCAGGGCGGCAAACCGGGCGTCGTTGCCGCTGCCCAGCACCTCGGCGGGCTGGTCTGCCAGTGCTTCTGCCTTGAGCACGATGCACTCAATGCCAAGAGCCTCGGCAGCCTGCCGTGCGGCTGCGGCCCACGCGCTTTGGTCAGCGGCCAGCTGCACCACAGCCCCAGCCACGCCGAAGCCCTGCTGCTGCAAAATGCGTACCACAACGCCGCAATCTACGGAGCCGTCCATGCTGACAAGCACCTTGTCCTGTGTTTCGTAGGTGTCGAACCCGTTGCCGGGCAAAAATGCGTCGCTCATGTTCCTTGCCTCCCGCCATGTGCTTTGCTTTGTGCTACGGCCAGCTGGTCGCAGCGTTCGTTTTCCGGGTGGCCTGCATGGCCCTTTACCCAGACATAGGTGATCTTGTGCCGTGCCTCCTGCTCCAGTGCCTGTGCCCATAAGTCCGGGTTCAGGGCAGGGGAGCCATCGGCTTTTTTCCAGCCCCGGCGCTTCCAGCCCCTGGCCCAGCCCTTTTCCAGCCCGTTGATGACGTACTGGCTGTCGGAGCACAGCCGCACCTCGCAGGGCTCCTTGAGCTGGCGCAGCGCCTCGATGAAGGCTGTCAGCTCCATCCGGTTGTTGGTGGTGGAGGCGTCACCGCCGCTGAGCTCCTTTTCGTAGACCTTGCCGTTAAAGCGGTAGCGCAGCACCGCGCCCCAGCCGCCGGGACCGGGGTTGCCGCTGCACGCGCCGTCGGTGTAAACTTCGACTTGTTTCATGCGTCTCTCCTGCATCATGTTTGTAGTACCTATTATTTAGAGCCATTTTGGCCCGTCTGTCAAGGGGCAGGGCATAATTTACCACCGCCCGGCCCAAGCTTGGAATTGACAAAAGAGGCGAGAAATACTATACTTGTTGCAACGAAATGCGTATAGGGGCGCGCCGTGGGTGCGCTCACAGCGTTCCTGCCGAAGCGCCGCGGTCGCATCGAACAGATGGACTGGATGGGCAAGAGGCTTCCTGCGGAACCAACAGCGTGGCATAAAAACAACGCTGATAAAATGATTTCTATACGATGCATCCGACGGAAGCAGATGCGTTTTTATGCTTCCCTTAATGCAGGGCAGGCTGTCTTCCGGGGCAGACCTGTGCTTTGCTGATTGAATTTTTGGAGGTTTTCGATGGCACAGACAAAAGAACAGAACCACGCTCCCGCTCCGGCCAATGCGTCCGGCGAAAGGAGAAGCCGCACTTCCCGCCGCCCCCACTACACCCGCCGGCCCCGCCGCCCCCAGCAGCCCAAAGAGGCTGCAACGCCCATCCATATCTATCCGCTGGGCGGCCTCGGCGAAGTGGGCAAGAACTTGACGGTCTACGAGTGCTGCGGCGATATGATCATCGTGGACTGCGGCCTCGTTTTCCCGGATAACGATATGTTCGGCGTCGATATGGTCATCCCCGACTTCACCTTTGTGGTGCAGAATAAGGATAAGATCAAGGGCCTGCTCATCACCCACGGCCATGAGGACCACATCGGCAGCATCCCCTACCTGCTGCAGAAGTTCGATCTGCCCATCTACGGCACCCGCCTGACCTGCGGCCTCATCCGCAATAAGCTGGAAGAGTTCGGCCTTGCAGGCAAGACCAAGTTCGTGGAGATCACCCCCCGCCAGAAGCTCAAGCTGGGCTGCTTCACCGTGGAGCCCATCCATGTGAACCACTCCATCCCGGACGCGGTGGCTTTCGCCATCGACAGCCCGGCCGGCACCATCATCCAGACCGGCGACTTCAAGATCGACTACACCCCGCTGGCCTGCGGCCCCACCGACCTTGCTACTCTGTCTGAGTACGGCCAGAAGGGTGTGCTGGCTCTGCTGAGCGACTCCACCAACGCGGAGCGTCCCGGCTTCACCGCCGGTGTCCGCAGCCTGTTTGCCCGGGCGCAGAACAAGCGCATCATCATTGCGACCTTCGCGTCCAACATCTACCGTGTCCAGCAGATCATCGACCTCGCCGTGGAGGATGGCCGCAAGGTGGCCTTCAGCGGCCGCAGCATGGTCAACAATACCGCCATGGCCCAGGAGCTGGGCTATATGCACATCCCGGAAGGCACCCTCATCAGCATCGATGAGATCAACCAGTATCCGCCGGAACAGGTGGTGCTGGTGACCACCGGCAGTCAGGGCGAGCCTCTGAGCGCCCTGAGCCGGATGGCTTCCTGCAGCCACCGTCAGGTGCGCGTCGGCCCCGGCGACTTCATCATCATCTCGGCCAAGCCCATCCCCGGCAACGAGAAGAGCGTGACCAAGATCGTCAACGGTCTGCTCCTGCTGGGCGCAGAGGTCATCTATGAGGGCATGTACGACGTCCACGTCTCCGGCCACGCCTGTCAGGAAGAGCAGAAGCTGATGCTCACCCTGACCAGACCCAAGTATTTCCTGCCCGTCCACGGCGAATATAAGCAGCTGAAAAAGCACGCCATCACGGCGGCAAGCCTCGGCATCCCCACCAGCAACATCCTCATTGCCGAGAACGGCTCCAACATCATCCTCAGCCAGGACGAGATGAAGCTGGGCGAGCCGGTAACGGCGGGCGCTGTCATGGTGGACGGCCTCGGCGTAGGCGATGTGGGCAACGTCGTCCTGCGGGACCGCAAGCATCTGTCTGAGGACGGCCTCGTCATCATCGTGGCCACCGTGGACAGCAAGACCGGCAAAGTTCTGGCCGGCCCCGACCTCGTGAGCCGCGGCTTCGTCTATGTGCGGGAGAACGAGAGCCTGATGGACGGCGCCCAGAGCATCGTGGAGACGGCTCTTGACCGCTGCGTGGACGAGCACGTCCGCGACTGGAACAGCGTCAAGACCCGGGTGCGCGAGGCCCTGAGCAGCTATATCTACCGCCGCACCAAGCGCAGCCCCATGATCCTCCCCATCCTGATGGAGGTCTGAGTCTGCCCGCAGGAGGCATAACACTTCATGAAACAAAAACCAAGATGGACTCTTGAAATGCTGACCGCTGCGCTGGCGGTGCTCTGCGCCCTGCTGGTGCTGGTGCTTCTGGTGCAGCGCCCGGCCATCTGGCCTGTGCTGGTGGTACTGGCGGTGCTGTGGTTCGCCCTGTTCGGCGTGTTCCGCTACCGGGTGCGCAGCTGGGTGGCCCGCTGGGTCTGCGGCGGCAGCTTCGAAAAATCCAAGACGCAGTTCAGCCTCGAGCCGCTGAGCCAGCCCGCCGCCCTCCTGTCGGGGGAGACGGTGCTGTGGTACAATACCGAGTTCCGCACCCGTCTGATGAAGGGCGAAGCCCTTCTGGTCCCCCGGGTGCAGAAAGTGCTGCCCGGCCTCGACCTGCAGGAGGCACGCAAGGTCAGCGGCCAGCTGCTCAATCTGGCCGACGGTGTGTGGAACGCTCACAGCTCCACCGTCCCCGGCGAGGCCGAGAGCATGACCCTTCTTGTCCTGAATGAGGAAACGGCCCTCCGCAAAGTGGAGGCCGAATATAAGGCCAGCCGCCCGGGCTATCTGGTCTTCCTCGTGGACGGCTACGACGACGTGTTCAGCGATATGCTGGACAGCGAGCGCGCCCGCCTGCTGGAAGGCATCAACCGGGTGCTGGAAGATATGATCGGCCGCGGCACGGGCTTTCTGCGCCGGGTGGCCAGCGGCCGCTACATCGCTGTGGTGGAAGAGCGCCAGCTGGAGCAGTTCGCCAAGCGCGGCTACGACGTGCTGGACAAGATCCGCGCCCTCGACCCCAGCGTGAACCTCTCCATCTCCATCGGCATCGGACGCGGGGCCAAGACCCTGCGGGAGGCTCAGGACATGGCCGTTCAGGCGCTGGATATGGCGCAGGGGCGCGGCGGCGATCAGGCCGCTGAGATGACCCCGGACGGCTTTACCTTTTACGGCGGCGTGAGCCACGGCGTGGAAAAGCGCAGCAAGGTGCGCAGCCGCATCGTGGCCGACCAGCTGGTCAAGCTCATCAAAGAGGCCGACCATGTGGTCATCATGGGTCACCGGATGAGCGACCTGGACGCCATCGGCTCTGCCGAGGGCGTGCTGCGCATCTGCAAGATCTGCGATGTGCCGGCAGTCATCGCCGTGCGCCGTGACGCCACTTTGGCGGGCAGCCTCATCAACGCCCTCATCGCGGCAGGGCAGGAGGACGACTTCATCGACCCCAAGGGCGCTCTGCCCATCATTTCCCAGAGAACGCTCTGTATCGTCGTGGATACATACCAGCTGGGTCTGGTGGAGAGCCGCGAGATACTGGAAAAATGCGGCAAGGTGGCCGTCATCGACCACCACCGCAAGGGCGTCGGCTTCATCGAGAAGGCCGACCTCGTCTGCCACGAGCCCTATGCATCCTCGGCCAGTGAGCTGGTCACGGAGTTCTTGCAGTATGTGGGCGACCGGGACGACAAGCCCAACCGCATCGAGGCCGAGGGACTGCTCTCCGGCATCATGCTGGACACCCGCGACTTCACCCTCCACACCGGCGTGCGCACCTTCGAGGCCGCTACGGCGCGGAGACGGAGCACGTGCGTCAGCTCTTTGACGTGAGCATGGTGGAGTACACCACCAAGGCCATGCTGGTATCGGAAGCCCAGATGTACCGGGGCTGCGCCATTACCGTCAGCGGCGAGGTGGCCCCCGAGGCCCGGGTGGCCATCGCCCAGGCGGCCAACGACCTGCTGACCATCCAGAACGTGGAGGCCAGCTTCGTGGCCGTGCAGGTGGGCGGCGGCGTCAACATCTCGGCCCGCAGCCTCGGCGCGGTGAATGTGCAGGTCATCATGGAGTCTCTGGGCGGCGGCGGTCATCAGACCATGGCAGCGGCCCAGCTCAAGCATATCACCCCGGAGGCGGCCCGCAGCCGCATCCAGACGGCCATCGACCAGTACCGGGAGGCCCAGAAAAAGAGCGGCCTCGAGTCGGGATCCGAACAGAAGAAAAAGGATAAACAGTAATGAAACAGTACGATTATCTTATCGTTGGCGCTGGCCTGTATGGCGCGGTATTTGCCCATGAGGCCAAGAAGGCCGGCAGGCGCTGCCTCGTCATCGACAAGCGCGGTCATATCGCAGGCAACATCTACACCGAAGAGGTGGAGGGCATCAACGTCCACCGCTACGGCGCCCACATCTTCCACACCAACAACAAGGCTGTGTGGCAGTACGTCAACCAGTTCGCGGAGTTCAACCGCTACACCAACAGCCCTGTCGCCAACTATCACGGCGAGATCTACAACCTGCCCTTCAATATGAACACCTTCAACAGGATGTGGGGCGTCGTGACCCCCGCCGAGGCGAAGGCGAAGATCGAGCAGCAGCGCGCCGAGGCCGACATCACGGAGCCGAAGAACCTCGAGGAGCAGGCCATCAGCCTGGTCGGCACCGACATCTACGAAAAGCTCATCAAGGGCTACACCGGCAAGCAGTGGGGCCGCCCCTGCACCGAGCTGCCCGCTTTCATCATCAAGCGCCTGCCCGTCCGCTTTACCTACGACGACAACTACTTCAACGCCCTGTATCAGGGCATCCCGGGCGGCGGCTATACCGCCATGGTGGAGAAGATGCTGGACGGTGTGGAAGTGCGTCTGGGCGTGGACTATCTGGCCGAGAAGGCAGAGCTGGACAAGCTGGCCGATAAGGTCGTCTACACCGGCCCGGTGGACGCCTACTTCGGCTACAAGCTGGGCGCGTTGCAGTACCGCAGCGTCCGCTTTGAGACAGAGACGCTGGACACCGACAACTATCAGGGCAACGCCGTCGTCAACTACACCGACGCCGAGACGCCCTACACCCGCATCATCGAGCACAAGCACTTTGAGTTCGGCACCCAGCCCAAGACCGTCATCAGCCGCGAGTACAGCGCCGAGTGGAAGCCCGGCGATGAACCCTACTACCCGGTGAACGACGAGAAGAACGGCGCACTCTACGCCGAGTACAAGAAGCTGGCCGACGCCGAGCCGGGGGTCATCTTCGGCGGACGTCTGGGCGAGTACAAGTACTACGACATGGATAAGGTCATCGAGGTAGCGCTGGACGTCGTGGGCAGGGAGCTGGCGTAAGCGTTGACGTAACAGCCCGATTGCTGTATACTAACCATAGAAATCCACCGGTTTCCCGGTGAGAAGTGAGGGATACTATCATGAAAGTGATTCTGAAGCAGGACGTCAAGGGCATCGGCAAGAAGGACGAGATCCACGAGGTCTCCGACGGCTACGCCCGCAACTTTCTGTTCCCGCGCAAGCTGGCCGCTGTGGCCGACGCCAGCGCGGTGAATATCGCCCGGGGCAAGGAGGCCGCTGCCGACTTCCACGAGGCTGAGAACGTGGCCGCCGCTCAGGCTGTGGCCGCGAAGCTCGAGGGCAAGACCGTGGTCATCAAGGCCAAGGGCGGCGCCTCCGGCCGTCTGCACGGCAAGGTCACCGGCAAGGAAGTCGCTGAGGCTCTGGCCCAGCTGGCCGGTTCTCCCATCGACAAGAAGAAGATCGAGCTGGAGACCAGGGACATCAAGGACGCGGGCGTCTTCAACGGCAAAGTCCGCCTCCATGTCGGTGTCGTGGCTTCCTTCAAGGTCCAGGTAGAAGTGGAGCAGGCCTGATTTGACCGCTATCTGCGCCCCCTCTCGGCAGGGGGCGCTTTTTGGCTTTACGGCATTTATATAAATAAAGCAGAAGGATAACGACCATGCCGAACGAACGACATTATAACGAACTCAACCTCGAGAGCGTGGGCATCAACCTGCCCTACAATATGCAGGCAGAGCAGAGCGTGCTGGGCGCGGTGCTGCTGAAACCCGAGACCCTGACCGACCTCGTCGAGATCATCCGGCCCGAGATGTTCTACACCCGGCAGAACGCTCAGATCTACTCCGAGATGCTCCGCCTCTTTACCAGCGACCAGACCATCGACTTCGTCACCCTGCTGGACGCCGTCATCTCGGACGGGGTGTTCCCCAGCGCCGACGAGGCGAAAGTCTACCTGACCGGCCTCGCCGAGACGGTCCCCAGCATCTCCAACGTCAAGGCGTATGCGCAGATCGTGCAGGAAAAGTATCTGGTGCGCCAGCTGATGGGTGTCGCAAAGGACATTTTGCAGGACGCGGGCGACGAGCCCGACGCCGACCTGCTGCTGGAAAACGCCGAGCAGCGCATCTATGAGATCCGCTCCGGCCGCGATTCCAGCGCCCTGACGCCCCTTTCTTCCAGCATGGTGGAGACGCTGACAAATCTGCAAAAGATCAGCGGCCCCGACGCCGACAAGTACAAGGGCATCCCCACCGGCTTCCGGCTGTTGGACACCGTCCTCACCGGCCTTGGCCGCGGCGACCTCATCATCCTCGCTGCCCGTCCCGGTATGGGCAAGACCAGTTTCGCGCTGAACATCGCGACCCGCGTGGCCATGCAGCAGAAGGTGCCGGTGGCCATCTTCAGCCTCGAAATGACGAAGGAACAGCTGACCAACCGCATCCTCTCCGCTGAAGCGGGCATCGACAGTCAGGCGTTCCGCACCGGTGCGCTCCGGGCCGAGGACTGGGAGTATCTGGCCCTCGCCACCGAAAAACTGCACGACGCACCGATCTATATGGACGACACCTCGGGCATCACCATCACCGAGATGAAGGCGAAGATCCGCCGGGTCAATCAGGACCCCGCCCGCCCCAACGTGGGCCTCATCGTCATCGACTATCTGCAGCTGATGACCAGCGGCCAGCGCAGCGAGAACCGCGTGCAGGAGATCAGCTCCATCACCCGAAACCTCAAGATCATGGCCAAAGAGATGAACGTGCCGATCATCGCTCTGAGCCAGCTGTCCCGTGCGGTGGAAAAGCAGGGCAACAACTCCAGCCACCGCCCCCAGCTGTCGGACCTGCGTGACTCCGGCTCCATCGAGCAGGACGCCGACTGCGTCCTCTTCCTGTACCGCGACTCCTACTACGCCAGCCAGAACCCCGACGGCGCGGAGGTGGACGCCGACACCGCCGAGTGCATCGTGGCAAAGAACCGTCACGGCGAGACCAGCACGGTGCCGCTGGGCTGGGACGGCGCCCACACCCGCTTTATGGATGTGGACTTCAAACGCTGATGAACTACGAAGAGATCTTACAGACGGTGCGCGGCTTCTGCGCCCGGGAAAAGCTGCTGGACGGCAAAAAGCATCTCGCGCTGGCTGTTTCGGGCGGGGCCGACAGCATGGCCCTGCTCTGCCTCATCCGCCCGCTGGCCGAGGAAAAGGGCATCGCCCTCACGGTCTGCCACGTCAATCACGGCCTGCGGGGGGAGACGGCGGACCGGGACGAAGCCTTCGTCCGGGAGGTCTGCGCCCGGCTGGGCCTGCCGCTGC
>OGHC01000768.1_pt1 | contig 18698 bp, 10 predicted proteins | sample 1571381 | NCBI WGS metagenome assembly OGHC01 (sample SAMEA2581945, study PRJEB24529) | metagenome | biome: Human gut stool | place: China | collected 2011 | reverse complement strand
TCTATCTCTACGATGATAAGGTACTTATTACCTTTAACTATAAGGAAGGTACAGAAACGGTCGCTTTCGGGGAAGCTGTGAAAGCGGAGAAAAGTTCGGATATGAGTGCGCGAGGTGCACCACAAAGAGCACCAGGCAGAAATGCTTGGTGCTTTTTCTTTTGTTTTTTCAGAAAGTAAAAAGACTTCCGCCTGAGGGTCATTCTCAAAGCGGAAGTCTTTTTCTGTTTGTTGCTCCATCGTGCCGTCACCGCCCATCAGAGCCGTCATCTCACGGACCGTCAAGTTTATTTCTGACTGTATCCCAAAAGCCGCTGCACGAAGGGCCGGAGCGAGTGGATGAATGCTTCATCCGAAAGCTCTGTGTAATGTTCCAGTTTCCAGACACAGAAATGATGGAAAAATTTTCAAAAAAGTTGCAGATCGTGCAGGAAAAATTTCTTGTAGTCCGTTTTGTTAGGTGGTATCATTATAATGGTTTGCGCCGCTAACCCGGGGCAGTATCTCGCAGACAGGTCGTTTTTGGCGGACGCTGTGGGGGAAAGCGCAGAACGGATGAAAACAGGCAGAAAGAACTTTTCTTTTTCATGAAACACAGGAGGTCAGGCTTTTCATGCTAGGTTTCAACAAGAAGACACAGGACGCCTCTCCGCAGGAGAATGCCGGCGGAGAAAATAAGGTGTTCCACTTTATCAAGACCCACAAAAAGCGCTGCATCGCGGTGGTCGCAGCCGCAGCGGTGCTGGTGGCGGTCATCGTGCCGCGCAAGAGCCGCAGTGCGTCGGCAGACCTTGCCTACACGCAGGAGAAGCTGGGACGCCGCGACATCGTGAACGTCTACGACGGCAGCGGCACCATCAATGCCGCCGATTCCTACACCGTCAAGTCCCTCGTCACCGGCACGGTGCTCACCGCCGATTTTGAGCTGGGCGACAGCATCGAGAAGGGCGATATTCTTTACACCATCGACATTTCGGATGTGGAAAACAACCTCGCGAGCGCACAGCTCTCGGTGGAGCAGGCACAGCGCAATTACGATGACATTGCGGATATGCAGAACGTCCGCACCAGGATCAGCGGTGAGGTCAGCTCCTTTGCAGTCGCCGCAGGCGACGCCGTGCAGGCTGGTCAGACTGTGGCCACCATCCGCGACACCTCCGTGATGCTGCTGGCCGTGGATTTCCCTGCCGCAGAGGCCCAGAGCTTTGTCGCCGGTCAGGCCGCACAGGTCATGCCGGACACCACTTTTGAGACGCTGAACGGCACCATCCGCTCCGTTTCCGGTGCAGACCCTGCCGGCGACGCCAGCCTGATGACCTGCACCGTCACCATCGCTGTTCCCAACGCGGGCAGCCTGACCACCGCACAGGCCGCTGTGGCACAGGTGAACGGCGTCAGCTCCCTCAACTCCGCACACTTTACTTACCAGCGCGAGGAGACTGTCGTGGCAGCTGCCTCTGGTACCGTGTCTGAACTCTGCGTCAAGGAGGGCAGCACCGTCCGTCAGGATGACGTTATCCTCCGCATCACCGGCAAGGATCTGGACAAGCAGACCAAAAACGCCGCTGACAGCCTGCGCGCTGCCGAGCTGCAGATGTCTTCTGCCGAGAAGACCATCAGCCACTATACCATCGACGCCCCGATCAGCGGCACCATCGTGGATAAGAAGGTCAAGGCCGGCGACAAGCTCAGCGCCAACGACACCGCCATGCAGAACCTCTGCACCATCTACGATATGAGCTATCTGGAAATGAAGCTCAACGTGGACGAGCTGAAGATCCGCTCCCTCGAGGTCGGCCAGGAGGTGGACATCACTGCCGACGCCGTCCCGGGTGAGACTTACAAGGGCGTCATCAGCAGTATCCTCGTGGCAGGCACTACCGCCAACGGCTCCACCAGCTACCCCGTCACCGTCCGCATCGACGATATGGGCGAGCTGCTGCCCGGAATGAACGCCACTGCGAAGATCACCACCGCCAGCGTCAAGAATGTTCTGGCCCTGCCCAACGCCGCCCTCGTCCGGGGCAGCTATGTGCTGGTGACCAAGGATTCGCCCAGCGCTGCCAATGCTGAGACTTCCATGACCGCTCCCGACGGCTACGTCTACGTCAAGGTGACCACCGGCATCAGCGATGACGATTACATTGAAGTGAAGAGCGGCCTGCAGGAGGGCGATACCATCGCTTACGACAACTCCAGCGTCAGTGCGACCGACTTCTACAGCAACATGATGGCCTCCGCCGAAGGAGATGACGAATGAGCACGCTGATAGAATTTGATGGGGTCTGCAAGTATTACCAGATGGGTGATACCCTCGTAAAGGCCGCCGACCACGTCTCTTTCAAAATCAACAAAGGCGAGTTCGTGGCCATCGTCGGCCAGTCCGGTTCTGGTAAATCCACTTGTATGAACATCATCGGCTGTCTGGACGTGCCTACCGAAGGCACTTATCTGCTGGACGGCAGGGATGTCGGCAAGATGAGCCGCCGTGAGCTGGCACACATCCGGAACGAGAAGCTGGGCTTTATCTTCCAGCAGTACAACCTGCTGCCGAAGCTGACCCTTTTGGAGAACGTGGAAGTTCCCCTTGTGTATGCGGGCATCCCCGCCGCACAGCGCCACGCGACGGCAAAAGCTGCCCTTGAGCGGGTGGGTCTGGGCAATAAGCTCAAAAACCTGCCCAACCAGCTTTCCGGCGGTCAGCAGCAGCGTGTGTCCATTGCCCGTGCGCTGGCTCGCGGCCCGGCGGTCATCCTGGCCGACGAGCCGACCGGTGCATTGGACTCCCACACCAGCCGCGAAGTGCTGGGGATGCTCCAGGATCTGCACAAGCAGGGCAATACCGTCGTCCTCATCACCCACGACAACTCCATTGCTGTGCAGGCCGAGCGCATCATCCGGCTCGAAGATGGCCGCGTCGTCTACGACGGCGACGCCCACGCACCTGAGGCAGTCGTTCAGCCGAACTTCATGATGGCAGAGCCGAAAGCCGGAGAGGAGGGAACGCAGACATGATAAAGGAGACCTTCAAACAGGCCGTCCAGAACGTCTTGAGCAACAAAGTCCGCACCTTCCTCACCATGCTGGGCATCATCATCGGCGTCATGGCCGTCATCGTCATCGTCGGCCTCGGCAACGGCATGACCCACATGATGCAGGACTTCTACTCCGACATGGGCAGCGATATTCTGGCCGTCAACGTCATGACCGCCAGCACCCGCACGGTGGAGGTCAGCGATGTGTATAACATCATCAACCAGAAGCCTGAGTATTACCGGGGGCTTTCGCCCATCGCCAGTGCCGGCGGCGACACGCTGCGGGTGGCGGGCGAGAAGTACCGCCGCACCAACATCAGCGGCGTCAACGAAGATTACACGACCATCAACAACTACAAGGTGGCCAAGGGCCGCGGCATCCAGTACACCGATTTGATAGACAACAAGAATATCTGTGTCATCGGCGACTATGTGGACCGCAGGATCTTCGGCGGCAACGGTCTCGGCAGCACCCTCAAGGTAGGCGCCAGCGAGTACCGCATCGTGGGCGTGCTGGAAGGCCGCTCCAAACCCGCCTCTCAGTACGAGGGCGGCAACGACGACATTGTTCTCGTTCCCTATACCACCCTGATGAGCGTCAACAACACCAGCAGTGTCAGCGAGTATTATGTGGTGCTGCAGGATGCAGATCACTCGGATGAGGCACAGGAGTTTTTGCAGTCGCGGCTCAAGAAGCTGGTCAGCAAGGACGACTATGTCTACGTCATGAGCCTGAGCGCAGCCATGAAGCAGATGTCCTCCATGATCAACGTCATGGTGGGCGTCCTGACGGCCATTGCGGGCATCTCGCTGCTGGTCGGCGGCATCGGCATCATGAACATCATGCTGGTGTCCGTCACCGAGCGCACCCGTGAGATCGGTATCCGCAAGGCACTGGGCGCACAGGAGAGCACCATCCTGACCCAGTTCGTCGTGGAGGCCGGCGTCACGTCGGCGCTGGGCGGCTGCCTCGGCATCGTGCTGGGCTACGTCGTCTCGGCCATTATCAACCAGATCCTTCCGTATATCCTGACGGATATTACCCTGAACGTCACCCCCTCGGCGGACGCAGCAGCCATCGCCGTGGGCATCTCCTGCGGCATCGGCGTCCTGTTCGGCTTCCTGCCGGCCCGCCGTGCCGCCAGCCTGAACCCCATCGAAGCGCTCAGATATGATTAAGGAGTTTACCATGAAAAAACGATTCCTCGCATTCCTGCTGGCTGTCTGCGTGGCTGTTTCCATGCTGGTGCTGCCCGCTTCTGCGGTCGGCTCCAACGCGGCAGTCCAGACGGCGACGGCACTGGGCGGTCTGACCGCCGAGCAGGCCGGTTCTCTGGGTGCGCCCCTCACTCGTGGGCAGGCGGCCCGCCTCCTCACCGCATTCTCTGCTTACCGCGATACCACCACGGCACAGGGCCGCACCGGCCGCCTCTACAGCGACGTAGACAGCGACTCTCCCTATGCGGTCTACATCCGCACTGCCGTCCAGAACGGCTGGATGACCGGCTACTCCGACGGCAGCTTCCGCCCGGACAACACCGTCACGCTGGAAGAAGCCTGCACCATGGCGCTGCGCCTGCTGGGCTATGATGTGGCAAAGCTGGGCGGTACCTTCCCCACAGCTCAGCTCAGCAAGGCCAGCGCACTGGGCCTGCGCAATGAGATCAATGCCCGTCAGGGCGAGACTCTGACCCTCGAGCAGGGTACCATGCTCTTCTACAACGCCCTCACCGCCATGAACGGCAGCGGTCAGGTCTACGCCTCCACCCTGGGCTTTGCCGTGAACAACGGCCAGGTGGACATCTCTTCTGTCCTGCTGGACAACGTCAAGGGTCCCTTCGTGGCAGATGCTTCCACCGTCCTGCCCTTCGCCCCGGCGGCCATCTACCGCAACGACGAAGTCACCACCTCTGCGGCCCTCTCTCCCTATGATGTCTACTATTATAACGAGAGCGCCCGCACCGTCTGGATCTACAATAAGCGCGCCGCAGGCCGCGTGACGGCTGTCTCGCCCTCGGCCAGCGCTCCGACCTCTGTGACCGTGGCCGGCGTCACCTACACCATCGCCTCGCCCTCTGTGGCCTACCAGCTGTCCTCCCTGTCCGGCGGCGGCGTGGGCCAGGTGGTCACTCTGCTGCTGGGCATGAACGATGCAGCTGTCTCCGTCCTCACCGGCGATGCGGCAGATGCTGTGTTCTACGGCGTGGTCCAGTCCTCATCCCGCACCCTTGTGGAGACGAACAGCGCTGAGGTGCAGCAGGCTGTCTCGGTCATGTGTACCGACGGCACCGCCCGCACCGTCAACGTGGATAATAAGCTCAATTTCCCGGCCGGCAAGCTGGTGGAGATCAGCGTGGACGGTGACGGCGAAAGCGTCCAGTCCATCTCGCCCCGCTCGACCAGCGGCACCGTCAGCGCCGACGGCACCGCGCTGGGCGACACCCCGTTTGCAGACAACGTGCAGATCATTGATACGACGTCGGAGGGTGTGGCTGGGGCAGTTCGCCCCAGCCGCCTATCGGGGGTGACTCTGAGTGAAAGCGACGTCCGCTACTACACCACCAATTCTGCGGGCCAGATCGACCGGGTCATCCTCGACGATGTGACCGGTGACCTGTGGGAGTACGCTGCGCTGGATTCTGTCCGCCGCCTGACGGACGAAGCCGCCAAGAAGATCGACAAAAAGATCAGCGACAAGGCACAGGACGCCGCAAGAGAGGCCGCAGGCCTCCCCGCTGGGACCACCACGACCACCACCAAGGTAGACAAGACCGATGAGGAGACCTTCCAGGATGTGAAGAACATCCTTGTCCCCAGCACCAGCGATGTGCTCTACGGCCTCATCGACGGCAGTGTCGTCAGCTCTACCTGGAACACCCTTACCGGCAAGACGGACCAGCTGTTCAGCTATGTGCTCCGCCGCACCGGCGACAGCGTGGGCGGTACGCTGGGCGACTTCCTCAACTATCTGGGCGAGGGCGCGACCTACGTCTGCTACTCCGGCGGCAAGCAGGTGGCCTACAGCACCGCCACCAAGTACCCCATTATCGCAGGCGGCATCGCCATCGGCCGCTCTGCCGACGGCAAGGCCATCAACCGGATGCTCCAGCTCTCGCCGGTGGTCATCGATAAGCTGGGCGCAGCTTCGGTCATGAGCGGCGACAAGCGCTATGAGACCGCCGACGATATGCAGGTGTATCTGTGGTCGAACGGCCAGTATTTCGCCACCTCGCTGCCCAAGATCAACACCGAGGATTATAAGCTCATCGGCTGGTACGACAACTTCGGCTGCTCCGGCGGCAGGAAGATCCGTATCCTCGTGGCCGTCAAGACGAACTGAGCCTGAAATTTTCCAATCACAGAACAGCAGCCTCGCGGCAGATGAAGCGGGGCTGCTGTTTTATTCTCCTATTTGCCACACGCCCTATTTCGTGTTACAATAAAAACCAGAAAAATTGCGGAAAAAGGAGGTGCGGCAATGATACGCATTGCTCTGGTCGAGGACGAGGCAGAGGTGCGGGCGCAGCTTCAGGGCTATGTGCAGCGGCACACCCGGCAGTACGGCACCGAGTTCGCGGTGACGGAGTTCGCCGACGGCATGGAGCTGCTGGATGATTACCGCCCGGTGTACGACATTCTGTTTCTGGACGTGGAGATGAAGCATCTGGACGGCATGGAGACGGCCCGGCGGGTGCGGGAGCTGGACAAGGACGTCATCATCGTTTTTATCACGAATATGGCGCAGTACGCCATCGGCGGGTACGCCGTGGGCGCACTGGACTATGTGCTCAAGCCGGTGCCTTATTTTGCGTTTTCGCAGCAGCTGCGCAAGGCCGAAGAGCAGCTGCGCCGCCGCGCACGGCATTATCTGGCCCTGCCGGTGGAGGGCGGGATGCGGCGGCTGGATTCGTCCCTCATCTATTATCTGGAAAGCGAGGGACACCGCGTCCATTTTTATACCGAAGAGGGCGATTTCGTGGCGGCAGGCACCCTGAAAGCCTTTGAGGAAAAGCTGGCCGAGCGGCCCTTTGCCCGCTGCAACAGCGGCTACCTTGTCAATCTGGCACAGGTGAAGAGCGTGCAGCAGGGGATGGTGCAGGTGGGACCCTACGAATTGCAGGTCAGCCGCCCCCGGCGGAAAGCCTTCCTCGCGGCGCTGGCCGACCACATCGGGGGTGAGGGTGCATGACGGCACTGCCCAGCATCCCGCGCCTGTATACGGCGCTGGCCGAGTGTCTGGCCGTGGGCATCTACGCCCTGCCGCTGGGCCTCCGCTTCGGCAAAACGGCCACCATCGCTGCCAGTGCGGCATGGGCGCTGGCCCTGAGTGCTTTTTTGCAGGCCACGGGCAGCGTTCCGCTGGCGTGGTGGATCCCCTGCATGGCGGCAGCTGTGGGGATACAGTATTTATATCTCTGGGTCACCCGCACCATCTCCCTGCTGGAAGCGGGCTATGTCTGCGCCCGGGCCTTCGTTCTGGCCGAGCTGGCGGCCAGCGCCGAGTGGCAGCTGCACTGCTTCCTCTGGCCCCAGCGCAGCGGGGCCGACGGCCTGTCACTGCTGCTTCTGGTGGTGGTCTATGGCGGCGTTTTCGGCTGCATCTGGGTGCTGGAGCATAAGCACAAAAGTCCCAAGGGCCATATCATCATCAGCGGAAAAGCGGCCCTTGTGGCCGTCGTCATGGCGGCGATGGTCTTCGCGGTGAGCAACCTGCTGTTCTTGGGCGACCGCGAGGCGGACATGAGCGTCTACTACATCCGTACGCTGGTGGATTTCTGCGGCGTGCTCATCCTGACGGTCCAGCACGAACAGCTGCGGGAGGCGGCGCTCCACAGTGAGCTTGCCGCCATGGACGAGGTGCTCCACCGCCAGTATGAGCAGTACAAGCGGAGCAAAGAGGGCATCCGGCTCATCAACAGCCGCTATCATGAGCTGAAAATTCAAATCGCGGACATCCGCGCCGAGCGCGACCGGGCCAAGCAGGACGCGGCTCTGGCCCGGATGGAGAGCGGCCTCCGGCAGTATGAGGCCGAGAACAAGACTGGCAACCCGGTATTGGATACCCTATTGACCGCCAAAAGCATGGACTGCCAGCAGCGCGGCATCAACATGACCAGCGTGGCCGACGGCAGCCAGCTGGGCTTTCTGAGCACGCGGGAGCTGTGTACCCTCGTGGGTGCGCCGCTGGACAACGCCATCGAGAGCGTGCTGACCGAGCCCGACCCCGAAAAGCGTCTGCTGCGGGTGGCCATCTATAACCAGAGCGGCTGCGTGATGCTCCGCTTCGAGAACTACTGCGCCCAGCCCGTGGAGCTGGGCGCGGACGGTCTGCCCGTCCACAACGCCCACGGCGGCTACGACCTGCAGGGCGTGCAGGCGGCCGCCCAGCGCCACGACGGCACCATGACCCTTCATTGGGCCGACGGCTGGTTCACCCTGCGGATCTTGCTGCCGGTCCCGGAAAAGTAAAGGGACTCCTTCAGTCACCTGCGGTGACAGCTCCCTCAGGGAGGGAGCCTTTGGTAGAGAGCGAAACATTGTCCTCTTTGCCAAGGGCCACCTCTTTGAGGGGGGCTGCCGCGTCAGCGGCTGGGGGAGTTTTTGCTTTTGGCATGATGCACAATAAAACCGCGCTCGAAATTGTGGATCAGCACAATAAAATTTGAAATCAAATTGAAACTTCTGCAAACTATGCCTCCAAAATGACAGATTGCGCGGAGAACGGTTCGTTTTGCAGTTTATATGATAAAATGACATCAAGCAAAGGAGTGGACGCACTCCGGAGAACAGCTATGAACCGGGTCGTGTACCCAAAAGAGAAGGAGCTAACAGTTATGGCACAGAAAAAGAAGGACAGTAAGATGATGGTCAAGATCATCAAAACTGCCGTTTCGGGTGTGTTGTGTGTCGCATTGGCGGGCGGTATGGTTGCGGCCAATGTGCTGATCCCGCCCAATGCCAGCAGCGTGCAGAGCATTTTGGGCCTGAAGAGTGGAGGCATCGATAACAGCAAGGCAAAGACCGAAGGCATCAATATGGAATACAGCAAGCCCGGCTTTGACACAGAGGAGGCGCTGGTTGAGGATGAGATCGCTCTGAATAAGAAGATCGCCGCCGAAGGCATTGTATTGCTGAAAAACGATGCCGGAAAGATGCCGTACAGCACGGATACGACCTTTAGCTTTGTCAGCCATTCTGCTGTCAGCTACATCGGCGGCAACAAAGTCGATATGAAAACGGCCTTTGAAGATGCCGGGTTCGGTGTCAACGAGGACCTCTGGAAATTCTATTCCGAAGGCAACGGCAAGGATTACGGTCTGGGTGTCGGCTCGGTCTCTTACGGTGATGACGAGGACTTCTCCATCAACGAGTGCCCGCTGTCCGTCATGCAGGCGGAGCCGGGCCTGACCGATTCCATGCAGGGCACGGTGCCGGTCTTTGTGTTCAGCCGTGTGGCGGGCGAAGGCCGCGATATGCCGCGCTCCATGTACAACCACACCGATGTGGAAGAGGACAAGACCAAGACCTACCTCGAGCCGGATTCCGTGGAACTGGAGATCCTCCAGTACCTGAACGACAACTTTGACGATGTCGTGCTGCTGCTCAACTCCAGCGCAGCGGTAGATCTGAGCTGGGTCGAAAACTATCCTAATATCCACACTGTCATTTCGGCTCCCGCTATGGGTGATTACGGTCTGTGCTCTCTGGCAGAGATCTTCTCCGGCAAGGTGAATCCCTCCGGCCGCACCGTGGATACCTATGAAGTGGATGCCATGAACAGCCCGGCGGCGCAGAACTTCGGCGACTTTGCCTACTATGACGAGAATGGTAACCTGACCAAGTACAACTACGTCAGCTACAAAGAGGGCATCTATGTTGGCTACCGCTATTACGAGACCCGTTACGAGGACAAGGTCCTCGGTCAGGGCAACGCAGGCGATTACAACTACGATGACGCTGTGATGTATCCCTTCGGCTACGGCCTGTCCTACACCACCTTTGATTGGTCCGACTACAACACCAGCTGGGATGGCGACACCTGCACCGTCACGGTCAAGGTGACCAACACCGGTTCTGTTGCCGGCAAGGACGTTGTGGAAGTGTATGCACAGAGCCCCTACAACGATTATGACAAGACCAACAAGGTGGAAAAGGCTGCGGTTGAACTGGTCGGTTACGCCAAGACCTCGGAGCTGGCTCCCGGTGCAAGCGAGACCGTTACGGTCACCTTCGATCAGGAACAGCTGAAGTCCTACGACTACACCAACGCCAAGACCTACATTCTGGATGCCGGTGACTACTACATCACCGCCGCCAAGAACGCACACGATGCCGTCAACAACATCCTTGCTGTCAAGGGCAAGACCGTGGAAGACGGCATGACCGCCGATGGCAACACTGAGTTTGTGGCGACCTATACCCCGGCCAACGGCACCGTGGATACCACGACCTATAAGAACGACACCACCACCGGCGTGGAGGTCACCAACCAGCTGGATCAGGCAAACGGCGGCTTCCAGTATCTCTCCCGCAGTGACTGGACCGGCACCTGGCCGACCACCGATGGCGAGGTCAGCGACCAGATCAGCACTTGGGGCAACCCCATCAACGGCACCGATGCAAACGGCAACCCCGCTTCCTATACTTACTATAAGACCATCAGCAGCGAGGATCTGGCAAAGCTGGATTCTTTTGATTCCCTGAACCCCACCGACTTCTCCACTCTGACCGATGAGCTTGTCTACGGCAAGGACAACGGCCTCGGCCTGATCGATATGCGTGGTCTGGATTACAACGACCCCAAGTGGAACGACCTGCTCGACCAGCTGACCCCCAGCGATTATCAGACCCTGATCACCCAGTCCGGCTATGGCACGGCTGCCATCAAGTCGGTGGATAAGCTCTCCACGACCGATCGCGACGCTGCCACCGGCCTGGTCAACTATGGCGTTGATGCAAGCGGCAACTTCTACTTCAAGGGCAACATCACCCACTGCGGCGTCATCGTTCTGGCCCAGACCTACAACGATGATCTGGCCACTCACTACGGCGAGAACATTGGCGACGAGTCCTACTATCTGGATGTCGATGGCTGGTATGCACCGGCAGTCAACATGCACCGCACTGCATTCTCCGGCCGCAACAGCGAGTATTACTCCGAGGATCCGTTCATCGGCGGTCACATTGCTTCCCTCGAGTGTGAGGGTGTCGCCTCCCGCGGTATGTATGTCTTTGTCAAGCACTACGCCATCAACGATCAGGAGGACCACCGCGGCGACCGTGAAGGCCAGTACAGCATTGCGACCTTCCTGAACGAGCAGGCGGCCCGCGAGATCTACCTCAAGCCCTTTGAGATGTGCGTCAAGTCTGATAAGGTCGAGATGAACTATGCAAAGGACAACGGCGACGGCACTTACAGCAATGCCACCACCGAGATCCCGTCCGTCACCGGCATCATGACCTCCTTCAACCGCGTTGGCTATACCTGGGCCGGCGGCAACTACAACATGATCACCGGCCTGCTGCGCAACGAGTGGGGCTTCCACGGCTTTATCATCACCGATAATGCAAACACCGGTGTCTTTATGGATGCTGGCCAGATGATCCAGGCGGGTGCTGATGGCAAGCTGACCAACCTGCCCACCGGCGCACGCTATACCTTCAACAAGAATGATGTTTCGGATTATCACTATGGCCGTGAGGCAGTCCACAACATCCTGTATACTATTGCAAACTCCAAGGCAATGAACGGCGGTATGCCGGGCAGCCGTTATCTGGCAAAGGTCGAGCCTTACCAGAAGGTCATCTACGCGGTGGATGGCGTCTGCGGCGGTCTGATTGCGGTCCTGGTCATCCTGACCATCTTCCGCTTCCGCAAAAAGAAAGAGGACAACATCAAAACCGTCTGAGTAACACAAAACCGAAAGGGGCGGCGGGCAGAGCGCCCGCCACCTCTTCTTTTTTATCAGGAGCGATCCATGAAACACGCTGACATCATCCAGAAACTGAACTTAGAGCAAAAATGCGCCCTGCTCTCGGGCGAGACCGTCTTTACCACCCGCGCTCTGCCGGGCAAGGGCATCCCGGCCATCACCCTTTCGGACGGCCCCAACGGTGTCCGCAAGCAGGCCGGTGCCGCCGACCATCTGGGCCTCAACCCCAGCGTTCCGGCAACCTGCTTTCCGACCTCTTCCGCCACTGCGTGCAGCTGGGATGAGAAGCTGGGCGAAGCCGTGGGCGAGGCACTGGGCGAGGAAGCCGCCGCACAGGAAGTGGCTGTCCTGCTCGGCCCCGGTTTGAACATCCAGCGCAGCCCCCTCTGCGGCCGCGACTTCGAGTATTTCTCGGAAGACCCCATCCTCGCGGGCAGGATGGCCGCCGCCTATGTGCGCGGCATCCAGAAAAACGGCATCGCTGCCTGCCCCAAACACTTTGCGGTCAACAGTCAGGAGCTGCGCCGCATGGCCAGCGACTCGGTGCTCGATGAGCGCACCCTGCGGGAGCTGTATCTGACCGGCTTCGAGATCGTGGTGAAAGAGGCAAAGCCCAAGACCATCATGACCTCCTACAACCTCATCAACGGCACCTATGCCAACGAGAATGCCCACCTGCTGCAGGACATTCTGCGGAAGGACTGGGGCTTCGACGGGGCCGTCGTCACCGACTGGGGCGGCTCCAATGACCACGCCCTCGGCGTGAAGAACGGCTCCACCCTCGAAATGCCCTGCCCCGGCGGCGACTCCATCCGGGAGCTGATGAAGGCCGTACAGGACGGCAAAATTTCCGAGGCCGACGTGGACGCCCGCCTCGACGAGATGCTGGAACTGGTGCTCTCCACCCACGCTGCGGTGGAAAAAGCGCCCCGCACCTTCGACGCTGCCGCGCACCATAAGCTTGCCCGCCGCGCGGCCGCAGAGAGCATCGTCCTGCTCAGAAACGAGGGCGGCATCCTGCCGCTCAAGCCCCATGAGAAGCTGGCCGTCATCGGCGACTTTGCCGAGACGCCCCGCTATCAGGGCGCAGGCTCCAGCGCCGTCAACGCCCTGCAGGTGGACACCCTGCTGGACAGCATCAAGGCTGACGACAGCGGCATCACCTTCGTGGGCTATGCCTCCGGTTTCGAGCGTCAGGGTGCAGCTGACGCCGAGAAGCTGGAAGAGGCTGTGGCCCTCGCAAGGAAGGCCGACACCGTTCTGCTCTGCCTCGGCCTCGATGAGCTGCGGGAGAGCGAAGGTCTTGACCGCTCTGACATGAAGCTGGCCGAGAACCAGCAGCAGCTTCTGGCCGCTGTGGCTGCCGTCAACCCGAACGTCGTCGTTCTGCTGAGCGCCGGTGCGCCGGTAGAGACGCCGTGGGTCGGCCAGTGCAGGGCGCTGGTCTACGGCGCACTGGGCGGACAGGCAGGCGCCGGCGCAGCCGCAGACATCCTCACCGGCAAGCTCTGCCCCTGCGGCAAGCTGTCCCAGACCTGGGCGCAGGCTCACGACGATACCCCCGCCAAGGCGAACTTCGGCGGCGAGGGCCGGAACGTGGAGTACCGCGAGAGCCTGTATGTGGGCTACCGGTACTATCAGACCGCCGGTGTGCCGGTGGCGTTCCCCTTCGGCTACGGCCTGAGCTACACCGCCTTCGCGTACAGTGATCTGAAGGCAGACGAGAAGGGCGTGACCCTCACTGTCACCAACACCGGCAGCTGTGCCGGTGCCGAGATCGTCCAGCTCTACGTCGCAAAGCAGGACGCCAAAGTCTTCCGCCCGGCGCAGGAGCTGAAGGGCTTTGCAAAGGTCTTCCTCGCCCCCGGCGAGAGCAGGACGGTGAGCATCGCGCTGGACGACAAGGCGTTCCGCTACTGGAACGTCAAGACTGACCGCTGGGAAGTCGAAGGCGGAAGCTATCAGCTCCGCGTGGGTGCATCCAGCGCAGACATCCGCCTGACAGCGGAAGTCTCCGCCAAGGGGACCAACGCTCCCGACCCCTACGAGGGTCTCGACCTGCTCCACTACGTCTCCGGCCAGATCACCTATGTGACCGACGCCGAGTTCGAGGCTCTGCTGGGCCATCCGATCCCGGAGGATGTCGTCCGCATCGACCGGAACATGACGCTGGGCGAGATGGACCATGGCCGCAGTCCGCTGGGCTGGGTGGCACAGAAGGTGCTGCGCTGCCGTCTGGACAGCAGCTTTGCAAAAGGCACCCCCGACCTGAACACCGTGTTCCAGTATAATATGCCGCTGCGCGCGCTGGCCAAGATGACCAACGGCATGGTGAGCATGGGCATGGTAGACGGCCTCGTCTGGGAGCTGAAAGGCTTCTGGCTCGTGGGCATCCTCCGGGTCATCTATGAGTTCGTCAAGAATCTCATCCTGAACAGCCAGATGGAAAACCGGCTCAAAAACAGCTGAAAGGAACAAGGCTATGAATTTCTGGAATAACTTTGCCGCAAAGCATCCGGCCGCGGCCAAATGGGTGCGGGAGGGTGGACTGTTCGTCATCGTGTCCAACCTCATCACCGTGTTCAAATATCTGCTTCTGCAGTTCCTGCCCAAGGCGTTTGCAAGCCTGCCGGTGGTGGACTTCGGCTGGCCGGGCATCGACATCACCCTGTTCGGCGAGACCTTCAAGTGGAACATCCTCGGCTATGACGCGGCCCACGGCGGCCTGCCCTACTTCTGCGCCTACATGGTGGCCATGGTCATCGGCGAGTGCATCAATTTCCCCATCCAGCGCAGCCTCGTCTTCCGCAGCAAGGGCAGCCTCGCCAAGCAGATCGGCTGGTATCTGCTGGCTTTCTGCCTCATCACCTGCATCGTCAACTCCATCAACTGCATCTGGGTGGCTGTGGCCGGTCTGCTGGTGCCTGATTTCATCTACAACATCGGCACCACGGTGCTCAACGGCGGCATCTCGATGGTCATCTTCTTCTTCGTGAACAAGATCATCTTCCCCGAAGGCGAAGCCGCAAAATAATCTGTCATCTTCTTTATTTTCATCATTTTCTTCATTCGAACCAACAGGCCGTCCTCCTCTGAAGGACGGCCTGTTGGCATATTGAGTGGTTTTGGACGCTGTAAAGGACGAAATTTCGGTCATAGGGGAAGAATCTGCCCAGGGGTCTTGCACTTTGATGCTTTACTGTGGTAAAATCAGGCCGTGCTTTTATCATAGAGGAAAAAAGCACCAAAGGGGGAACGTATATGAGTGAGATCTGTATCATCGTCACCATCGTCGTCTATCTTGCGGCCATGCTGCTGGTGGGTTTCGCCTATAGCAAGACCAACAACGACAGCACCGACTTCTACCTTGGCGGTCGGAAGATGGGGCCGCTGGTCACGGCCATGAGTGCCGAGGCCAGCGATATGTCCAGCTGGCTGCTGATGGGTATGCCGGGTCTGGCCTACCTGACAGGCATCGCCTCGCCGGGCTGGACAGCCATCGGCCTTGCGCTGGGCACCTGGCTCAACTGGCTCATCGTGGCCCGGCGGCTCCGCCGCTATTCGGCCAACCTCGACGCCATCACGGTACCGCAGTTCCTGTCGCTTCGCTTCCATGACCAGCGCAACCTGCTGAACGCTCTGGGCGCGGTCATCATCATCGTCTTCTTCGTGCCGTATACGGCCTCGGGCTTTGCGGCCTGCGGCAAGCTGTTCCACAGCCTCTTCGGCGTAGATTACATGGCAGCAATGCTGGTGTCGGCCCTCGTCATCGTGGGCTATACCATCCTCGGCGGCTTCCGCGCCGTCACCACCACCGACCTCATCCAGTCGATGGTCATGTCGCTGGCCCTCATCGCGGTGCTGGGCTACGGCATCGTTGTGGCAGGCGGCTGGGGCGCTGTGGTGGAGAACGCCCAGAGCCTTTCCGGCTACCTGACCATGACGGCCAGCCACGACGCTGTGACCGGCGGGGCCACATCTTACAGCCTGCTGGACATCGTCTCCACCATGGCGTGGGGTCTCGGCTACTTCGGTATGCCCCACATCCTGCTCCGCTTCATGGCCATCGAGGACGAGAAGAAGCTGGTGCTCAGCCGCCGCATCGCCACCGTCTGGGTGGTCATCGCCATGGCGGCGTCCATCGTCATCGGCATGGTGGGCCTCGGCATGACCAGGGTCGGTGCGCTGGAATTCCTCAGCGGCTCGTCCAGTGAGACCCTCATCGTCCGCATCGCCAGCCTCATCAGCCAGCACGGTGTGCTGGCGGCAGTTCTGGCCGGACTCATCCTTGCAGGCATCCTGGCGGCCACCATGTCCACGGCGGACAGCCAGATGCTGGCCGCTGCGTCCAGCGTGTCCCAGAATATTTTGCAGGAGTTCGGCCACCTCAAACTGAGCGAGAAGCAGAGCCTCTTCGCAGCCCGCCTGACCATCATCTGCGTCAGCGTGGTGGGCGTGGTGCTGGCCCGCGACCCGGATTCCAGCGTCTTCGGCATCGTCAGCTTTGCGTGGGCCGGTTTTGGCGGCTCCTTCGGCGCTGTCGTCCTCTGCGCCCTGTTCTGGAAGCGCTGCAACTGGCAGGGCGCTCTGGCCGGTATGCTCTGCGGCGGCCTGATGGTCTTCGTCTGGAAGTACCTCGTCAGCCCGCTGGGCGGCGTCTTCGGCATCTATGAGCTGCTGCCCGCCTTCCTCGTCTCGCTGGCCGTCTGCGTGGTGGTCAGCCTCGTGACCCCGGCCCCGGAGGCCGACATCCTCGCCGAGTTCGACGCGGCAAAATAACCGGTAAAAACAAGAGGAGGGCCTGTGCTGAAACCCGGCACAGGCCCTCCTTTTATACTTGTGTGACGCTTCCGTGTTCCACCCGGTATACCATGTCAAACTGCTTCATGAACGCCCCCGAGACGTCGTGGGTGATGGCCACCACCATGCAGGGGAGAGCGAGCAGATTTTCCATGATCTGTCCGCTGGTGTCGGGGTCGAGGCTGGCGGTGATCTCGTCGGCGATGATGAGGTCGTACCGGCGAAGCGCCAGCCGTGCGATGCCGATGCGCTGGCGCTGCCCGCCCGAGAGATTCTTGCCGTTCTCGCTGATGAGGGTGTCGAGGCCGTCGGGCAGGGTGCTCACCCAGTCGGTGAGGCCCGCCATCCCGATGGCGTGGGAAAGCTGAGCCTCGGGGAAGTCCGCGCCGAGGCAGATGTTGCTGCGGAGGGTGTCATTGAAGAGATAGGTTGTCTGGGCAATGTAGCCCACCCGCTGGTAGAGGCTCTGACGGTCGATGTCTCGCAGCTGCTGGCCGTTGAAGAGGATGCTGCCGGTATAGTTTGGGTAGTACTGGAACAGCAGCTTTGCCAGTGTAGACTTGCCGCAGCCGCTTTCGCCCACGAGGACGGCTTTTTCCTGCCCGGAGACCGTCAGCCGGACGCCGCGCAGCACCGGTGCAGCGGCCCCGGGGTAGGAAAAGCCGGTGTCCTTGCACTCGATGTGCTCGAGTTTACCGATGGCCCGGCCCGCAGAGACTTTTTCCGGGCCGGACATGGCTGCTTCCAGCCGCTGACGAATGCCCTTCGAGGATCTGACCTTGGCCCAGCACTGGGCGATCTGATTACAGGGCGTGATGACGAAGTTCGCCATGCTGGCGGCGGTGGAGACGGTGCCCATCGTCAGCCGCCCGTCGAAAGCGAGAAAAAGGCCCACCAGCATGACGATGGGAAAGATGAGGTTGCTGATGAGAGAGGTATTGACCACCATGGCGTTGAGGCTCTGCTGGTAGGCCTGCTCGCTGTCGCGGGCCTGCCGGGCAGCATCCCGGTGGCGGGCAGCATAGGCGTCCTCCCGCAGAAAGCCCCGGATGACCTCGAACCCGCCCAGAAGCTCCTTGAGCTGCTGGGTGTAGCCCGCCATCTGGAGGGAAAAAGCGTCTCGGGAGGCTTTGAGCCGCTCATTCATCTTCCGGGGCAGGACCAGCGGCGGCACGGTCACAAGCAGGATGGCCGCCAGCATCACCGGGCTGATGTAAAGGTACATCCCCAGCGCACAGAGCATGATGCCGCCCCAGAATGCGATGTTGAAGAGGGACATATAATAGTCGTCGTAGAGGGTGCGCAGGTCGGTGGTCAGCAGGGAGAGATAGGCTGCGTCGCCCTCCCGCTGATATTGGGACACCGGGCGGCGCAGCACCCGCTCCATGACCTGTCCCCGCACCTGCTCCACGGCGCCGCAGGCGAGTTTTGTAAAGGAGCGGCGGCTCAGCCGTTCGAAAAACCAGCTGGTGAAGGTGATGAGGAACACCAGCCCCATATAGCCCAGCGCCTCCTGCTTGCTCTTGGAGTCGATGAGCCACTTGAGCTGGAAGTTTTTCAGCGGCGCGAAAAAGGATACCGCCGCTGTAAAGAGCGCGAAGAGCATGAGCTTCACCCAGTGGTGTCGGAAGTAGTCGTTGACCGTTGCCTTTTTCATGTGCAGTATCCTCCGCGGAGTACTATAAAACGAGATGGATCACAAGAAAGACCCCTCCGACTTCCTTTTTGCGGGAGATCGGAGGGGTCTTGATCTTATGGCCTTATGTAAGAGGTGCTGTCAGCTTACAGCTGGGGGCCGGCGGAGACCAGAGCCTTGCCGTGCTCGTTGCCCTCGTACTTTGCGAAGTTCTTGATGAAGCGGCCAGCCAGATCCTTGGCCTTCTCTTCCCACTGAGCGGCATCTGCGTAGGTGTCGCGGGGGTCGAGGATAG
>OGHC01000766.1_pt1 | contig 18752 bp, 14 predicted proteins | sample 1571381 | NCBI WGS metagenome assembly OGHC01 (sample SAMEA2581945, study PRJEB24529) | metagenome | biome: Human gut stool | place: China | collected 2011 | reverse complement strand
GAGGTCGAGGCTGCGGCTCTCCACCCCCAGCACGGCCCGGTGGAACATGGGGTCGATGTAGTCCGGCCCGCTCTTGAAGGCGCAGGGCGCACAGCCCCGCCGCTTCAGCGCCATGAGCAGGGCGCAGGTCATGGTGGTCTTGCCGCTGCCCGAGCGGGGCGCCGCCAGCAGAAACTGTATCATGTCATTCTCCTGTGATGAGGTAGATGGGGTTCTGGGCCATCATCAGGTGCAGTCCGCCCACGGCCTTGGCCCGGCTGACGGCGATCTGGCTCACCTGCACGGTCCGGCCTTGGGCCGTCAGCGCGGTCACCGCCGCCGAAAGCGTCTCGAGGGCGATGGCCGACACACAGATGCGGGCGTCGGAGTTCTTATCCAGCGCGGCGTCCACGATGGCGGCAAGGCTGCCCTTGCTGCCGCCGATGAAAACAGCGTCCGGCGCGGGCAGGTCCGAAAGGGCGTCGGGGGCAAGCCCCTCCACGAGGACGAGGTTCCGGGTCCTGAATTTTTCGCGGTTGGCTTTGATGAGCGCACAGCCCTCCGGCCTGCACTCCACTGCGTAGACCCGGCCCCGGGGCGCGGCCAATGCCAGCTCCACGCTGACGCTGCCCGTCCCGGCCCCCACGTCCCACAGGATGTCTTCCGGGCGGACGGCCAGCTTCGCCAGCACAGCGGCCCGGACTTCCTGCTTGGTCATGGGGACGTCGCCCCGCTCGAAGGCTTCGTCCGGCAGGCCCGGGGCGCGGCGGGGCAGTCCCTCCACCGCCTCCACGAGAAGGACGCTCAGGCTGTTGAAGCGGCCTGCGGCCAGCTCTTTGACGCTGCCGCGGAAGAGCTTTTCTTCCGGCGTGCCGAGGCACTGGCCCACAACAGCCTGCACGTCCCCGAAGCCCTCTGCCGCCAGCTGGGCGCAGAGGGTGGCGGGGTCTTCGCTGCCGCCGGTGAGGAAGAAGGTGGGTCTGCCCTGCATACACTCGGCCACCGGGTCGCAGGTGCGGCCATGGGCCGAAACAAGGTTCCACCCCTGCCACGGACGGCCCAGCGCCGCCGCCAGCAGCTGGATGCTGGAAAGGCCTGGCAGCACCCGGGCGTGGACGCCGAGGGCCTCCAGCTTTTCCATCATGGAGGACGCGCCGGAGTAAAAACCGGTGTCGCCGCTGTAGACCAGCACGGCGTTCTCCGCGCCGGAGGTCTGCAGCAGCTCTGCCACCTCGTCGGGGCGGTAGGCGGCAGCGCGGTTCTCGGTGCAGCCGGCAGGCAGAACTGCCAGCAGACGCCGTGCGCCCAGGATGAGGTCGGCCTGCCGCAGTGCGGCCAGGCCCTGAAGGGTCAGGTTCTCCGGCTGACCGGAGCCCATGCCGATGAGTGTCACGTTCATCTTATCATCTCCTTGCAGCGTTTCAGCACCTCGGAAGCCGTCTCGCCCTGCTCGGGCGGGCGGCGGATGACCACCAGCTGCGCCCCGGCGGCAGAGGCGGCGGCGGCTTTTTCGTCGAAGCCTCCGGCCGCGCCGCCGTCCTTTGTGACGAGCCAGCGGATATGGAACTGCTCCATCATGGCCTGATTGAGGGCAAAGCTGAAGGGACCCTGCATGGCGATGATGTTGCGGTGGGGGATGTTCGCCGCCTCACAGGCCGCGATGCTTTCCAGCGTGGGCAGGACGCGGGGGTAGAGCCGCTCGGGCGGGATGGCCGCAAACTGCGCCAGCTCCTTGGCCCCGGTGGCCAGCAGAAGATTCCCCTCTTCTGCAGCCAGCGCTTCTGCCGCCTGCTTTGCGCTCTCAAAGACGAGACAGTTTTCCGGCAGCGGACTGGCCGGGCGCAGCAGGCGGAGGTATTCCACCCCGGCCTTCTCTGCTGCTGCTTTGATGTTTTTGGTCGCCTCCACCGCGTAGGGGTGGGTGGCGTCGATGCAGAGGGCGGCATCCCCCAAGAGCGCGGCCATCTCATCGGGCAGGAGCCGCCCGCACCGGACGGTGACGCCGGGGGTGCTCCCCTGCTCTTCCTGCCCCAGCGGGGTGGCCACGCTGACGGTGACTTCGATGCCCAGCGCCGCCAGCCGGCGGGAAAGCTCCCGCCCCTCGGTGGTGCCGCTGAAAACGATGACGTTCATCGGCGGTACCCCCGCGGCGTGACCATCCGCCCGCTCAGCGCGCGGGTGGCGGCGTTGCCCACAAAGACGGTGGTGAACATATCCACCTCGGTGTCCCGGAGCTGGCTGAGGGTCAGGATGTGTTTTTCCTGCCCTTCCCGGCCGATGTTCCGCACAGAACCGCAGAGGGTGTCCGGGGCTTTGCCGTTCGCCAGCAGGATGTCCACGGCCCGGCGCAGATAGTCCGGGCGGCCCTTGGAGGAGGGATTGTACAGCGCAACGCAGAAATCTCCCATAGCGGCGCAAGCCAGCCGCTTCTCGATGACCTCCCACGGGGTCAGCCGGTCGGAAAGGGAAATGACGCAAAAATCGTGCGCCAGCGGTGCACCCAGCACTGCCCCGCCGCTGAGGGCAGCGGTCAGTCCGGGCACGATCTCCACGGCAACGTCCGGATAATCCGGGGCAAGCTCCAGCAGGGGACTTGCCATGCCGTACACCCCGGCATCGCCGGAGCAGACCAGCGCCACCCGTTTGCCGGTGCGTGCTTTTTCCAGCGCCCAGCGGCAGCGGTCGATTTCCTGCGTCATGCCGGTGGCGTAGTATTCTTCGCAGGGAAATTCATCGCGGATGAGGTCAAGATAGACCTTATATCCGCAGATGGCGTCAACGCTTTCCAGCGTGTTCGCAGCCTGCTGGGTCATATAAAAAGGCTCGCCGGGGCCAAGCCCCACGACATAGACCACCTTCTCGGGACGGCCGATATCAATTTCCATCACGTCAACCATTCTGCCACCTCCAGTCCGGGGCAAAGGGCCTGCACGCCAGCGCAAAGGTTACGCCGCTGCAGGCAAATTTGGGGTAAAACAGGCTGCCGCCCGCGTCCAGTACCGCCGCCCGTTCGCAGACATTGTCCACCCCGGTCACGCTCTGTACAAAAGGGGAGGGGGTGAACTGCCCGGGCGCGCTGCGCAGCTGTGCGGCAGTGTAAAACCGCACCGGCCAGCCGTGTGCCTGACAAAAGGACAGCAAGCCCGGTTCGTTCTGCTTCAGGTCGATGCTTGCGGCGGCGGTAACTGCCTGCACAGCAAGGCCGTGTCGGGCGCAGAAGGCGGCAAAGGCGGCCTCCAGCGTGTCAGCGCTTGTGCCCCGCTTGCAGCCGATGCCCAGCACCCCGATGCGCGGCACAAGATGCAGCGCCTGTCCGGTGGGGCAGAGGGTGAGTGCAAGGTCGGCTTTTTCCGGGGCTTCTGCCGGGAATAACCCGGCGGGCGCAGTGCCCGTTACCGGGAAATCAGCCCGGTAATATACCGACTGCCCGGCCAGTAATTTGCCGCTGACCAGCTTGATGCGTTCCGGCTCCAGTACCATGCAGTTTTGGTGCTTTGCCCACTCGTCCACCGCAAAAATGCCGTGGGCATCGGTGGCGGTGGTGATCACCGGCACGGCTCCGCATACAGCGGCAATGGCCCGCGCAAGATCGTTTGCACCGCCCAGATGCCCGGACAAAATGGGCACGGCAAAGCGCCCGCATTCGTCCACTACTACCACAGCCGGGTCGGTGGTCTTGCTCTTGCAGTGGGGCGCGATAGCCCGCACTGCAATGCCCACAGCCCCTACAAATATCAGCGCATCCGACTGCACAAACTGTGCGCTTGTCCATTCTGCCAGCGATATATCGTTCTGTCCGCACCGGGCAACGCTGCCGGGCAGGCTGCCAGCAAGGCGCTTTGCCAGCGCAAGGCCGGTATCCGTAAAGGCAAGGTAGGCGCAGATCATACCGGCTCTCCTTTGCGGAACTCGGTGGTAAAGGCGGGGTCGTACAGCTTGCTGCGCTCGTACTGTGTGCCGAGAAAATCTCCCACTACGATAAGCGCCGTCTTGGTAATGCTTGCCGCGCGGGTGCTCTCTGCCAGAGAACCAACCGTGCACCGCACGATTTTTTCTTCCGGCCAGCTGGCCTTGTACACCACGGCGGCGGGCGTTTCCGGTTTGTACGCACCCTGCAAAAGCGCCGCCTGCACCTTATCGATCAGCCCGATGGACAGAAAGATCACCATGGTCGCGCCGTGGGCGGCAAGGTTTGCCAGCCTTTCCCGCTCCGGCACAGGGGTGCGCCCTTCCATGCGGGTGATAATGACCGTCTGGCTGACTGTGGGCAGGGTATACTCGGCGTTCAGTGCAGCGGCAGCGCCGCAAAAGCTGGAAACACCGGGGGTGTCATCGTAACAAATGCCGTCTGCGTCCAGTGCATCCATCTGCTCCCGGATGGCACCGTACAGGCAGGGGTCGCCGGTGTGCAGACGCACGGTGGTCTTACCTGCGGCTTCCATCCGGCGCATCACGTCCAGTACCTGCTCCAGCGTCATCTCGGCGCTGTTATAGATAGCACATCCCGGCTTTGCCAGCCCCAGCAGCGCCGGGTTGACCAGACTGCCCGCATAAATAATGCAGTCTGCGGCTTGTAAAAATGCTGCACCGCGCCGAGTGATCAGATCCGGTGCGCCGGGCCCGGCACCTACAAAATGTACCATGTGCGTTACTCCTTCCATTCGTCTAACAGGCGGGCGGCAGTCTCGGTCTGTCCCAGCGGGCCGTGCTGGTTTGAAAACAGCACCGCGCCCACCCGGAATGCTCCGCCCGCGCGGCGGTCAAGATGCAGCTGGATGGCGGCAAGCAGGCTTTGCAGCACCGGCTCCCGCAGCCCGGCTGTATCCAGAATCTCCAGACAGGCATCCGTGGTGGCGGCATTGTACAGCGCGGTGCACACCTCCCGGTCAGCACCGCACAGGGCGGCGTGGGTGCAGAACAACTCCGTGCGGCAGTCTGCCGTGTGGGAGTGGGTGTTCATAATGCCGCCCGCCAGCTTGCACAGCTTGCCGACGTGCCCCACCAGCAGCACCTGTTCAAAGTGTGCCGCTGCTGCCATATCCAGCGTATCTCCGATAAAGTTGGACGTCTTGACCACCGGGATATCAGCAAACTGCGGATACGTTTCGTGCAGGTAGTCCAGCCCGTAGTTGCCCGGGGCAAGGATGAGCCGTCGGTGGTTTTTTGCCCGCAGTGCCGCCTGATTCATCTCCAATTGGATGGTGTCCAGAATGGCCTGCTGGCTCATAGGCTCTACGATGCCGCTGGTGCCCAGCACCGACAGCCCGCCCTCTACCCCGATATGGGGGTTGAAGGTGCGCCGGGCTACCTCCTCGCCGCCGGGGATGGAGATAGTCACGGCAAAGCCGCCGGGGTAGCAGGCGGCTTCTGCCTCCCGGCGCAGCGCTTCGGTGATCATCTGCCGGGGCACATGGTTGATGGCGGCTTGCCCGACCGGCTGATCCAGCCCGGGTTTTGTCACCCGGCCTACCCCCGCGCCGCCGGTAATGCGTACCTCGGGTGTGCCGGGCAGCAGCGTCACCGTGGCGGTCACCGGCAGACCGGTGGTCACGTCCACGTCATCGCCGCCGTCCTTTTCAATGGCGCATTCCGCGCCCTCGGCAGCAGCGCGGCAGAACAGGGGAGCTACCTCCACCACGATGCCCTTGGGCGTGCGCAGAGCGACGGTTTCCGGCGCAATGCCGGTCAGCAGCAGCCGGGCGGCTCCGGCAGCAGCCAGCGCCGCACAGGTGCCGGTGGTGTACCCGCAGCGCAGCAGTTTCTGCCCGCTGCGTACATAATGCTCGAATTGAGGCTTTTCCGGCTTAGGTGGGTCAAAAACAGCGCTGTACTGTTCCTCGGTCAGGCCGTAGAGCGCCTTGATATTTTCCCGGGCAAAGGCCTGCGCCGGGGGCATGGGGGCAGAAACGCCATGCGGCGAAACGCAGACCACCGCGTCCGCGATCTTCTGCGCCATGTCCAGCTCGTGCAGGGTGACAATGACCGCAAGCTGTTGCTCATGCGCCAGTTTTTGTAGAATGGTCAGCAGCTCGATCTTGCCCTTGATATCCAGAAAAGAGGTGGGCTCGTCCAGCAATAGCACCTGCGGCTGCTGACAGACCGCCCGCGCCAGCAAAATGCGCTGCCGCTGCCCATCGCTGACGCAGTTGAAGTCGCGGTCAGCCAGATGCGCCGCGCCCACCAGCTCCAGCGCATTCTGCACCTGTTTTTTGTCCTCGGCAGAAAGGATGCCCAGCCGCCCGGTGTAGGGGATGCGCCCTGCCGCTGCAAACTCAAAACAGGTGGTCAACTCGGTGCGGCGGGGGTGGGGGAGCATCAGCGCCAGCTTTTGCGCCCGGGCGTTGCCGGGAATGCGGGCCAGCTCCTGCCCGTCCAGCAGCACCGCGCCGCCCAAAGGGGCCAGCTGCCCGGCTAAGGTTTTGAGCAAAGTGGATTTGCCCGCGCCGTTCGGGCCAATGAGTGCCAGCACCTGCCCCTTGGCAGCGCCCAGCGCGATATCCCGCGCAAGGGCAGCTTTGCCGTAGCCGATGGCAAGCGCTTTGGTTTCAACGGAGTTTTTCATCGCACATCCTCCCGGTTGCGGCGCAGCAGCAGCCCAATGACCACCGGCGCGCCAAATACAGCGGTGACTGCACTGATGGAAAGCTCCATGGGCGCAAACAGGCTGCGGGCAATTAAATCACACAGCAGGCAGAACGCTGCCCCGCCCAAGCAGCACCCCGGCAGCACATACAGCGGGCGGGCGCTGCCCAACAGCTGCTTGACAAGGTGCGGCACGGCGATACCTACAAAGGAGATCGGCCCCGCAAAGGCGGTAACGCAGGCGGCCAGCAGGCTGGAAAGCAGCACCAAAAGCCGGGAGAACCGCCGCACATCCACGCCCACGCTGCGGGCGTAGGCTTCGCCCATCTGGTAAGCTGCCATGGGCTTTGCAAGGCAGAAGGCCGCCGCCAGCGCGGGCAGCACCACCAGCGCTGCCGTGCGCACGTTGCCCCACGTCATGCCGGAAAAGCTGCCCTGCGACCAGTTGTGCAGGTTGACGATACTGCTGTCCTGTGCAAAGGCCACCACAAACTCGGTGATGGCAGAGCAGATGTAACCGATCATCACGCCGCAGATTACAAGGATGCTCATGCGCTGCACCCGGCGGGCAGCGGCCAGCACAAAGGCCATGGCCGCCATAGCGCCCGCAAAGGCCGCAAGGATGAGTACGGCAGAGCTTGTCAGTAGGCCGTAGTTCAAAAACAGCACCATCACCAGCGCCACCGCCAGCTTAGCCCCGCTGGAAATGCCCATCACAAAGGGGCCGGCAATGGGGTTTGCAAAAAAGGTCTGCAACAGATAGCCTGCTGCCGAGAGCGCAGCGCCCAGCAACACGGCCATCACCGCGCGGGGCAGGCGCAGCTGTGTGATAATGCCTACGCTCAGCGCGTCCTGTCCGCGTCCGGTCAGGGCTGCAAGCACGGCCTGCGGGGTAAGCGCAACGCTGCCCCAGAACAGGCTCACGGCAAACAGCACTGCCAGCAGCAGGGCAAGGCAGCAATAGGAAAAAACAAGGCGTTTGCGGCTGGTCATAAGCGGCTCCTCAGGTGATCTTGGTCAAAAAATGCAGAGTGTCGGGGTCGGCAGTTTCTCCGGTAAAAACAGCGTGGAGATCCAGCATAAAATCTGCCAGCGCCATGCTCTGCTGGAAAAAGCTGGGTGTCGTGCACCAGATATTCCCGCTTTGCACCGCCTTGCATTTTGCCAGCAACGCGCAGCGGGCAAGCAGTTCTTCTTTTGTGGAGATGCTGCCCTCGATGGTGCCGTTATAAATAAGCACATCGGCATCCTTGACCCCAGCGTAAAGATCCTCCAGTGGGATATTCATGGTGGAAAGACTGTTGCCGCTGTCGGCAAGGTCTGCAAAAACATATTCGCCCCCGGCCATGCCGATCATCTGCGCCACATAGTCTCCGCTTTTGCGCACAGTGGCAAGGCCGCTGGAAGTAATGGAGAAAAACGCGCAGCGTTTGCCGGTGGAGGGCTGCTCCAGCAGCGGTGCAATGCGCTGCGCCTGCTGCGCAAAAACCTCCTCGGCAAGGGCTTCTTTGCCCAGTAAGATGCCGTACAGTTTGATCCATTCCATCCGTGCCAGCGGGCTGCTCTCGTAGCTGGAGCGCTCCACCAGCACCGGAATGCCGAACCGTTCCAGCTGTTCCTTTACCTCCGGGGTGTGGTAGATCATGGTGTTTTCCACCGCAAGGCCGCATTCTGCGGTCAGGATGCGTTCGTAGTCCGGGGCGCTGTACTTGCCCGCGTAGGCGATGCGCCCGGCCTGCATGGCCTGCTTCGCCTCGTCCAGATACCAGCCCTCGGCGCGGGTGCCGGAAAGGGCAATGCTGTCCAGCGCGTCCAGATGGAGGAATAAGTCCATGGCAGAGGTGGACACCAGATAGATGTTCTGCACCGGCTGCTGTAAAACGGTCACTCCCTCGGGCACGGTGCGCAGGGTGGCAGCGCCCTCCGGCCGGATAAGGAACTTTGCCTGTGCGTCCGGGATAGTCAGCAGGGTAGAGCCGTCCGCATAGCAGTCGGCGGTAAACTGGGTGGCGTAGTCCAGCGGGTAGGCATGGTCAAAAACCAGCTCGTCCGTATCGGCGGGTGCGGTGGGTGCGGCAGTGCAGCCGGCAAGCGCCAGCGCGGCGGCGGGCAGAGCCTTTAAAAATTGTGCGCGGGTCAGCTTCATGGAAGGTTACTCCAAGGTAAAGGTCAGGGTGTATTCGATCTCGTGGGGCTTGCTCATGGCAACAGTGTCGGCGGTAACAGTCAGCGGGGTGCCCAGAGCAGCTACCGGGATCTCAAAGGTGGAGTTGCCCTCGGTGTTGGTGGGCAGATACTTCTCGCCATCCACGATCATGTAGTCGTAATTGGGGCTGCTCCACACGATGGTAGCAGTCATCTTGCCCTCAGCCACGGTCAGGGCAGCGGGGCTTTCCACGGTGGCGCGGCCGGAGCCACCCTCCAGCACTACGGCAGCAGTATAAGTGCCGTCTGCGGGGATCTCGGCGGCCTGCTCGGTCTTGGGTTCAGCGTTGCGCACGCTGACGATGTGGTCGTACCACTTGCCCTTAGTGCCAAGCAACGCCAGCTGGAAGTCGGTGTCCAGTGCTTCCACCGGGATATCGTAACCATACACTTCCTCGGTGGTGCCGTCTGCGTAGGTAACCGTGTCCACGGTGGGGATGAGCCATGCGGTCTTGTTGGCCTCGGCATCGGCGGCAAGGCCGGGGTAGAGGTTCACGATCTTTTTGGAAGCCAGACTGACGTGGAAGGTCATCACGCCGTTTTCCACGGTCAGGGTGCCTTTGCCGTTGCAGGCTTCATTGGGGTGGAACATACTGCTGTCGGTCTCGAAATCAGCGGTATATACGCCGTCCGGCAGGGCAGTCTCAGCAGCGGCAGAGGAAACCACCACGGAAGAAGCAGCCTCAGAGCTTGCGGCAGCGGAAGAAGCGGGGGCAGCCCCGCCGCAGCCTGCCAGAGAAGCAGCCAGCACCACACCGGCCAGAGAAACGATGATAAACTGTTTGCAGCGCATAAATAAATACCTCAGTATCCTAAATTTTTGCCCGGCGTCTAAGCTGCCGGGGTAGGGGGGCACGTTCTCCTCGTGCGGGGAATACGCCCATAAAAGAAGCCCTCTCCGTATGCTTGGCAGCGCCGGAGAGGGCTTCTGAATCCATTAGCCGTTCAGAAGATCCATAGCGGCCTTGGTATGTGCAATGTACAGCTGCTGAACATCCGCAATGCGGCCCAGACCGGAGATCTGGCACTCCACATTTTCAAAGCAGCCTGCGGCGGTAAACTGGCTCAGCCAGCTGTCGGCATCCTCACCGGCCATATCGTTGTTGGCGTGGTCGCCTGCCACCACCATCAGCGGGCGCAGGATGACTTTGGTGTAACCGGCAGCCTTTACAGCCTCGATGACGGCCTCGCAGGAGGTGTCCTCAGGCTCGCCCTCCACCGTGCCGATGAACACGTTGTCGTAGCCCAGCGTCTGCATGGTGGTCTGCATCTGGCTGTAACTCACCTTGGCGGTGTGAGAGGTGCCGTGACCCATAAAGACGAAAGCGGTCTTATCGGCGGCGGCAGCAGCGGTGCTGTCGTAACCGGCTTCCTTCACAGCGGCAGCGGTAACAGCCTTGGCAACAGCTTCCTTATCTGCATTGATGACGGAAGCATCTGCGCCCACCTCGCCCAGCAGGGGCTCGGCCACAGCAACGCTCTCAAACTTGTCGCGGTACTGGTCCAGCATCTCGTTCATCTCGTCATACTCGGCACCGTGCATCAGATGGGTGGGCTGCACGATCAGGTTCTTCACGCCGTTTGCCACAGCGCGGTCCAGCGCCTGCTGCATATTGTCGATCTTCTCGCCATCGCGTGCCTGCACATGGTTGATGATGATCTGTGCGGTAAAGGCGCGGCGCACGCTCCAGTCGGGGTAAGCGGCCTGCAAGGCGTCCTCAATGCCCTTGATATCGGCAGCGCGGCTGTCGTTGAAGGAGGTGCCGAAGGACACCACCAGCAGCTCGTTCTCACCGATCTCATCAGCGTTGCGGGCATCGTCCTTGGAGGCATCGCCGGTGTCGCGGCCAAAGTAGTCGGGGTCGGCGTTCTCGCCTTCCACCAACTCCTTCTGGGCATCGGTCAAAGCGTCCCAAGCGGCCTTTGCGGCCTCGCACTGTGCATCAGTGTCATCGGTGCGCTGCTGCACATAGATGGCGTCGATCAGGTCTGCCACGTTCTGTGCGGCCAGTGCGTCAGCGTCTGCGTCGGAAGCCTCGCTGCTGGCGGCAGAACTGGCAGCAACAGAGGAAGCAGTGCCGGAGGCAGCCCCACCGCAGCCGGTCAGTACACCGGCGCACAGAGCCAGAGCGGTCAGAGCGGCCGCCGTTTTGCGGATGTTGCGTTTTTTCATCTTGTTTTCCTTTCCTGATGTGGGTAAAATACGGCACCGAACAGAAGGGTACAGGAAAGAGAATCGGCAAAAAACGGGGTCTTCTGCTTGCGAAATGGCAAAGCAAAAAGACCCCGTTTCCTACAGGCTTTTTGGTACAACCAATTCCTCGTGATCTGGGGCGGCAAAGCCCCGGTACCAACAGCGGGCAGGTTTCCTGACTGAAAGCTCAACGCCCGCTGCCGCCTTCCCAAGCCGGATGGCTCAGTGACTGGTGCAAAAGCACCCTGACAGTGGACTCCCTTATCACAGTGACGAGATCGTGCGGGATTGACACCCGCTTCCCTTTTAACGTTCCTGCCGCTGCTCGGCGGGGCAAAGTGACGGAACGCACCTGCTGTTTTCTGTTCAGTTCGTCAAAAAGTATAGCACAGCCCTATACAAAACGCAAGAAAAAACGGAGAAATGCTTGACCTTCCCCCTGCCGGAAGGTGTATACTTGGCTCGAAACTGAAAGCAAGGAGGCAGCCCATGTTAAAGATCGAGCATCTGACCAAAACCTACGGCGGCAAGCCCGCCGTGCAGGACCTTTGCCTGCACATCCGCCCGGGGGAGCTGTGTGCCTTTATCGGGCACAACGGCGCGGGCAAGACCACTACCTTAAAATGCTGCTGCGGTATCCAGCAATTTGATGCCGGAGAAATTTATGTGGACGGCATTTCCGTGTGGGAGAACCCGCTGGAATGTAAGCGCCGTCTGGCCTATCTGCCGGATGACCCGCAGCTTTACGATTATATGACCGGCATCCAGTACCTTGATTTTATCGCAGACATCTTCGGCGTAAGCACTGCACAGCGGGCGCAGCGCATCCGGCAGTACGGCGATGCTTTTGGCCTGACGCAGGATTTGGCGCAGTCCATCGGGGCATACTCCCACGGCATGAAGCAGAAGCTTGCCATTATTGCGGCGCTGCTGCACGAGCCGAAGCTGATTTTAATGGACGAGCCCTTTGTCGGGCTGGACCCGCTGGCTTCCCATCAACTCAAGAACCAGATGAAGGCCTTTTGTGCGCAAGGCGGGGCGATCTTTTTCTCCACCCATGTGCTGGAGGTGGCCGAAAAGCTCTGCGACCGGGTAGCTATTCTGCGTAAAGGTCAGCTGGTGCGCGAGGGTGCTATGGAAGAGGTGCGCGGCGACGATACGCTGGAGGAGGTCTTTCTGGAACTGGAGGATACGGGGGAAGCGCTATGATCCGTGCATTGCTCAAAAAACAGCTTCTGGAACTGGGTGCGGCCTTTGTGCGCAGCAGCAAAACCGGCAAGCGGCGCTCCCGGGTAGGTACACTTGGCTACGCGCTACTGTTTACAGTGCTGATGCTGCTGGTCATGCTCAGCTTTGGCTCAATGGCGCTGCCGCTGGCAGTGACGCTGGTGCCGCAGGGGCTGGACTGGCTCTATTTTGTGCTGATGGAGCTTTCGGCGTTGACGGTCAGTGTGCTGGCCAGCGCCTTTACCAGCTACGGGCATTTGTTCCGCTTCCGGGATAACCAGCAACTGCTGGCGCTGCCCATCCCGCCGGGCGCTATTTTTGCGGTGCGCTGCGGCGGGGTGTACCTGACCGGGCTTATTTATCTGCTGCTGGCGTGGGTGCCCTCGGTGGTCTGCTATGCGCTGGCGGCACCCCGCCCCGGCGGTGCCCTGCTGGCGGCGCTGCCGGTAGCATTGGCGCTGGCGGGAGTTTCCATGGTGCTGGTCGTTCTGCTGGGCTGGGCGGTGGCGCTGCTCAACCGCCGCGCCCGGCACAAAAGCCTTGTCACTGTGGTGGGTACGCTGCTCTTTCTGGCGGTCTATTATGCGGTATTCCAATGGGTGGGCAACGCGGTGGAGGCCCTTGCAGTGGATGCCGTACAGGCAGGCGCAACCGCCGGTCGTGTTGCTGCACCGCTGCGTCTGCTGGGTCTGGCGGCAGTGGGCAACGTCCCGGCGCTGCTGCTGTTTCTGGCGCTGGCTGCGGCCTGTATGGCGCTGTGCGGTAAGGCGCTGGCAAAGCCCTATCTGCGGCTTTTGACCCTTGAACCGGGCAGAGCCAAAGCGGAATACCGCGCAAAGACGCAAAAAAAGCAGCCCCCGCGCCGGGCATTGCTGCGGCGGGAACTGCTGCATCTGGGCGCTTGCCCCATGTGGCTGCTCAACTGTGCACTGAGCAGCCTGCTGCTGCCGGTGCTGGGCGTGGCAGCACTGTGGAAGGCCGCAGACCTGCGCGCCTTTACTGCTGCTTACCTGCCGGAGAGCCTGCCTATGCTGGTGTGCGGGATGGTGTGCGCCATAGCCGCCATGAACTTTATCACAGCGCCATCGGTGTCGCTGGAAGGGGGCACCCTCTGGCTGCTGCAAAGCCTGCCGGTTGCCCCGCAGCAGGTTCTGCGGGTAAAGGTGGAGCTGCAATTGCTGCTCACGCTGCCGGGGGCGTGGTTTTGCGCCGGGTGCGCCATGGCGGCGCTGCGCATTCCGGCAGGGCAGGGGCTGCTGGTGCTTGCCGTGCTGGCAGCCTTTGTGTGGCTGACGGCGCAGCTTGGGCTTGCTTTGGGGCTGTGCCTGCCAAACCTCCACTGGGTAAGTGAGGCCGCCGTGGTCAAGCGGAGCGCCGCCAGTATGCTGGCGATGTTCGGCGGCTGGCTGCTGGCGGGCGGGGTGCTGTTTTTGCCCCTGACCTTACTGGACTACGCTGTGCCGCCGCTGGCCGCGCAAGGTGCTTGTCTGGCCGCGCTGCTGGGGCTGGATTTACTGCTGCACCGCTGGCTGTGCACCCGCGGCGCAGTCCGGTTTGCCGCCCTGCACTGAAGTGGGAAAAACTTTATTAGAACAAAATCGGGCAGCCTGCGGGTTGCCCGATTTTGCATTTTCACGGGAGAGGGTCGTAATGGAAAACGGCAGAATGCAGCGCCTGTTTCCTGCGGAAACAGCTGACCTATGTGCAGACGGATGCTTCCCTATTATGCCGGAATAGGATATAAAAGTTTCGTTTGTCCGTTACAGCGCATCCAGTACGGTGCGGGCGGCACGGATGTTTGCTTCACTGGTCTGCCAAATCTCAAACTCCGAAAAGCCCGGCAGACCCATGGGCACGCCCTCTCGCCGGAAGGTCATGCGGCTGTCCAGCACCTGCTTGCCGGAAAGGTGGAACGCCCGGGCACCGGTCTGGGCAGCAAGGGCGGGGATGTTGGCAGCTGATACGCCTGCACCGACCAGAATCTCCACCTCCTGCCCGGCAGCTTCCACCAGCTGCCGCAGCAGGGCAGCGCCCTGTGGGGCACTTGCTGCTTGTCCGCTGGTCAGGATGGTAGCAAGCCCCAGCTGCTTTGAAGCCTCCAGCGCAGCAAAGGGGTCGCAGCAGACATCAAAAGCACGGTGCAGGGTGCAGTCCACGGTGCGGTGGGCTTTTTCAGCCGCCTGCCGGGCTGCGGCATAGATGGGGCGCAGAGCATCGGTGTCCAGCGTGCCCGCCGGGGTCAGCACGCCGGTCACGATGCCGTCTGCACCAGCAGCCACCAGCTCGGCGGCGCATTCGGCCATCTGTGCAAGCTCGTAACGGTCGTAGCAGAAATCGCCAAAGCGGGGACGGAGCAGCGCCCGCACCGGCAAGCCGGTCTCAGCCTTGACCTGACGCAGCAGGGCAGGGGAAGGGGTGGTGCCGCCGATGATCAGGTCGGCGCACAGCTCCAGCCGATCAGCGCCGCCGCGTTTTGCCGCCAGTGCGCTGGCGGTGCTGTCTACGCAAACTTCCAGAGTGCAGTGCATAGCGATACCTCCATCTACAAAAAACGATTTTGAATGGCCGCCGCGCTGCTTTGGCCATTTTCAGCGGAATGAATACTTTAATTTATCAATGGGAAAATCTGCAGATTTTCCCATTGATTTTTTCACAGGGGGGGAGAGAGCAAAGGAAAAGTGCTTTTGTTCGATGCTGTGCTCTAAAAAAGGCTGTTGCGCCATGATATGTGCAACAGCCTCGGGGAGTTATGGTTTATTTTATGCTTTCAAGGAAGCGCACAAAACCAGCGCGGCCTGCTTCATCCAGCTTGTACACACCGGCATCGGCCAGCACCTGTGCGAACACATGGCCTACCTCGTCCTGCAAGATCAGGTGCACATTGTCGGCGTTCAGCTCCGGGTGCTTTGCAAGGATTTCCTCTGCCCACGCAGCATGCTTTTGCAGGGCTTCGGGGTACTCTGCGGTGGGCAGGTGCGCCACCAGCACATCAGCAAGGTCGAACAGCTCCTGCTTCAGGCGGCTGGGCAGCACGGCCAGACCCATCACCTCAATCAGGCCGATGTTCTCTTTTTTGATGTGGTGCAGCTTTGCATGGGGGTGGTACACGCCCAGCGGATGCTCCGGGGTGGTGATGTTATTGCGCAGCACCAGATCCAGCTGATACTTGCCGTCCCGCATCCGGGCGATGGGGGTAATGGTGTTGTGGGGCTCGCCGTCGGTCTCGGCAAAGATAAAGCAGCTTTCATCGGTGTAGCCGCGCCAAGCAGCCAGCAGCTTATCGGCCAGCTCCACAAGGCGTGTGTCATCTGCACAGGTCAGGCGGATGCAGCTCATGGGCCAGTGCACGATGCCGGTCTCCACATCCTCAAAGCCGGGGAACACCCAAGGCTTTTCAATAGGTGCTTTGGCCATGGCGAACTCGTAATGACCGCCCTGGAAGTGGTCGTGGCTCAGGATGCTGCCGCCCACGATAGGCAGGTCGGCGTTGCTGCCCACAAAATAGTGGGGGAACAGACCCACAAAATCCAGCAGCTTGCGGAAAGTCGCCCGCTCGATCTTCATGGGGGTGTGCTGGTTATTGAACACGATGCAGTGCTCGTTGTAGTAAACGTAGGGACTGTACTGCAAATTCCACGCGCTGTCGTTGATGGTCAGCGGGATGATGCGGTGATTTTCGCGCGCGGGGTGGTTCATGCGGCCTGCGTAGCCCTCGTTCTCCGCACACAGCTGGCACTTGGGGTAAGCGCTCTGGGGTGCAAGCTTTGCGGCGGCAATGGCCTTGGGGTCTTTTTCCGGCTTGGACAAGTTGATGGTGATATCCAGATCGCCGTACTCGGTCTTGGTGACCCACTTCAGATCGCGCTTGATACGGTAGCGGCGGATGTAGTCGGTGTCCTGACTGAACTTGTAGAACCAGTCGGTGGCGGCCTGCGGGCCCTCGTTTTCGTACCGCTCCTCAAAGTTTGCGCGCACAATGCTGGGGCGCGGGGTCAGCACGCCCATCAGCTTGGTGTCGAACAGATCGCGTGCGGTGGAGTTATCCTCGCACACGCCGCGGGCAACGGCATCGTCCACAAGGGTCTTGAGGATGCTTTCCAGATCGGTATAGCACACCTCGCCCTCCGGGGCGGTAAAGTCGTCCAGCTGCATGGTCATCAGCAGCTGATTGCGGATATAGATCTCGTCATCAGGCAAAATCAGCCCGGTGTCCAGCCCGTAGTTCACGAGCTGCTGGATGGCGGTGGAGATCACAGCACAGCACCTCCCTCAGGACGAATGCTCAGCACATGGCAGCGGCCAGCGCCGAGGATCTTTTCCATGTTGGTCTTAAAGTCTGCCAGCATCTCCACCGGCACAAAGGCCTGCACCGTACCGGCAAAACCGCCGCCGTGCACGCGCACAGCGCCCTTGCCACCCAGATAATGCTTGGCGGCGGCGATGGTCACGGCCACCTCCTGATGCTCCTTGTACCCGGCGGGGATGACGTTTTGCAAATACTCCCAGCTACTGTCGCCGGAGGCAGTCACCATCTGCAAAAAGGCATCAAAATCGCCCTCGCGCAGGGCAGCCACCTGTTGGGGCACACGGTCATTATCGGCGTAGAAGTGGAAGGCACGCAGCACAGCGCGGTCGCCGCACTGCTTGCGGCAGGCCGGAATATTTGCAAGGAAGGTCTCAAAGGGCACGTCCCGCAGCACCTCGCCGCCGCAGACAGCGGCTACGGCGCGGCACTCAGCCGGGATGGCGGCGTACTCGTCGGTCAGGTCGGCGTGGTCTGCGCCGGAGTCGAGGATGCAGAGGGCCAGACCAGCCTTGGAGAAGTCCACAGCCACAGGCTCCACCACGGGCTTTGCGGGGCTGGCGAAGTCGATGGTGATGATGTTGCCCACGCTGGAAGCCATCTGGTCCATCAGGCCGCAGGGCTTGCCGAAGTAGACGTTCTCAGCCCACTGGCCGATCTGTGCGATGGCGATGGGGGAGACCTTCTCGGTCATGAAGCAGTCGTTCAGGATGACGCCGATGAGCACCTCAAAGGCGGCAGAAGAGGAAACGCCGCTGCCCTTCGGCACGTTGGAAGAGACGTAGACGTCCAGACCGGCCAGCTTTGCGCCCCGCTGGGTGAAGGCGGCGCATTCGCCGCGCAGCAGGGCGGCGGTGGTGTTCTCTTCTTCTTTGCGGGCCTCGAGGTCGTTCAGATCAATGACGCACAGATCATAGCCCTCGCTCTGGACGCGGAGCTGGTTCTTGTCGTTGGGGGCTGCAGCGGCGATCATGTCGATGTTCACGCTGCCGGCCAGTACCCGGCCATGCTGATGGTCGGTGTGATTGCCGCCGATCTCGGTGCGGCCCGGTGCGCTGTAAAGGCCGGCCTCAGCGTGGGAGCCGAAGGTCTTTTCCAGCCCGTCCAGCACGGCGGTGTAACGGGCGGCTTCGGAGGCCGTCTCAGCGGGAGAACAGCAATACAGGGAGGCGAGGCGTGCGGCGTGGACGCCGTCGGACAGCTCCTGCTTCCATACGGGAATGGACTTCATCATGGAATCTTCCTCCTGACAGACAGATACTTTTTTATTTCGTGTGGGCGATACAGCCCGCTTCTATTCCTATAGTAAAGGATTTGCATGGAAAAAACCATGTGTTATTGTTGCATCTCAATGAAAAGTTGCAAAAAATCCCCGCCGGACAGCTCCGGCAGGGATGCAAAGCAGAAAACTTGAATCAGGTGCAGCTGAGACAAAAGTTTTTTCAAAACCGGAAAAGCATTGTGTAACTGCGCCAAAACTTCCCGCTGCCGCGTCCCGGCGGGGGAGCGGGCCGCGATATGGAGAAACCTTACTGCGGCGGGCAGTGCAAAAGAAAAGGCCGCGCTCTACTTTTCCAGCGGAGCGCGGCCTTCTTGTTAAGGGAAGAAAATTATGATGTCAGGCGAAAGGCGAGGGAGCAGCGCCCTCCGGCCCGGGAACACAGGGAAAAATTACTGCATCAGGCTGCAGACGGCCTCGGCGTAAGCGGCGGGGTCATCCACGGGCAGGCCCTCGATGAGCTGTGCCTGTGCATAGAGCAGAGCGCTGTACTTCTTGAGCTTCTCGGTATCGCCAGCCTCCTGTGCGGCTTTCAGCACAGCGAAGACGGGGTGGTTGACGTTCAGCTCCAGCACCTTGTCGCTCTTGACGCCCTCACTGCCGGGCTGCTTGGAGAGGACTTTCTCCATCTCGATGGACAGCGGGCCGTCGGCGGACAGGCAGACGGGGTGGTCCTTCAGGCGGGTGGAGACTTTGACCTCCTTGACCTTGCCGTCCAGAGCGTCCTTCATGGCGTCAAACAGAGCCTTGTTGGCGGTGGTAGCCTCTTCGGCGGCCTTCTTCTCGTCCTCGGTCTCGAGGCCCAGATCGCCGCTGTTGACGTTCTTGAACTCGACGGTGCCGTCCTTGCCCTCGGCATCCTTGCGGGGATAGGTGCGCATGATCTGCAGGCAGAACTCATCCACATCCTCAGTCAGGAGCAGGACGTCATAGCCCTTGTCCATGACCAGCTCAGCGGCAGGCAGCTTTGCCAGACGGTCGGT
>OGHC01000749.1_pt1 | contig 19249 bp, 16 predicted proteins | sample 1571381 | NCBI WGS metagenome assembly OGHC01 (sample SAMEA2581945, study PRJEB24529) | metagenome | biome: Human gut stool | place: China | collected 2011 | reverse complement strand
ATTATTGATTATGTTGTAGATACAGATTGTGAGGAATTCATAATTGCAACAGTTGATGGTGTATTTGGTGAGATAAGAAAAAAGGCACCTGGCAAGAAACTGTATACATTAAAACCTGATCAGGTATGTGTCAACATGAAGATGGTAACCTTAGATAAGGTGCTTGATGTTCTTGAACAGGAAAATAATGAAGTGTTTGTAGATGAAGAAGTTGCAAAGAAAGCAATGAAGCCGCTTACAAGAATGCTTGAGCTTGCAAAGTAAGATTGTAGTAAGCGCAGAAAGAATGGAGGTATCCTATGAATAATACAATTAAAACAGATGTGCTGATAGCCGGATGTGGCTGTTCTGGTCTGTATATGGCAATGAATCTGCCTGCCGATAAGAAGATTCTTATGATAACAAAGTCTGATTGTGAAAGCAGTGATTCATTTCTGGCACAGGGCGGTATGTGTATGCTAAAATGTGAAGAAGATTACGACAGTTATTTTGAAGATACAATGAAAGCCGGCCATTATGAAAATGATAAGAAATCTGTTGAAATAATGATCCGTTCATCAGCAGATGTAGTAAAAGATCTTGTCGATTGTGGAGCAAGATTTGCAAGAGAGGCTGACGGAAGTCTTGCATACACAAGAGAAGGAGCTCATTCATCTAACAGGATAATATTCCATGAAGATATTACAGGTAAAGAGATAACAAGTCATCTGTTAGAGAAGGTGAGAACTCTTCCCAATGTGACAATTATGGAATACACAAGACTGCTTGATATAATAAGCAGAGATAACAGATGCCTTGGTGCGGTTATAAGGACAGAAAATGGAGAGCTTATTAAGGTAGAAGCTTCAGATGTTGTACTTGCTACAGGTGGAATTGGTGGTTTATACAGACATTCAACGAATTTCAGACATCTTACGGGAGATGCAATTGCAATTGCTATAAAGCATGGAGTAGAATTAAAGGATATTAATTATGTCCAGATTCATCCGACAACATTTTATTCTGACAAAGAGGAAGACAGGAGCTTTCTTATATCTGAATCAGTAAGAGGCGAAGGTGCAAAGCTTTATGATAAGAATGGAAAAAGATTTGTTAATGAGTTGCTTCCAAGAGACCTGCTTACAGAAGAGATTAGAAAACAGATGGCAAAGGACAATACAGACTTTGTATGGGAAGATTTAAGGACAATACCTGAAGAAGAATTAAAAACGCATTTTCCTAATATAGTGCAGTATTGTATTGATAAGGGATATGACCCGTCAAAAGAGTGTATTCCGGTTGTTCCTGCACAGCACTATTTTATGGGCGGCGTAAAAGTTAATATGAAGAGTAAAACAACAATGAATAACCTGTATGCAGCCGGTGAAACAAGCTGCAACGGCGTACATGGTGCCAACCGCCTTGCCAGCAACTCACTTCTTGAAAGTCTTGTATTTGCGAAACGGGCTGACAATGACATGGATTTTGACAATACATCGCAGTGCCCGGATTTTATAATTGATAATATCAACACATCACTTTATACTAATAAAGAAGAAATCGCTGCAAACTACCGCGAATCTGTTTTAAATGAAATAGAACGTGCTAAAAATGAAACAAATGCCAAAAAATCAGCTTAAATATTATTTTTATAACAATAAATACCAATATTGCACGAAAGGATTTTTACCATGAATTCAATAACAATGAAATTAAATGCAGACCATCTGATACAGCAGGCTCTTGCTGAAGATATAACAAGTGAAGATATAACAACTAATGCCGTAATGCCTGATGCATGTCCGGGAGAAGTTGAACTTATATGCAAACAGGACGGAATAATATGCGGACTTGATGTATTTATGCGTGTGTTCAGCCTCCTTGATGAAAATACTGAATTTGATATGAAAGTAAAAGACGGCGACAAAGTTACAAAAGGCCAGCTTATGGGAGTCATAAAAGGCGACATAAGAGTCCTTTTGTCAGGCGAGAGAACTGCACTTAACTACCTTCAGCGAATGAGCGGAATTGCAACATACACAAGAAGTATCGCCGACCTGCTTTCCGGCTCCAAAACCCGTCTTCTCGATACAAGAAAGACAACTCCAAACAACAGAATCTTTGAAAAGTATGCCGTTACAGTCGGCGACCGCTACAATCTTTCCGACGGTGTTCTCCTTAAAGACAACCACATCGGAGCAGCCGGAAGTGTCAGAAAAGCCGTTGAAATGGCAAGAGACTATGCCCCATTTGTAAGAAAAATCGAGGTTGAAACTGAAAATCTTGACATGGTACGCGAAGCTGTCGAAGCTGGTGCAGACATCATCATGCTTGACAACATGACACCTGAACAGATGAAAGAAGCTGTAAAAATAATAGACGGCAGAGCAAAAACAGAATGTTCAGTAAATGTAATGTAAGGAACTAAAGCCATATTAATTAATATCGGCGTAGACTATATTTCAAGCGGTGCACTTACACATTCAGCACCTATTATGGATATTTCCCTCAAAAATCTTCACAGAATATAATTTTATTTTACATGAAATATTTATATAACGAAGAAATGTAGAAAGGCATGGTTAAAAATAAAATGAATGGAGAAGAACGTCGCAATAAAATAATAGACTATATTGAACACAGTCCTGTTCCTGTATCAGGCACTGCTCTTGCTAATCATTTCAGCGTGAGCAGACAGGCAGTTGTACAGGATATTGCTCTTCTTCGTGCTTCAGGAAATGATATCCTTTCAACAAACCGCGGATATGTTATCGCTCCAAAGCCAAAGGTTTTTACTCGCACATTTAAAGTTTCACACAGCGATGACCAGACTGCTGATGAGCTTTCTTTAATCGTTGATTTAGGCGGCAAAGTTCTCAATGTATTTGTTGACCACAATGTATACGGCCGTTTTGAAGCAAAGCTCGATATTACCTCAAGACGTGATGTCGCCCGATTCATTAAAGATGTGGAAAGCGGCAATTCATCACTTCTTAAAAATGTGACATGTAATGAACATTTCCACACTATCGAAGCTCCAAGTGAAGAGATTCTTGATGAAATTGAACAATCATTAAAGCAGAATGGATATATAAAATAAACAAAAACCGCAATTCCGGTATTTACTCCGGAGCTGCGGTTTTTATCATAAAATGATGTTCTATTTATTATTTTACCGGGATTTTTTTATCCATCTTCAAAATATGATTTTTAAGCCATCCAAGAAGGAAATCTATAAGTTCGCAGAGGTACTCATGCTGGCTGTCATCAACCTCTTCCATATTAATTTCTGCAAGTCTTTCAACAAATGACTCATGTGCAAGTTTCTGTGCTGCAAGTCCCTCATAACCGATTTTTTCCATATAATTCTCTTCATCCTTAAAATGAAGTTCTGTATAATCTTTAAGTTCTGCAATAATAGAAACTATTGAATCATATTTATCTGCAAGAAACGGATTATTAATTACATCATATGTACGCTCAATAATCTCAAAAAGCTTTTTATGTTCATCATCTACAAAATCAATATCTGTTTTGTATTCATCTGTAAATTCAAACATGCTCTTTTTCTGATTGTCTCCCGCACCTGCCGGCTTTTCAGATATCATTTTGCCAATCATTATATCGCTGCCAAGAATATGATGATAAAGCCATTTTGCAAGGAATTTCACAAGTTCTGTAAGCTCTTTTACAGCCTCCTCATCTGTCATTGAATCAAAATCAACACCGGCAACTTTTGCCGCAAATGAAGCATGTTCTTTTTTCTGACGTGCAAGCTCCGGGTCACCTATCTTTTCCATATAAGCTTCCTCATGTGCAAAATGCTCTGCCGCATAATCTTTCAAATGATTAACAACATTTTTTACGGCAGGAACGCTTACCTGTCCATCGTTAAGCATTTTTGCTGCATCGTTTATCATCTTAAAAAGCTGCTCATGTTCTTTATCTATTGCTTCTATTCCAATAAGACAATCCTTAGTAAATGTATACATACTTATTATCTCCTATTCTGTTGTTTTTTATAATTTTATCCATTATAATCCATAAAGAAACATGTCGCAATAACAATTTTGTACCAGAAAGGCCGGTAAAATATTATGTATGAAAATATGATTGCAATAACTAACAGACATCTTTGTGATGAATTTTCTTATTTTGAACAATTACAATTTATCGCATCGCTTCACCCAAAAGCAATAGTTCTCCGTGAAAAGGACTTATCACCGGAAGAATATGAGGAACTTGCCAGGAAAGCAATTGAAATATGCAATAATGAAAATGTAATGCTTATCCTTCACAATTTTTATGATGTTGCAATAAAATGTAATCACCCATTTATTCATCTCCCACTGCATATATTGTCAGAACTTGACAAGCAGAAAGGCTCATTTTTTAAAATAAAAGGTACTTCCGTTCACTCTGTTGAAGACATGCTTCTTGCAAAAAAACTTGGTGCAGATTATGCATTTGCCGGTAATATTTACGAGACCGACTGCAAAAAGGGTCTTGCAGGAAGAGGACTTGATTTTCTAAAAAGTGTTGTTGAAATTGCAGATTTTCCTGTCTATGCGATAGGAGGAATAACGGCAGCACGTATGCCTGAAATTCTTCAGGCAGGTGCTGCCGGTGGATGTATGATGTCTGGTTTTATGAAAATGACACCGTAATAATGTTATTTATTGTACTTTTTTATCTTCGCCATCTGCGAAAACTTTTCTGAATCCATAAGGGAAAGTGAATCAATAAGACCGATATGATATGTGCCAAGTCCTCTGGAATCATCAGCCAGTTCGCCACTTATACCAAGCACGGCTGCGGCAAGCGCACAAGCCGTGGGTGCATCTGTAACAGACATAAATACTGCTGTTATACAATTAAGTATACATCCTGTACCAGTTACATCTGCCATTCTGGATGAACCATTTGAAATATGATAAACTTCTTTTCCATCGCTTATAATATCTGTCTCACCGCTTGCCATAACAACACAGCCATTAGCAGCTGCATAATTCTTAACAATATAAGACATCTCTTCTATTGACTTTGGATTGGCTGAATCAACCTTATCCTTATCTGACACATCTATTCCAGATGATGCATCAAATCCCATTCCACATACTGCCTTTATCTCTGATACATTTCCCTTGATAACTGCCGGTCTGCACTGTGTAATATATTTCTTTGCAAGGTCTGCACGCATTTTACTGCATGTAACACCAACCAGGTCAATTACTGATGAAATACCGGCTTTGCATGCTGCTTTACCGGAAATCATAATTGACTCCGCTCTTGCATCAGTAATATTAGCAAGACTTACTGCAAGTGATTTTGACATTAATGTTATATTTTCCACTTCCAGCGGATGTTCTGCCATAATAGGCTTTGCTCCAAGTGCAAGCACTGCATTGGCACAGTCATTAATTGCAATCGGGCTTGTAATACAATGAATAAGCGGACTTTGGCTGTCAATTTTTCCTTTTACATCATTCCATTTATTATACATAAGATTCTTTTGATTCCTTCTTTGGTTTCTTCACGAACCAGAATACCACAGCTGCTATAATAAATACAGCAAAAACTATGTATTTTATAATTGAAACAAAACCTGTCGGATTTGTTACAAAATTATTTACAATTACAACTGTTGCAAGATATCCGATAAATCCAAGACATGCTATGCCAATTGCATCATTTGTGACAACATCTGAACCTTCATATACATTTGAACCAAGTGCTGTCTGGAATTTTGATAAAAGCTTTGCTTTCTGAAGCTGCTTTAAGAAAATAAATGCAATACTTCCTCCGATAAGTGTTCCTGCGATAAATGAAGGAACATAGAAAAACCATGTAAGACCTGTTTTTCCCCAGAATAATGTCATTACAGGATAAGAAACTATTGCACCGATGATACCTGTTCCTATTACTTCTCCTAAAAATGCACATATAAGCTTACCCTTTGAAAGACGGTAAAGCATACCTGAAAAAAATGCACCGAATATCGCTCCTGTAAGTGCAAGTGGCGGAATTCCCATAAATGCCATACGGATAATTCCGATTGCAAGTGCACAGATAAATGCATACCATGGTCCGAGCATAACAGCACATGTTACATTAATAAAATGTGCCATAGGACACATTCCCTCTACTCGAAGAATCGGTGAAATTACTACGCCGATTGCCACCATCATAGCAAGGAAAATAAGCTTTGTTAATTTTTGACTTTTGTTCATGTTTCTCCTCTTTTCCGCTGTATAGACGTATACCGGCTATGAGAAATACGCTTTGCAAATTGAAAAAGGATACGCCTTGCGACGTATCCTTAATATCTTCTATAATTTGTTCAGCTTATATGCAAACCATATCTTTTTGTAATATGTCTGCTGATTATAATTCACTCATAATATAGAACTTCCAGATATAACGATTACGCCAAAAACAGCTATTAAAATTATTGGCGGTCGATGCTCACATGCATCCTCTCAATCCGAAACACGGACTCCCATCGCTATACTTTCCATACACAGTACCAGGGCGCTCCCCCTCGTACCATACCTGTATTTTCAAATACACATACAAAAAGTTCTTTTATTATTATACGAATTCATTCTGTTTTGTCAAGCCTGATTACTCAGCTGTGCTGAATAATGCTGTTGAAAGATATCTGTCACCTGAATCCGGAAGAAGTGCAACAATAGTCTTTCCTTTATTTTCAGGTCTCTTGGCTAAAATGTCTGCTGCCTTTAATGCGGCACCTGATGAAATACCTACAAGTATTCCTTCGCTTCTTGCAAATGTTCTTCCTTCTTCAAATGCATCATCATTTTCAATTGTAATAACTTCATCATATACCTTTGTATTCAATACCTTTGGAACAAATCCGGCACCTATTCCCTGAATCTTGTGTGCTCCAGGTGTTCCCTTTGAAAGAACCGGGCTTGTTGCAGGTTCTACAGCAACAATCTTAATATCAGGATTCTTTGACTTCAAGTATTCGCCGACACCTGTAACTGTTCCGCCTGTACCAACACCGGCAACGAATATATCAACTTTTCCATCTGTCTGTTCCCATATTTCAGGACCTGTTGTTGCCTTGTGTACTGCTGGGTTAGCAGGGTTATCAAACTGTCCCAGAATAACTGCTCCCGGAATTGACTCTTTGAGCTCTTCTGCCTTTGCAATAGCACCTTTCATTCCCTTAGAACCTTCTGTAAGTACAAGTTCTGCACCATATGCTGCCAGAAGATTTCTTCTCTCAACACTCATTGTATCAGGAAGTGTAAGAATTGCTCTGTAACCTTTTGCCACAGCTACTGCTGCAAGACCGATACCTGTATTTCCTGAAGTTGGCTCAATAATTGTAGCCCCCGGCTTTAATTCACCCTTCTTTTCTGCATCTTCAATCATTGCAAGTGCTACTCTGTCCTTAACTGAACCCGCCGGGTTAAGATATTCAAGCTTAACTAATATATCCGCATCAGTTGCACCTGCCTTTGCTGCATATCTAGATGCTCTTAAAAGAGGTGTTTTACCGATTAATTCCAAACTGCTCTCAACTATTTTACTCATATCAAATCCTCCTTGTTTTTGCGAAGCAAACAAGAAAAACAAAGTTTTTCTTGTTATCGCGGTATTCGCCAAGGTTTTAAGCAAGCTTAAACTTTGGCTCATTACTCGCGTAAATCCGACTCCCATAATAGGCAGAGGATTTTAGCCTCCTTGTTTTTATTCCTACTGTTTTAGTATGATTGCTATGTTTTGAATTATATTCCCTATATTCCTAGTTGTCAAGTAGGTTTTTGACGTTTTTTTATTCTCTTTTTTAAAATGAGCCACTTGTATTTCTATACTTACCGTAATACCACATTTTATACACACTGTATCTGTCATTTGAACAGTCAAGCAAGGCATTAAGTTTATCTTCTCCACGCATACCGCCATTCATTGCCGAGACACGGAATGTAACTTTAATATATGGTCTGCCGTCACACATTACCAACTCTTTGTCGCATGATTCTATGTCCAGCTTTAACATTTCAGATTTTTTGATATTCTTGACATTATAAAATTTGTTATTATACCACTTTTCTATTATTGATGTCATATCAGCCTTCACATCATCTGTAATTAATTCTTTTGCATCCGAATTGCCATTATATATGCTTATAACTTTTGATAATGTTTCATCAACAGCTCCCGACATATCAATATTGCTATCATACAATGGCTCTTCTTCCCATATATACTTCGATTCCGATTTTGACGGCACATTATCATTATCGGTCCGTGACTGCATCTGTGACTCATTCTGTGAATTATTGCCGGCTGGTTTATTATCATTACCACTTGTGCACCCTGTCACCATAAACATTGCAAGACATATAATAAATATTAATTTTTTCATGATACCCTCCATTTTCTCAGAGCAATAATATAAATAACCAGCCCTGATATAATCATCATAACAGGCATAACAAACATTCCTATGCCTCCTGCAAACCTTATATAATACCTGTTAAAATCAACCGGTATTACAACAGAAAGATAATACATAAATGGAACTTTCAATATATAAAGAACGTGTGGCAATAAAATTACCACGGAAAGTGCAACTGACCTCTTATAATCCATAAAAAATGAAATTCCCAATACCATAAATCCTATGACAATAAACATTATCAGCCTTATAATCTGACACAATGCCATATACCCACGGATTGAAACTTTTAGTGGAAATGCTGCAAACGTAATAAGGCTTTGAACCGGTGCATTTATATTGTTAAATGTATATAAAGATACTTCATTAGTGTAATTAAAAGCTAATGATATCCCCCATATTACAACTGCTGTCAATGCCACTTTCACAGTCTTATTAATCCATGTAATATTCCTCTTTTTTGATGTTCTCGAAAGTACATACATTCCACATTTTCTTTCATATGAAAAATCCCCGGCAGTCATCAGTATAATTGCAATTATACAAATAAGATTAATGCTCTCCTGATTATTATAATTACGCTCTCCCAGAATATCATTATAAGTATCCGGCTTTACAATAACTGCATTGATAGATTTTTCATTGCTGATTTTTCTTACATGTTCAACGGTTGAAACCATGACAGCATATGCACTTTCCATATCTGAAACAGACTTTTTCTGGTTATATGTAAGATTTTCAATCTTTTTTAATTCATCTATATTATTTTTTAAAGCAGATATATATGTATCACATTCTTCATCAGGTATCCGCCCCGAAAATTCATCATAAAAGTTTACAAGATATAAATTGTTGTTACTATAATTAACGCCTCTGTATATCTTACAATTTGCAAACAGATATATTGCCAGAATAAGAATTATAAATCCTTTCTGAATTATAAATGACTTATAAAATTCCATAAAAACCGAATTGGTTCTGCCAAAAATCTGCTGCCATAATTCTCTTAATCTCTGATATACTTTATCTAAAAATCCCTGTTTCCGATCCGGATACATATAATATCCCATTAAAAGCATGCCACAAAAACCAATACATGCAATAACTGCCGTCAACACAAATGTTGTCACCGATATATCGGCAATAAATCCCGTATATCCCCAATTTTCATATATAAAATACGAATATTGCGGTATTATCACATTAATAATATTTACATAATGTAATATACAAAGTGCACTATTCTTTTCAATATTGTTATATAAAAGATATTCACACAAAAATATTGCAAGAATAACAACCATTGCAATCTTATAATTCTTAAACATACTCACAAACAAATACGAAATTAAACCAAAAGATATCATTGCAACAGCGAATATCGCACAATACATGATAAAAAACTGCCATATGCTTATTTTTAGCGGAAACATTGAAAACATCTGTGAACTTTGTATCGTAACATTCAGATACCTGATGCCTCCGTACATATAAAGAAACATTCCGTATATTAATGTATTAAAAATATATGAACATATAAAACTGAACAGACACAATATTCCACATCTTTTTAATATAAGATTGACTCTTCCGCAGGATGATGCATGTGTAAGATAAATCATGCGGTTATCACGCTCATCCACAAAAATAACAACGAGCATTATAATCATTATGGCAAATATAACAGAGCCTTCCTTAAAATCCATGAATTTCTCAAGTGCTGCGGTATTTGCCGGAGTAACATCCATATCCGCTAGTTTTTTTATGTCTTTTGCATATTTTTTTGCATTTAATCTTCCGAAATTATCCTCGTCGGCATACAGGCTGCTATTTAATATCTTTTCATATCCTGCCATATCCGTTACTTTGCTTTTATAATTTTGTGCATATTCTATTTTATCTTTTAAGACTGCCCTTGCCTGACGTATATACTGTGCTTCTTCGTTATCTTCAAGTTTCACCGAAAACACAGACTTATAAGCTTCGTCCTGTGACATTTTATTAAGATTGCTTATATATTCATCAGTCAGGCTGCTATAATAATCATATGCCTTTTTATCATTATCATTGTTTGTTTTAAAAATGCACATGCCTGCAGCTATAACCAATATAACAATAACAATGCCCCAAATTTTACGAAAAACTCTTACAATTTCCATATACCACACCTCACTCCCCATATATAAAACTAAGGTGTAACATTAATAATCTTACAATTTCCTGTTCCTATATCTTTCTTGTCAATAACAGCATAAGAATATGTTGTAACAGTTTTTTGCTGTCCTCTTAACTTTTCAACACATTCTTTATATTTTTTTATATTCTGTTCTGAAAATTCAACCCCTGTTTTAGAATATCCTTCTACAGCAAACAACATATATCTGCTGTCTCCGTTAAAAAAATCAAACTGTAATCCATTCCCCTCTGTTCCCACTTGATTTTCTTTTGCATACTCGTCATTTGTTGTGAATTCTATAACGTCAACAATATTTCCTTTTGTATCCAATATATCAAGTTTATTTTTTAATTCTTTATTTTTTCTATTTTCGACAATGGAAAAATCAACACGTTCAAGAATATAAATATACTTATCATCAATTCCGAGAAAGTCTGTATACGCTTCCTTTTTCCCTGTGTCCTGTGATAAATCAATAACAAATATCTCTTCATTATCTTTTGAAACTGTATTCATCTTATTAAGTATATATGAATCTTCTGTCAGTGAAATAAAATACATATTTCCCGATTCATCAATATATGCACCATTATTCCAATCATCAGCCTCGCCTCTGAAAATACTTCCGTCTGACATGTAATCGTAAACTTTTGACACATTATTGTCATTAATATCTATACTCTCAAGTACATAATCATTTGTAACATCTGTAATGCCGCTTACAAGTTTTACATATACCTTTTCGCCAACAGGATACAATGTAATTGTCTCTCTTATACCATATACAGTCGAATATTCTTTTATAAACTGTGGCTGTGTATTTGTGCCAACCTGTACGTAATACAGATACTGCGTCTTTTCGGAAGTTAAAATATAATACAGCTTTCCGTGGCTGAAACATGCTCTCTGCCTGCTGCTTACAACAGACATTCCATTAACCGAAAGTACCGCTTCTGTCTTTTTGTCACGTCCGGTTTTATCATATGAAACAAGCAGGTCTTTCTCATCTGTTCTTTCAATCATATAAAGACGGTTATTATAATACCATAAACCTCCGGTTACTCTGCTTTTATCAGACACATATGCATCACAATCCTGCGAATTATGTTCACAATTAAGCTTAGTACAAAGAGGCATAACACTCTTATTAACCATATCAAAATAATACAAAAATCTTTCAGAGCCTGTAGATATTGCAGCATCACCTATAAAATAATACCCGCTTGGTGATGCCGTGCTGCTATTACTCATATAATACTGAGGTGCATCATTATCAAACACGTAATCACTGTATTCATAATCAACATTTTCAGACGATCTGCCTTTATTTGAACAGCCAACAAATATCATTACCGCAAATGCCGGTATTAAATAAAAAAGTTTCCTGTATCTTTTCATATATTTCCCTCACCATACATTAATTAAATTAATAATCACTATCTTCTATTATCTTTCTGTACTTCCCAAAAATATTATAAATATTCTTCCTCTTTGACTGACTTACAGGAAGAACAGCTCCGTCCATTAACTCAACATGATTATAGCTTGTATTTTTTATGTATTTACAATTTACCAGATAAGACTGATGTGTCCTCACAAATGGCACTTTACTCAAATCAGCTTCTATATCACTAAGTTTGCCATAAAACTCAATTTTTTCATTGTCTGTTTTTACCATGCATATTTTTCTTTTATCGCTGAAAAAATACTTTATTTCATCGGTCATTATATTCTTTATACTTTTATTTGAAATATAATTAAATATGTAGTCATCATTTTTTATCGTCTCAGTCATCCCCGCCACCTATATAATGTACCTCTCAAATAACATATACTCACGAATTTGATTTCAACTTTTTTTGTTAGAAAATTTAAAATCTTTACTTATATTTAACACTTTTCGACATGTTTTTGCAATACTTTTTGAATAAATCACAAGCTAATTGTAATAATCAATCAGTTTGCGGTCTTTTTTTTACAATTTTCTTTATTGCAACTACAAATGCATCAACAAGAAAGATTGCAATCGCAATCGCTCCAGCTGCACCTATCGTATATACGAGACTTGATAATGCACCATCCATGTCTGACAGAAACAGATTATAAACGGTCTGATACATTCCTGCTCCCGGAACAATAGTAAGAATTGCGGGAATAAGCATCGTCGTAACCGGTGTCTTTAATATTCTTGCAAGTATATGTGAAGCAACAGCAAGTACCAGCCCTGATACAAAAGTTGCCGTAAGCATTGTTGAAATTCTGTCTATATATAAGTAAACTGCCCAGCCTGCCATTCCAAGAACACCATTTATAAAAAGGCACTTTTTAGGTGCTTCATTTATCACTGAAAAACTGATAATTGCACAAAAGGCAAATATACACTGCATAATCATCTCACAACACCTCCCATTATAAGAAATCCGACATATACACCAAGTGCAATCATTGCTGCACGGACAAATGATTCAAGAATTTTGGCATTTCCAGCCGCATAATCTCCATGAAGTGTATCACGTATAGCATTGGTTATTGCGGCTCCGGGAACAAGAACCATTATTGCACCAACAATAACATGATTAAGGTGAAGCTGCGGATTAAATCTTACAAAAAGCGATGCAATAACCGAAATAATCACGGAAGAAATCAAATCCTGTATCAAATCATTAAATTCAGTTACTTTTCCAATATGCAGCCATCCGACAAGACATAGCCCCACTATTCCTGTATAGAACATGTCTTGCCAGTTTCCTCCAAACATACCTGTAAAAAAAGCAACTCCAAGAATTATACATATATCTTTAAGCCACCATGGATATACATTTCTTTTCAGGTGTTTTATCTGATAAAAAGCCTCCTCAAGCGTAATTTCACCTTTATAAAACTTTCTTGAAATATCATTGACGCTTGCTATCATATTAAGATTAGTTGTGCTTTTATTTACACGACGTACAACTGTAAGTGCGTCAATATCAGGGTCATCAAGAGAAATCATAAATCCAGTCGAAATAACAAACGCCTGTGTTGTTTTAAGTCCTGACACTTTGAGAATATAATTTATTGTCTCTTCAACCCTGTAAATTTCAGCACCATTTTCAAGCATTACCGTTCCTGCCAGTGCCGCCGTATCTATCAGTAATTTGTAATCCATATTTTCCATTAATTTCATCCTCTATTCTAAGCAGCCTGTTATACTTTGCGACTCTCTCACTTCTGCTTGGTGCCCCGCATTTTATCTGGCCTGCATTAAGGCCTACAGCAAGGTCTGCAATAGTCGTATCTTCTGTCTCACCCGAACGATGCGATATAATCGCTTTATATCCGGCTTTGTGAGCCATCTTTACAGCTTCAATTGTCTCAGACACGGTTCCAATCTGATTAAGCTTGATAAGAATTGCATTGGCACATCCGCTCTCTATTCCTTTTTTTAACCTCTCAGTATTGGTGACAAATAAATCATCTCCTACAAGCTGACATTTGTGTGCAAGCCTGTTTGTAAGCATTTTCCAGCCTTCCCAGTCCTCTTCGTCTAGTGCATCTTCAATAGATATAACCGGATATCTGTCAACTATCTGCTCCCAGTGTATAACAAGTTCTTCAGAAGTAAAAGTATTTTTTGACTTAGGAAGCTCATATTCTCCACACACACTTCCCTTCCATTCGCTTGCTGCCGCATCAATTGCAAGTGCAAAATCTTTTCCCGGAATATATCCGGCTTTTTCTATTGCATTTACAATATAAGACAATGCCTCTTCATCGCTTACAAGGTCAGGTGCAAATCCTCCCTCGTCTCCAACTGCTGTCGAATATCCGTCTTTTTTTAATATACTCTTCAAAGTGTGAAACACTTCAGCACACATACGAAGCCCTTCCCTGAAATTCCCGGCACCAACAGGCATTATCATAAATTCCTGCACATCAAGCGTATTACCCGCATGTGCACCACCGTTTAATATGTTCATCATAGGTACAGGCATAGTATCAGCTGCAATTCCACCAAACAGTCTGTAAAGAGGAATCTTTAATGACGCAGCCGCAGCATGTGATGCTGCTATAGACACCGCAAGTATTGCATTGGCACCAAGTTTTGACTTATCTTTTGTTCCGTCAGCTTTAATCATTGCCGCATCAATGGCATAAATATCACAAGATTCCATGCCCTTTAATGTGTCGTTAATAACTGTATTAACATTTTTTACAGCATTAAGAACACCTTTTCCCATATACCTTTTTTTATCATTATCTCTTAATTCCAGTGCCTCATATATACCTGTTGATGCACCGCTCGGTGATATCCCATATCCGACACTTCCATCCGATAATTTTACACACGCTTCAACAGTCGGATTTCCTCTTGAATCCAATACTTCTCTTGCAGTAACTTCTTCAATAATGCTTCCGGATTTCATATATGCACTCCTTAATTAACTGTTTTAATATAATTTTTCAAAAGCATTATTCCCCAAAAAATCATTTATTAAACAGTGCATATTATTTTTAATCTAGTTCTGCTTTTCCTGTATATAATTCGTAATATCTTCCTTTCATTGCAAGAAGCTGCTCATGTGTTCCCCGTTCTATAATTTCTCCATGCTCAAGAACCATAATGGCATCCGCATTTCTTATAGTAGACAATCTGTGTGCAATTACAAATGTAGTTCTGTCTGACATAAGTCTGTCCATTCCATCCTGAATCTGACGCTCTGTAATTGTATCAACTGAACTTGTCGCCTCATCCATTATAAGCACCGGTGCCTTGGATAATGCCGCACGGGCAATATTAAGAAGCTGCCTCTGGCCCTGACTGAGATTAGAGCCGTCTCCCTCCAGCACAGTATCATATCCTTCTGACAAATGACGTATAAAGTAATCAGCATTGGCAGTCTTTGCTGCCGCTATAACCTCCTCATCAGTTGCATCAAGCCTTCCATATCTTATATTCTCCATGACTGTTCCCGTAAAAAGATGTGTGTCCTGAAGTACAAGTGCTATATTCTTACGCAGTTCTTCCATATTTAATGTTCTTATATCCCTGCCGTCAAGCGTAATCCCACCGTCCCATATTTCATAAAATCTTGTCAGCAGATTAGTTATTGTTGTCTTTCCTGCTCCTGTTGAACCTACAAAAGCAATCTTTTGTCCCTTTTTCGCAACAAGACTTATATGTTTCAGTACAGGAGTATCTTTTCTATATCCGAATGTAACAGCATCCATGACAATCTCACCTTTCACATTGTCAGGAATATCACCCGTTACATCTTCCTCTTCCATATCACATATATCAAACACTCGCTCTGCACCGGCAAGTGCAGAAAATATTGTATTCATCTGCATTGTAATCTCATTAATCGGTCTTGAAAATTGTCTTGCATAAGTTACAAATATCGTAAGTCCTCCGATGTCAAAGCCTTTAAGCACACATAAAATACCGCCAATCATAGCTGTAAGCGAATAATTGACCTGTCCGAGATTTCCTACAACAGGTCCCATAATTCCACCAAAAAACTGTGCTTTTATCTGCTTGTCTTTCAAGTCATAATTATATTTTTTAAAATCTTCCACTGCCTGTTTTTCATGGCAGAAAACCTTGACAACTCTCTGTCCGCTTATTGTCTCCTCTATGCACCCGTTTAGGGCACCGAGCGACTTCTGCTGTGCCGCATAATACTTCCTGCTTCGTGACACAAGAAATCTGCCGGAATAAATAATAACAGGTGCCATGACAAATGTTATTAATGAAAGCCATATATTGGTATATATCATCATCGCAAATGTTCCGACGAGCGTCATTATTCCGGAAAACAGCTGTACTGCCGTGCTGTTTAACATCTCACCTACAACATCAACGTCATTAGTATACCGGCTCATCAGATCACCCTTGCTGTTCATATCAAAAAATGATACCGGAAGCTTCTGCATATGTACGAATAAATCACGCCTTAAAGAAAACATTGCTCTCTGTGACACTTTTAACATAAGCTTTGCCTGAAAATATGTTGCCAGAACTCCCAGAAGATAAACCGATGCCATAACAACGAGTGCCATTGCCAGACTCTTTATACCGCCATTTTCATTAAATCCTATAATATAATTATTAATCACCGGTCTTAACATATAAGATGCCGCAAGCGTACTGGCTGTACTCGCAAGAACACAACACAATGCACCAGCCAGCTGAAGTTTTGTCTCTTTCATATAAGAAAAAAGACGGATTATCGTATTTTTAGTATTCTTGGGTCTTTCTTTCTTTTTTCCCATAGACCCGCCGGTTCCTTTCATGGCTCCGGTAACTCCGCCCATTGGTGGCATATCATCCCACCTCCTTACTTATCTGGATATCAAATATTTCCTTATATAAAGGACATGTCTTTAAAAGTTCTTCATGTGTTCCAAATCCCTTTACACAGCCATTATCCATGACAAGAATCTCATCAGCTTCCATAACTGATGTAATTCTTTGTGCAATAATTATCTTTGTCATATCTGAATATTTTCCATATAATACATCTCTTATATATTTTTCAGTTGCAGTATCAACCGCACTTGTCGAATCGTCAAGAATCAATATCTTAGGATGCTTTAATAAGGCTCTCGCAATACAAAGTCTCTGCTTCTGTCCGCCCGACACATTAGAACCACCTTGTCCAAGCTGTGTATTATATCCTTCTCTAAAGCCTCTTATAAACTTATCAGCTTGTGCGTCTGCCGCTGCCTGTGCAATCGTTTTTTCATCTGCATTTTCATTGCCCCACCTGAGATTTTCATAAATATCTCCCGAAAACAGCGTATTTTTCTGAAGTACCATGCCTATACCATTTCTTAAATTATCAAGCGAATACTCTTTGACATTAACTCCATCCACACATACTTCACCCGCATCAACATCATAAAGACGAGAAATAAGGGACACAAGTGTAGTCTTGCCACTTCCTGTCGGACCGATAATACCAAGTGTCTGTCCTGCTTTTACATCGAAGCTTATATTCGACAAGACATTTTCTTCACTGTTCTTATAATATCTGAACGACACATTTTTAAATGATATATTTCCATCCTCAACTTTTCTTTCCTTATATAATGCATTATCATCTGTCAGGTCAATCTCTTCTTCAAGCACCTCTCTTACTCTTCTAAATGATGCGACTGCTCTTGCCCAATTTAAAAATACAATTGAAAGCATCGTAAGACTTCCCATAATCTGGACTATATAATTAATAAATGCCGTAAGGTCACCCACCTGCATCTTCCCACCTATAATCATATTGCCGCCAAACCATACAACAGCAACGGTCGTAGCATTGAGTGCAAGCGTCATGACAGGCTGATACTTAATCATAATATTCATGGCGTGGATATTTTTATCAAACAAATCCTTATTATGCTCATCAAACCGCTTTTCCTCGTAATCCTTTCTCACAAATGACTTAATAAGCCTAATGTTGACAAGTCCCTCCTGAACGCACGAATTAAGACTGTCAATGCTGTTTTGCAAAGCCTTAAATCTTGGAAATGCTTTCTTCATTATTATAATAATAGAAATAACAAGTACAGGAACTACAATTATAAATACAATAGCAAGCGATGGACTTATTACAAATGCCATAGTTATTGCACCTATAAGTATTCCCGGAGACCGAAGGCACGCCCGGAGTGTCTGCATTATCATATTCTGAATCTGCGTAATATCATTGGTAAGCCTCGTAATAAGCGACCCTGTTGAAAACTTATCTATATTGTTAAATGAAAACTTCTGTATCTTTTCAAATAAATCCATACGCAGGTCAGCACCAAAATTCATGGCTGCATTAGCCGCAAACCATGCACCAAGCACGCCTCCGACCGCCATACATACTGCCACTAAAACCATGACAAGCCCGATTCTTGTTATATATCCTACATCATGATTGGCTGCTCCGACATTAATAATCTTTGACAACAGCCATGGCAGGATAATCTCACCCGCAACTTCAACCAGCATAAAAATCGGTCCTAAAATATAATAATAAACATATGGCTTTATATATTTTAAAAATAGTTTCATAAATGCCTCTTTTCTTTTCTATATCTACTTATACGCTCATACTATATAGTTATAGTATATAGTATATTACTTGAAAAATCAACCATATTATTTCTCATTTACATTGTTTTTTTTTATAACTTGTGCTAATATATTAATGAGCGTTATTCTTTAAAGAAAATGCATCAGCTTTATTCACTATATTTTATTTTAAATACTTTTAAAAAGAACCGACCTTTATGGCGGTTACATAACAAACTGTTCTGACAGATTGTATTAGTCAAAGTATTTATTCTGATGTCAGACATTCATGCTGCTAACAAGCCTTGATGTCTCTTTAATTTTAGCGTTCATTTTTATCCCTATATTTAATTAAAAAAGAAGAAAGTCCTTTCATCATCATGAGGCATATTGCATCAAAGATGCACATTAGGATTTTGCTTCGCAAAACAAGGAGGCAATCCTCTCCTCGCTTGAGGTGCTCGGATTTTGCTTCGCAAAACAAGGAGGCAATCCTCTCCTCGCTTGAGGTGCTCGGATTTTGCTTCGCAAAACAAGGAGGCAATCCTCTCCTCGCTTGAGGTGCTCGGATTTTGCTTCGCAAAACAAGGAGGCAATCCTCTCCTCGCTTGAGGTGCTCGGA
>OGHC01000745.1_pt1 | contig 19461 bp, 17 predicted proteins | sample 1571381 | NCBI WGS metagenome assembly OGHC01 (sample SAMEA2581945, study PRJEB24529) | metagenome | biome: Human gut stool | place: China | collected 2011 | reverse complement strand
GGGTCTTGGCGGGCAGGGTGATGTCCACCGTCTCGGCGGCGTTGCGGGCAGCAAGTTCTGCCTGCTTCACGGTCTCGGCGGCGGCATCGTAGTCTGCCTGCACCTTCTGCTTGAGTTCGTTGATGATCTTGCCCATGGCGGGGCGCTCTTCCGGCGCAACGGTGCGCAGATTCTTCATCAGGGCAGGGATCTTGCCGTTTTTGCTGAGGTATTCCTGCCAGAAGGAAGCCAGCGTCTCCTTGCTGGACACCTGACCAAGGCTTTCAGCGGCCTGCTTGGCCAGCTCATCGATCATTGCTTGCATGGATTTTCTCTCCTTTATTCTTTGTGTTCATGGAGCGGAGTACAACAAAAAAGCTCCGTCCCCTGCCCGACTGCTCAGGCAAAAGGGACGAAGCTGTAACCATTTCTGCTCCGCGGTACCACCCGGTTTCCGTCTGCACTAGGGCAGACGGCACTCAAACGCCGTAACGGGGCGCAACCGTCCTGTGCTAATAGATGCGTCCGCATCGTTCGCGCAGACCGCTCGGGAGCGAACTTCAGCCCCTGCCGCACATGGAAGCCCTTTCAGCCGGTGAAGCTTCTCTCTTTGCCGTGCAGACAGCGCCTACTCTCTCCGTCGCTGCGTTTGGTATTATGATAACCAAGAGTTATGTTACCACATTTTGCGGCGGTTTGCAAGCCGCAGAGCGGTTTTTGTTTGCCGGAGCTGCGTTTTGTGCCTTTTTTCGGTCAGGCGGCAGGCCTCACAGGCCGTGATGCAACACACCGCGAACACCAGCAGGGCACAATCTGTCGGCACGCGACGCATGGGCACTACACGGGCGCACAAAGTATTGAAGCTTTCCACAGCGCTCTGCGGTAAGCCCAGATAAAACAGCGCCAGCGAAAGCGGCAGATGCAACAGTCTGCCCCACAGCAAGGAGCGAAGCGAGACCTCCGGCGGGCAGAGGGTGCGCACCTGCAGCAGCACCGAAGCGCCCTGCACGCTGAGCGCGGCACAGCACAGCCCGCTTGCCCACAGACCGGTGCGGGCGGCGTAGTCGCAGCCGGAGCATACTTCCAGCAGCATGGCCAGAAAGGGTGCAAGCGCCGCGGGCAGCAGCAGCCCGCAGCCTGCCGCCAACAGGCGAAAATACAGCACAAAGCCGCATAATTTCAGGTAGGTCACCGCTGCTTGCGCAAGGATGCTGTCGAGCGCCGGCGGCGGTTCAGTTTGCGCGGCAGCGGGCGACGCGGGCAAAGGCTCCGGTATGCCGCGAACACGGCAGAGCAGCGCAGCTGTCAGCCAGCCTGCCAGTACCTGTGCGGCAAACAGACACACCCCCGCCGTACGACTGCCCAGCAGCTGCTCCCCAACCGTCAGAATAACAAAGGATGGCCCGGAGCAGATGCAGGCGGGCAACAAAGCCGAGGCCTCCTGCGGGGTCAGTTCCCTGCTGCGGACTGCCTCGGCAGTGGCAGTGGCAGCAGGGGCAAAGCCGCCAACAAGGCCGATGAGCAGCACACTGCCCGCGCTGCGGCTGCGCAGGCCGATACAGCGTACCACCGGCCAGAGCAGCACACCCAACACCTCGCCCGCGCCGCTACGCATGATAAGCGCCGACACCACCAGAAACGGAAACAGCGACACCAGCAGCGGCCCGCCGCAGAGCGCAAGACCCTGCCGGAAGGCTTCCGCGCAGGTCTGCGGCGCGGCAAACACCAGTGCCGCCGTAGCTGCACCCAGCAAAAAAAGCCCCGGATGCAGCGGTTTGCAGCTTTTACTCATAAGCACGCCCTCCCCCTCCATATATATGGAAGCATGGGCTGTGCAATGTACAAAGCGCGGGACGGGAGGGACAACGATGGCCAGAGCACACCACGACCGGCGCACCCCGGGCGACTGGCTGCGCGGACTGTTCCGACAGCCGCCGCCCGGGTTTTACAGCCGCCCTGCCGTATACCTGAGCGGCGACCGGATGGAGATCGAGCATTTTTGCACGGTGTTGTTCTTTGATGAAAACAGGCTGTGTCTGCGGCTGGCGAAGGGGCGGTTCACGGTATACGGCAGCGGACTACGCATCTGCACCCTGACCGCCGCCCGGCTGACGGTGCAGGGGCAGTTTTTGCGCACCGATTTTTCCGATGAATAGGAGGCCATCATGGAAGCTGCAAGCCTTTGGGCGGGGGTGCGCTTTACCGCCCGGAACGGCAGCCCCGAGGCACTTTTGACCGATGCCGCCGGACAAGGGTTGCATTTATACGGTATTTTTTCCCTGCCCGGCGGCTTTTACGGCCATTGCGCAGCATGGCAGTACCGACGGCTGGCCGCACTTGCCCGGCACAGGCGGGTGCGGCTGCGGGTGGAAAAGCGGAAAGGGCTGTATTTTTTGCTGCGTCCGCTACTGCGGCGCAAGGGGCTATGGACCGGGCTTGTCGCTTGGGGGCTGGTACTGCTCTGGCTGCAAGGGCTTATATGGGCGGTGGACTACGGCAGCCTGACCACCGGACAGCGGGCGCGGGCGGGTGCGGTGCTGCGCAGCTGCGGCTTGCAGCCCGGCACTGCCGTAACCGAGGAGCTGCTGCGCACCGGAGAGTACGCCCTGCTGGAAAGCGGGGAGTTCTCGTGGGCAAGCCTGAATTTTGAAAAAGGCAGACTTGCGGTAGAAGCTGCTCCTGCGCGTGCACGCCCTGAAATTGCCGCAGGCACCCTGCACGGGCTGCGGGCAAAGTGCAATGGAACGGTGCTGCGTACAAATCTTGCCAGCGGCACCATGCTGGTAGCCCCCGGGCAGACCGTGGAGGCCGGGCAGGGGTTGATTGGCACGGCACGCAGCGAGCGGGACGGCACCTTGATCTTTGCCCCGGCGGCAGGCACAGTGGTGGCGCAGCTGGAGTGGCAGACAGACCAGAGCGTTCCGCTGGCAGAGACGATGTCGCAGCTGACCGGCGAAAACAAAACAAATTACCGGCTGTTTTTCGCGGGGCACTCTGCCGCGCTTTCCCCCTTTGCACCCGATAGGGATGGGCTGTGCCGCACCCGGCATCTGCAATTAGAGGTTTTTGGTCTGCCCCTGCCCTGCGCGGTGGAGGAGACCACCTATTACGGGCAGCAGCAAAAAACGATGTACCGCACCGAGGCACAGGCGCTTACGCTGGCGCAGCTGCAAGGGCTGCGGGCACTGCACGATGCTTTCCCGGATGCCGACATCCTCGCCCGCCGGGAGGAATGCACCGTGCAGGAGGATACCCTGCATTACAATGCCGTGTATACTGTGGCGGCAGATATCTGCACATAACAAAAGGCGGACGATTTGGAATGGTCTCCGCTTTGCTCTGACCATGTTCAGCGGAAAGATTATTGTTTATTTACAGGTCTGGAAAATCTGCGGATTTTCCAGACCTGTCTTTTCACGAGAGGGGTCGAGAGGGAAAACTTCAGCTATAAAAGCAACTTGCTTCGGAAACGCAGAAGCAAAAAAGGCGGCTGCACATAACTGCGCAGCCGCCTTTTGAAAAGCGGATTTTTTTATTGCACGGGATGTTCGGCTTCAGCGGCCTGTGCAGCCTGTGCATCGTACTCGGCAAGCAGGGCGTTCAGGTCGTACTGATACTTGCTGTGGCAGAAGTGGCACACCACCTCACAGTTGGGGTCCTCGTCCCGCATCCGCTCAAGTTCAGCACGACCAAGACTGAGCAGCATCTCCTTGGTGCGCTCGGCGCTGCAATCGCACTGGTACTGCACCGTGCGCTCGTCCAGCACGTTGGGGGTAAAGCCTGCCAGTGCCAGCTGCATCATGTTCTCGGGGGTCTTGCCCGCATGGAGCAGCTCGGTGACAGAGGGCATGGCGTTGATGTTCTTTTCCAGCTGGTCGATCTCTGCATCAGTAGCGCCGGGCAGCAGCTGCACCATAAAGCCACCGGCACAGAGGATGGACAGGTCTTTGTCCACCAGCACGCCCAGCGCCATCACGGTAGGCACCTGCTCGCTGTAGGCATAGTAGCTGGTCAGATCCTCAGCGATCTCGCCGGATACCAGCGGCACCTGCCCCACCGTAGGCTCCTTTTGCAGGCGGTTGTCCCGGATGACGGTCAGCACGCCGTCCTTGCCCACGGCAGTGCCCACGTCCAAGTGGCCGTTGGCTTTGGCGGGCAGCTCCACCAGCGGGTTGTCAATGCAGCCCTTCACGTTGCCGGTACCGTCGGTGCAGGCGATGAGCACGCCCGCAGGGCCGCCGCCCGCCACACGCAGGGTGATGCGGTCGCGGTCATCCTTGAGCATGGAGCCCATCAGGGTAGCACCGGTGAGCAGACGGCCAAGTGCCGCGCTGCAGGTGGCGCTTGTGGTGTGAAGCTTTTCTGCTTTACGGACAATATCGGTGGAATCCACACCGCAGAACACGACACCGCCGTTTTCGGACAGGCCGCGGATCAGGTTTGCCATAGGTTATTCCTCCAGTTGTGTATACTGTTTTGTTGCGCAGAAGAAGTAGCGCTGGCTTTCCTCGGTCAGCGGGCCGAAAGTCTCGCCATCGCAGACGCTTTCCAGTGCAAAACCGTGCTTTTCCAGCGCCGCACGGATGGTAGCCAGATCATAGGTATACTCGCAGAATTCCTCGTGGAAATGCTCGCCGGTCTCGTGATAATCAATGTCCACCGTGATCTCCACCTTGCGGTCGGCGGCGTTATAGTGGTTGCGCCACACGCAGGCAGCATCCTCTTCCTCAAAGGTGAATTCGTTATCGCCCAGAACCTTCTGGTGCTTATAGGGGGTGTTCATATCAAACAGGAACACCCCGCCCTTTTCCATGAAAAAGCCCGCGTTGGCAATGGCGGTATCCAGATCCGGGATGTGGTTGAAGGTATCAAAGGTAGATACCGCCGCCCGGATGGTGCCGTAAAGATCCAGCTTGAGCAGGTCCTGCCTCAGCAGCAGCAATCGACCGGAAAGTCCCAGCTGCTCGGCCTTATCCCGCACCACGCAGAGCATCTCCTCCGACTGGTCGATGCCGATCATATCGTAACCCGCCTGTGTCAGCATCAGGGTCAGTTCCCCGGTACCGCAGCCAAGGTCGGCCACAATGCCGTCATGGATGCCGTGGGCTTCCAGCTTTGCATGGATCTGGCTGTACAGGGCGTCGTAGTCCGCCTCGCCGTTGAATTCATCGTAAAAATAGGCAAATTCGTTGTAAGCCATGGCGTTACTCCGCTTCTTCGTTTTCCGCAGCCACTGCGGCGTTGAGTACTGCTTGCAGCTCCGGGATGCCGTAGCCGTTTTCGCCGCTGGTCAGCACCACTTTCTGGCAGCCGTAGGGGCGGCAGATGTTTTCAAAGTCCTCCTGCGTTTTGGCAAGCTGGCTCTTTTTAAGTTTATCCGCCTTGGTCAGTGCCACCACATAGGGGATGCGGTGGTAGTGCAGGTAGCGCAGCATCTGTAAGTCGTCTGCGCTGGGGGCATGGCGGCAGTCCAGCAGCTGCACCAGCAGGGTGTGGTGGCGGGGCGCCTCGAAGTAGCTGTTGATGAGGTCATCCCAGCGCTCGCGGTCGGCATTGCTCACCTTGGCATAGCCGTAGCCCGGCAGGTCCACAAAGTAGCAGTCGTCCACCGAATAGAAGTTGATGGTAGCCGTTTTGCCCGGCGTACTGGACACGCGCGCCAGATTTTTGCGGCTGCACAGCTTGTTGATCAGGCTGGATTTGCCCACGTTGGAGCGCCCCGAAAAGCTCAGTTCCGGGCGGTCACTTTCGGGCAGCTGGCTGGAAATGCCATAGCTGGCAATAAAATCTGCTTTATTGAAGATCATGGCGTGTTCCTTTCTGTTTTTCAGCAGACAGCGCCCGGCTGGTTCTTCTCAGGCGCGGCGGGGATGCGGTTCTCCCCTGCCTTGGACTTTTTGGTACGGGGACGGCCTGCGGTGCTCTTTGCTGCCTTCGGCTTGAGCAGGGCGGCAGCCAGCACCTGCGAGAGGTTCTGCATGGGCAGGAAGGTCAGATTCTTCTTGACCTCATCGTCCACCTCGTACAGATCCGGCTCGTTGTCCTTGGGAATCAGCACCGTCTTCATGCCCTCGCGGTAGGCAGCCATGCTCTTTTCCCGCAGGCCGCCAATGGGCAGCACATTGCCGTGCAGGGTGATCTCACCGGTCATGGCCACATCGCCGCGCACCGGCACACCGGACAGGCAGGACACCAGAGCCGTGGTCAGGGTGACACCCGCAGAAGGGCCGTCCTTGGGCACAGCACCCTCCGGGGCGTGGATGTGCAGGTCGCACTTCTTGAGGCGCTCGGAGTCGATGCCATACTCTGCGGCATGGACGCGGGCATAGGTGATGGCCAGCTGGGCGCTCTCCTTCATCACGTCGCCCAGAGAACCGGTGACGGTGATCTTGCCGCTGCCGTTGTCGATGACCTGCACCTCGATGGGCAGGGTCTCGCCGCCTACGCTGGTCCATGCCAGACCGTTGGCGATGCCCACGGCGTTAGTGCGGTTGAGGAAGTCCGGCTTGACGATGCGGGGACCCAGCAGTTCCTCCAGCATGGCGGCAGTCACCGCCACGCTCTCCACCTCACCGGAAGCGATCTTGCGGGCGCACTTGCGCAGCACGCTGGTAATGGTGCGCTCCAGATTACGCACACCGGCCTCGCGGGTGTAGCCGTCGATGATGCCGTAGAGTGCGCTCTGGTTCATGGTGACCTTGCCGGTCAGACCGCAGGCCTTAAGCTGCTTGGGCAGCAGATGCTTGCGGGCAATGTTATACTTTTCCACGCGGGTGTAGCTGGGCAGCTCGATGACGTCCATGCGGTCCCGCAGCGGGCCGGGGATGCTGCCCAAGTCGTTCGCGGTGGTGATAAAGAGCACATGGCTCAAATCAAACGGGATATCAATGAAATGATCGTTGAAGGTGCTGTTCTGCTCCGGGTCCAGCGCCTCCAGCAGAGCTGCCGCCGGGTCGCCCCGGAAGTCCCCTGCCAGCTTGTCGATCTCGTCCAGAAGCATCAGGGGGTTGGAGGACTTGGCGGTGATCATGGCGCTGATGATCTTGCCGGGCATGGCACCGATGTAGGTGCGGCGGTGGCCGCGGATCTCAGCTTCATCCCGCACGCCGCCCAGACTGATGCGCACATACTTGCGGCCAAGGCTTTCGGCGATGGAGCGCGCAATACTGGTCTTGCCAACGCCCGGAGGGCCTACCAGACAGATGATCTGTGCCTTCACGTCCGGTGCCAGCTTGCGCACGGCCAGCGTTTCCAGAATGCGGTCCTTGACCTTTTTCAGGCCGTAGTGGTCCCGATCCAAAATCTGCTGGGCGCGGTGGATATCCAGATCATCCACGGTCATGGTGTTCCACGGCAGATCCAGACAGGTATCCAGATAGGTACGGATGACCGTGGCTTCCTGATTGCTGCTCTGCATCCGGGACAGGCGGTCTACCTCCTTGAGCAGTTTTTTCTCGCTGTCCTCGGCAAGGTGCAGCTCCCGGATCTTGCGGCGGTAATCGTCGGCCTCGGCGTGGGTATCGTCCCCCTCGCCCAGCTCGTCGTTGATGATGTGCAGCTGCTCGTGCAGGTAGTAATCGCGCTGGTTCTTGTCCATGGACTCGTTGACCTTTTCCGCGATCTCCTTTTCGATCTTCATCACCTGGCATTCGCGGCGTAGCATCTCCACAAGGCGCTGCAGACGGCCGTTGAGGGTGTTCTCGTTCATCACAGCCTGCTTGTCCTCATAGCGGAACAAGAGGTTTGCCGGCATATACTCGGTGAGGAACATGGGATCATCGCTGGAAACGATGGTGAACACCACGTCCTTGGCAAGGCGCGGGTTCATACCCAGATACTCGTCAAAGCCGGTCTTGAGGGCGCGGAGCAGTGCTTCGGTCTCCACAGCTTCTTCGGGCTTTGCGGCACGCACCGGAGCGGAGCGCACAGCAGACAGCAGAAAATCGCCGGTGGTATCCAGCTCGGTCAACTTGGCGCGGTACTTACCCTCTACCAGCACCTTGACCAGTTCGTCCGACACGCGCAGCACCTGCTTGACCTCAGCTACTACGCCGTAGGTGTACAAGTCCTGCTGAGTGGGCTCACTGGTCTCCATCTCTTTCTGGGCAACCAGAAATACGTTGGAGTTGTTGGCCATGGCCCACTCCACAGCAGCAATGCTCTTTTCCCGCCCGACTTCAAAATGAACAAGGTTGTTGGGGAACACCACCAGCCCGCGCAGTGCGATGGTGGGCAGATGGAGCTCCTTCCGCTCGACCTTGATGGTAACTTTTTCAGACATATACAAACACCTCCCGACTGCCGCTCAAGTTCCCATGCTGCGGCAGCGCTATCTTTTGGGGTCTTTTTGATAAAAATACAGTTGTTTCCTTATTATACAGATTTCCGGCCAAAATGCAACTGCCCTGCCGAAATGGTCGGTCATTCGGGGCGGTTTTCGTGGGTGTTGAAGCCCATTTTGCCCAGCGCGGGCAGCAACGCCCGCAGCGTGACCGAGGTGAGCGCCCCCATGACAAGCCCCAGCACCAGCATGACCGGCGCATAATACAGCGACAAGGACGAGGAGATGATGACCCCTGCGCCCAGCAGCTGCCCCACGTTATGCGCCAGTGCGCCGCAGACCGACAGGATGAACCATGTGGGCCGCACCGGCAGAAGATAGTACAGCACCCACATCACCGCAAGGGACAAAAGCCCGCCGCACAGCGAGAGAAAGCCCGCCGTGAAGCCGGACACCAGAAAGACGAACAGCGCCTTGAGCACATCCAGCACCAGTGCCTGTCGGGGACCCATGAAGAACAAAGCGTACATGACCACGATGTTGGCAAGCCCCAGCTTCATGCCCGGCAAAAGCCCCGGGATGACCAGCGTTCCCTCGATGAAGGAAAGCGCCATGGCCAGCGCAAACAGCAGACCGGACAGGGCGATGTGCCGTGTTTTTTGATAGTTGCGGTGATTTTTAGGCATAGAGGATACGCTCCTTTATTCTTCGGGCTGCTGCGTCTGCTCGTAGGCTTCCTGCTCTTCCATAGCGGCTTCCCATGCGGCAAAAAGCTCCTCCTGATGGAAACGCAGGTCGCTCAGCTCATCGCTTTTCTGGCGCAGCAGGTCGGGGTCGTTGTACACCTCCGGGGAGTTGATCTCGTTGTCCAGCTCCACCTCGCGTGCACCGCAGGCCTCCATCTCGTCCTCGCAGGCCTTGATCTTGGCGCGCAGCTCGGCACGGCGGCGGCGCTGTTCCTTGCCGTAGCCGGTCTTGGCGGGCTCGGCCGCCTTCTGGGCGGCCTGCACCGGGGCAGCACGTCCCATCAGGGCATCGTAGCTGGGGTAGAGCACAGCCTTGCCGTCCTCAAGATAGAGGATGGGACAGGCCAGACTGTTCATCAGGTGACGGTCGTGGGTGACCAGCAGCAGGGTGCCGGTGTAGGCCATCAGTGCCTCAGTCAGGTTCTCGCGGGTATAGATGTCCAAGTGGTTGGTGGGCTCGTCCAGAAACAGCAGATTCGGGCGCTCCAGCACGATCTCCGCAAAGCGCAGACGCGCCAGCTCGCCGCCGGACAATGCTTCGCAGGGTTTGAACACCGTATCGCCCCGGAAGCCCAGCTTTGCAAGGTGGCTGCGCACTTCCAGCTCGGTCATGCGGGGGTACTTGTTCCAGATGACATCAATGACCCTGCCCTGTCCCAGACGGTTCTGCTGCTGGGCAAAAATGCTGGGACGTGCCCCGGTGCCCAGCCGCACCATGCCGCCGGAGGGACGGCGCTTGCCGTCCAGCACCTGCATCAGGGTGGATTTGCCCGCACCGTTGGGGCCGGCAATGATAAGCCGCTGCCCGCGGCAGACCGTATAGGTAAAGGGTTCCAGCAGGGTACGCTCCCCGATCTTGATGCTGAGATTTTTCAGCATCACCAGCTCATTCCACGGTTCTACGTCGTATTCAAAGCGGAACTTCAGCTGGTTGGTCTCGTCCTTGGGTGCCTCGGTGATCTCCAGCTTTTCCAGCTGCCTGCGGCGGCTCTGTGCCATTTTGGTAGTGGAGGCGCGCACAATGTTGCGGTCCACATAGTCCTGCAGCTTTTCAGCCAGTGCCACGTCGGCATCGTGCTGCTTCTGGCGCAGGGCATCGGCGGCTTCCTTCTGGGGCAGATAGGCCGAGAAGTTGCCCTTGTAGGTGGTCATGGTCTGGAAGGATACCTCCCAGATCTTTGTACAGACGTTATCGAGGAAATAGCGGTCGTGGCTGACCACCAGCACCGCACCGGAGTAGCCCTTGAGGTAATTTTCCAGCCATTCCATGGTGGCAAAGTCCAAGTGGTTGGTAGGCTCGTCCAGAATGAGGACATCGGGCTTTTCCAGCAGCAGCTTTGCCAAGCGCAGCCGCGTCAGCTCGCCGCCGGAGAGCACTGCAATGTTCTTTTGCCATGTATCCTGTGCAAAACCCATGCCGGACAGCACCTTTTTGATGTTCACGTCCATGTTGTAGCCGTCGGCGGCGTCCACAATATTTTGCAGGGCATCGTGCTGTGCCAGCAGGTCGGCGTTATCGGGCTGGGCAGCCATGCGGCGTTCCAAAATCTGCATCTGCGCCATGGCATCCAGCACCGGGGCAAAAGTGGCGCGCATCTCGCCGTAGATATCCAGCGTGGCGTCCAGCTTTGCGTTCTGCTCCAGATAGCCCAGTGTTACCCCGTGGGTCACGCTGAACTCGCCCTCGTAGTCCTGATATTCGCCGGTAAGGATCTTGAGCAGAGTGGTCTTGCCTGCACCGTTCTGTCCCACAATGCCGATGCGATCTTCCCGCTCGACACTGGCGGTCACATCGTGCAACACCACCTTTTCGCCAAAGGTCTTACCCAGTTTTTCCAAATGTATCAGCATAGTTTTGTTCCGTTATCCGTTTTTTAAGTTTCAGCACTGGTGGCGGCGGTTCTTCAGGCCAACGTTGGCCAGTTCCTCCTGCTCCATCACCAGCGGATACAGTTCCTCCAGACTGGCGATCTCGTAGGTGGGGATCACCTTACCGGGGTTCTCAGCGTGGTTGGGGTTATACCAACAGGTATCCAGCCCGGCGTTGCTGCCGCCCTGAACATCGCTGGCCAAGCTGTCGCCCACCATCAGAACGTGCTCCCGGTTCTCCACGCCCAGTGCGCGCAAGGCGGCATCAAAGATGCGGGCATTGGGCTTTTCGCAGCCCATTTTCTCAGAGATGAACACATCCTCCATAAAATTCATCACGCCGCTTTCTGCCAGACGGCGGGTCTGCACCATCTGGGCACCGTTGCTGACGATGGCCAGCGTTGCCACCTCGGAAAGCTCCCGCAGCACGTCCAGCACCTCCGGGCTCATCAGATCCGGGTGGGTGGACAGCTGCTCCAGATAAAAGCGGTTCATCTCCACGCCGTCACCGGCGGCATCGATGGCCTTTAAAAAGCGGCTGAACCGCTCGCTGAACAGCTTCTCGCGGCGGATCTGGCCTTTTTCCAGCTGCCGCCACAGTTCCTCGTTGATGGTGCGGTAGGTCTGCACGGTCTCGGCGTCCGGCTCGATGCCGTAGTTCACCAGCGTTTCGGCCAGCGCCTTGTTTTCCGCTGCGTCAAAGTTGAGCAGCGTATTGTCCGCATCGAACAGGATGCAATAATATTTTGCCATAGTATCTCACTTTCTTTTCAGCATTTCCCACTTTGGTGTATCAACAGGGAGAAGCCAGCCCCACCCCCGGCAGAGCTGGCTTCCCATTATTCAGAAACGATTTCATACGCAGACAGGTCTGTTTGTGCCGGGGCGTTGTCCGGGCATTGTATCTTTCCCTCGCAGGGCGTCAGACCACATTTCTGCATTTCTTCCTCCAGTGCGCTGTTATCCACGTTTTCCCAGTCGGTATCATAGTAATCCACGCTGCCGTTGGTCACGTCATTCTCCCCGGGCAGGGAGGGTGTGCGCATCGCTTCCCAGTACATAAGGGCTCCACCTTCCTCTCCCGCCAGCCTATGCGGCGCAAGGAGGAAATGTGCCCTTAGTTGGCAGCTTCCTTGCTGGCGCTTGCCTCGGTCTTGGAGGACGCGGGCTTTTCCTCTTTAGAGGTTGCCGGTTCATCTTCCTTGGAGGAAGCCGTGTGCTCCTGCTTAGAAGAAGCAGTTTTTTCCACCTTGGAGGAGGAACTGCTCTGCGAAGAAGAAGCGGGCTTTTCTTCCTTAGAAGAAGCCGCAGAGGAGGCGGGCTTCTCCACCTTGGAGGAGCTGCCGGCGCTTTCAGAAGTACCGTTCGAGGAGGAAGAAGCCGGTTTCTCTTCCTTGGAAGAGGCCGGTTTTTCTTCCTTAGAGGAGGACGTTTCTTCCTTGGAAGAAGCAGGCTTATCCTCCTTAGAGGAAGCGCTGGAGCTGCTGGAACTGCTGGAGCTGCTGGTGCTGCCGGACGTTCCACCGCTGACCGTAAGTTCCAGCTTGTTGCTGGTGACGGTGCAGTCATTATAGCTGGCGGTGGCATACACCCGGAAGGTGCCGCCCACCATAGAGGGGTCTACCTCGCCCTTTACAGTGGTCTTACCGGCAGCCTGTGTTACCTCGCTGCCGTTGACATACCAGCGGATGCTGGAAGCATCCAGATACTTGCCCTTGAGGGTTGCTTTAAAGGTATAGGAATCCCCCAGCCCAGCCTTACCGCTGCTGCTGACCTGGATAGAGGCCGCTGCAAACACAGCGGTCACATCCACGTTCTGGTCAAAATTGGTATCGGTGCGGGTGCGCTTGGTCACGCCATCGCTCCACTTGACGAACACATAGCCGTCCTCCGGCACAGCGGTCACCGTAACGCTCTGGGCGGCGCTGGTCACCTTGACGGTAAGAGACTTGCCGCTCTCGTCGCCGCAGGTCAGGGAGCCGCCGCCGGTTTTGTCCACGCGATAGTCCGCCTGATACTCCGTTTTTTCCTCAACAACAGAGGAGGAGACCGCCTCCGAGCTGCTGGGTGCCTCCACCGCAGAGCTGGGGTTGGCGGTATACTCGGCGCGGGTGGGGATATTATTGGTATCCGGGCGGCGATCCTCGGTCTCGTAAGCGTGGGTGCGCAGATACTTCAGCAGCACCTTCAGGCCTGCGGGCTTGAGGTGGATATCCCCGCTCTGGTAGTAATCGACATTGCCGTAGCCGTTGGCGTCCTTCAGTGCCTCGGCAGAGTTGAGGAACTTGACGCCCAGCTGCTCGCACATGGTCAGCAGCGCCATGTTGAAATCATCAATGCGGGTCTGATCCATATTGGGGTAGTTGGAGTGGTTGGACGGGACCGGCGGCACCGTGTTGACGATGATATCGGTATAGGGATAGCTGGCCTGAATGGCCTGTACCAGCGCGGTGTAGTTGCTGATAAAGTCCTCGGTATTCATGCCGTTATCGTTGGTGCCCAGCATGATGACCACCCGGCGGGGCTTCATTTTTGCCACGGCCTGCGCGATGGTGTAGCGGTTATCGTCCCGCTTAAAGGTAACGATGCCCTCGTTCAGGGCGGCACTGGTGCCAATGCCTTCTTTGGCACAGAACTGCTGCAGCGAGATCAGACCGTTGGCGTACAAACGCACCGTGTTGGAATCGCCGATAAAAAGGGTCTGCTCCTGATAGGCGTCACCAGCATCAGCAGTCCCGGTGAGCAGTGCGCTGGAAGTCTCGTTGATCTGGTAGTGGTCAGAGATATCCTCCTCCCCTTCCGGGGCGGGCGCGGGGGTAATAATGGAAGAATCCCCCGGCTGCTCCGTCGGGTTCTTGCCCCGCTTGAGCATGGTAAGGGTGATGCCGATGGTCAGCAGCGCCGCCAGTGCGCACACGATGCACACCAGCACCGCCTGCTTCTGCATCGGGGTCAGCGCCTTGTTCTCCTGTTGATTATTGCTTCTCATATTCTATCCATTCTCCTTCCGAAGGAATGAAACTTCCTGTCATACCCGGGCTGCCAGCAGCCGGTCGGTAAGGTCGGCGCAGCTTTCGGCCAGCAGCACCGGATGGAAAGCTTCCAGCTCTTCCCGGCTGCCGTAGCCGTACAGCACACCGGCAGCATCCAGACCGCAGTCGGCAGCGCCCCGCATATCATCGTTGCGGTCACCCACCATCAGCACCCGCTTGCCCAGCAAAGCAGGCTGACTGAGCACATAACGCACGACCTCGGTCTTGGTGTCCCGGCTCTCGTCCATGGAGGCACCGCCGATAAAATCAAAATACTGCGCCAGACCCTGCTCCTCCAGAATAGGGGTGACCACCTTGGTGGGCTTGGAGGTGGCGGTGCACAAAATAAAACCAGCCTGCTTCAGGGTTTGCAGCATCTGCAGAACGCCCGGGAACACAGCACACTCGTGGCTGCCCTTCACCGCATAGCTCGTGCGGTAAAGGGCGGTGGCCTTTTCAATCAGCGCCGGGTCGGTGAAGTGCTCACCGAAGCTTTTGCGCAGCGGCGGGCCCAGATACCGGCGCAGGTTTACGCCGGATACATCCACACCCATGGTGCAGAAAACCTCTTGCAATGTATGAATGATACCGGGGGCCGAATCGATCAGCGTCCCGTCCACATCAAATAGGATCGCATCATAATGCAGCAATATTTTATTCCTCGCTTTCATGGTGATACATCCAATAGTATAGCACAGATTTGATACATCAGCAATTCCAACAAAAGATTTTTCTGTCTCTTATGCAGGATTTTCATAAAAAGGGAGGCTGCTGCACCCTGTTTTGTGCAGCAGCCTCCCTTGCGGCAGAACGATTCAGAGCAATGTCGGGCAGCCTGCGGGCTGCCCGGCATTGCATTTTCACGGGTTAGATTGCAGTAAAGATCGTCCCACGCAAAAAACATTACTGCGCAGGTGATGGGCAGCTGCTGTCCCCCGGGACATAGAGGTTGTTGGAAACGAACTCCAGCTTATCCTTGAGCACCAGTTCAAGGTTTGCGACGGCGTGCACCATATTGGTGGCGGAGTCGTTCACCTCCAGCAGCTTACAAAGATCCAGGCCATCCAGATCCATGGCCTTCTGCATCTTCCGGCTTTCCGCACACAAAATGTGGCTGAGCGCCGTTTCCTGCAAGGCAATGCTTTCCATCAGGTCCACAACGGCCTGATCCAAGCTGACCTTGGGCATTTCCGGGCACTGAGAACGGGCGCATGGTGTATCGATCATCATAGGGCAAAACCTTCCTTTCCGGTCGTGTGCCCTATCCTATGCTGCGGCGGGTACAGCTGTTACTGCTTTTCAGCCTGCGCGCGCACCTTCTCGATGGTGTCGCGGTAGCCGCCGGAACCGTACTGGATGCAGCGGTTGATGCGGCTGATGGTGGCAGTGCTGATCTCCACCGCCTTGACGATCTGCTCGTAGGTGGCACCGTCCAGCAGCAACTTTGCGGCCTGCAGGCGCTGTGCCATATCCGAGATTTCCTTCACGGTGCACAGATCCTCAAAAAAGGCGTAGCACTCTTCCCGGCTCTCCAGACTGAGGATAGCGTCAAACAGTGCATCCGTCGTCTCGTTTCTTCTGGAATTTTTTTCAGCCATTGTTTTTCTCCTTATTATAACAGCGGCGGCAGCGGGCAAAGCGGCCGGTGCTGCCGCACGGAATATTCTGTACGCTACTACTTTAGCACTTCAAAGTGCGAAAGTCAAGACCTGTGAGTGAATGGTTTTCAATTAAGAGCGTATTCAGTTTTATTCTCTTCACACATGAAAGAAAATCACCTAAAAATTATTCCCAGAAAATGGCTTGAATTGGCGCATCCTCTGAACTTGTGACGAAAATATTGACAATTGATGAAAACGGGAATAAAGTAGGACACAATCATTCAGCAAATGCAAGGAACAGGACATGATCTTCTGCATCACCCTCTTTCAGCGAGCCGCTCCTCGGATGAAAAAGCGGCAGTCAGGAGCAGAGGACCCTCGCCTGCGAGCAGCCTGTGTGAACCGGGTTTTGTGCCCCCAAGTAGCATGGTGCCGTCCAGCCCACGTTATCGGGCATCATGGTCAGTATACCATGCGTGGGAGAGTGGCTGTTTTAACACAGCAAGCGAAGTGGTACCGCGGAGTATTGCTCCTGCCCTGGCAGGCGGGAGCAGAAGCCTTCGTCTTCGGAGTGTGACCGGAACACCGGTCATGTGCTGAGGACGAAGGTTTTTTACACTCCGGGGAAGCGCTTTGCCGGACGGCAGCCCATCGTTCCGAACCTGTTGCAGAGTGAAAAAAGGAAAGAGGTAGAAAACTATGAATACGCTGGTCATCGTATTGATCGCAGCGGTGTGCCTGTTTGGCGCTTATGTGCTTTACGGCCGCTGGCTGGCTAACAAATGGGGCATTGACCCCGCTGCCAAAACTCCGGCTGTCGTCCACGAGGATGGCCGGGACTATGTGCCCACCAACGGCTGGACGGTGTTTGCCCACCAGTTCAGCTCCATTGCCGGTGCAGGCCCTGTTACCGGTGCTATTCAGGCCGCAGCCTTCGGCTGGCTACCGGTGCTGCTGTGGGTGCTGCTGGGCGGCATCTTCTTCGGTGCTGTCACCGACTTTGGCGCCTTGTACGCTTCCGTCAAGAACGACGGCAAGAGCATGGGCATGCTGATCGAGAAGTACATCGGCAAGACCGGCCGCAAGCTGTTCCTGCTGTTCTGCTGGCTGTTCTGCGGCATCGTCATTGCTGCCTTTGCAGACATGGTTGCCGGCACCTTCAATGCTTTTGGCGCAGACGGCGCAATGGTTGAGGCTGCCAAGACCAACGGTGCTGCCGGCATGGTGTCCATCATGTTCATGGTGTTTGCCGTTGTCTTTGGCCTGCTGCAGAAGAAGTTCAACTTCTCCGGCTGGAAGGAAAGCGTTATCAGCATCGTGTTCATCGTGCTGTCCTTTGTCATCGGCGCAAACCTGCCCCTGATTCTGGGTAAGGCCGCTTGGAGCTACATCACCTTTGTGTATATCTTCTTTGCCGCTGTGCTGCCCATGTGGCTGCTCAAGCAGCCCCGTGACCACATGACCACCTTTATGTTCGTGGCCATGATCGTGGGCGCTGTGGTTGGCCTGCTGGTTGCACACCCCACCATGAACCTGCCTGTGTTCACCGGCTTTACCAACGAAAAGCTGGGCACCATGTTCCCCATCCTGTTCGTCACCGTGGCCTGCGGTGCAGTTTCCGGTTTCCACAGCCTTGTTTCCTCCGGTACTTCCTCCAAGACCGTTGAGAACGAGAAGGATATGCTGAAGGTCGGCTACGGTGCCATGATCCTTGAAAGCCTGTTGGCGGTTCTGGCTCTGTGCGTTGCCGGTGCTGCCGCAGCTGCCGACGGTACCCCTGCTGCCGGTACTCCGTTCCAGATCTTCAGCCGCGGCGTTGCCGGTTTCTTTGAGATGTTCGGCGTGCCCGCCTACGCTGCTACCGTGTTCATGACCATGTGCGTTTCCGCACTGGCACTGACCAGTCTGGATGCCGTGGCCCGCATCGGCCGCATGAGCTTCCAGGAGCTGTTCAGCGTGGACGACATGGAGCACGCTGAGGGCTGGCGCAAGCTGCTCTGCAACGTCTACTTCTCCACCTTCATCACTCTGGTGTTCGGCTTCATCCTGACCAAGATCGGCTACGCCAACATCTGGCCCCTGTTCGGTTCTGCAAACCAGCTGCTGAGCGCTCTGGTCCTGTCTACCCTGTGCGTCTTCCTGAAGGTCACCGGCCGCAGCAACAAGATGCTCTTCCCCCCGCTCATCATCATGCTCTGCGTCACCTTCACTGCTCTGGTGCAGCGTCTCATGGCTATGGTCAAGGCCATCAGCAATGCCGCTGCTGTCACCATCCCTGCCGGTGAGACCACCTGGGGCGCTGTGTTCATCGCCAACGGCCTGCAGCTCATCCTGGCTGTCCTGCTGATCGTTCTGGGCCTGAACATCGTGTTCCACTCCTTCTCCGCCTACAAGAAGGCAGAGCACAACAGCGAGGCCAAGGCCTGATCCATTGACCGCTGTTGACTGAATAAGCAAAACGCCGCTGACGGTTCTGAACCGTCGGCGGCGTTTCATTATATTCTTTTTCGGTCACAGCATCTTCACCATGATGATCTCATCCCGGTAGGTGCCGTCCTTCAGCTTAAAGGCCCGGGGCTGGATGCCATAGCGCTCAAAGCCAAACTTTTCATAGAGATGGATGGCGCGGCTGTTATCGCTGTACACCCCCAGCTCCAGCTGCTCGAAGCCGTTGGAGCGGGTCTGGTCGATGGCAAGCTGCATCAGGTAGCTGCCCAGACCGCAGCCCCAATACTCTTTCCGGACAGAGATGCCCATTACGGCACGATGGCGGTATTTGATGTGCGGCCGCACCTGTGCAACCCCAAACTCCCCCACCAGCTTTTCTCCGGCAAAAGCGCCCACCTCAAAGTTCACAGGGCTTTCCCCGCAGTCTGCAAGCCGATTCCCCATCGCTTCCAGACTCACCCCTTCCTCCGGGTAGCGGGCCATAAAATAGGTCTCGCTGTAGGTCGCATAGCGGAATGCATTCAGCGCCTCTGCATCGTCCGCGCACAAGCTGCGCACCGTCAGCACTTTCCCGTTGGACAGGGTGAATGTTCTGGGTTCGATCTTCATGATTTCTTCTCCCCTCTTTTATATAGCCCTTATCATAGCACATTTGCCGCGCAAATACAAACAAAAAGAGCCGCAGCACCCTGTTACAGGCACTGCGGCTTTCTTCAACTTCAGCAGTAGAAGCTAAAATTACTTCACCATGCTTGCGACTTCAGCAGCGAAGTCGTCAGAACGCTTCTCCAGGCCCTCGCCCTTGACGAAGTGGGTGAACTTGATGACCTTGATGTCGCCGCCCAGGTCCTTTGCGACCTTGGCAGTGTACTGACCAACGGTCATGTCGCCGTCCTTGACGAATTCCTGATAGACCAGGCAGTTCTCCTTGAAGTACTTCTTGATCTTGCCCTCGATCATCTTCTGCTTGACAGCGTCGGGCTTGTTGGCGTTCTTCGGGTCGTTGGCCATCTGAGCGAGGAGGATCTCCTTCTCCTTGGCGACGACCTCAGCGGGGACAGCAGCCTCATCGACGTAGCTGGGGTTGGCAGCTGCGACCTGCATGGCAACATCCTTGCCGTATGCAGCGAACTCGTCCTTAGCCTCGATGCCGTTGGTGGTCTCGAAGTTGACCAGGATGCCGTGGGTGCCGCCGCCGTGGACGTATGCAGAGCAGACGCCCTCGTAACGGACGAAACGGCGGACCTTGATGTTCTCCTTGATGACCAGGATGAGGTTCTTCAGAGCCTCATCGACGGTCTCGCCGCTCTCGGTCTTGCATGCCATCAGAGCCTCGACATCAGCGGGGTTCTGCTTCATGATGACCTTGGTGGCCTCCTTGACGAAGGCAACGAACTTGTCGTTCTTGGCGACGAAGTCGGTCTCGGCGTTGACCTCGATGACGACGCCCACCTTGCACTCGGGGCAGTAATCAGCGTAGACCATGCCCTCGGCAGCCACGCGGC
>OGHC01000741.1_pt1 | contig 19523 bp, 20 predicted proteins | sample 1571381 | NCBI WGS metagenome assembly OGHC01 (sample SAMEA2581945, study PRJEB24529) | metagenome | biome: Human gut stool | place: China | collected 2011 | reverse complement strand
CAGCCTGCAGGTACTAATCGGTCGAGGGCTTGACCTTATTTCATCTCTTCTGATTACGCTTCTCAGTTACTTCCTTTATTCAATTTTCAGGGTTTGATACCTTGAATATATGATAGCCGGTGCATATGGCTATGAGGTTCCACCTGTTCCCATTCCGAACACAGAAGTTAAGCTCATACACGCCGAAGATACTCAGATGGTGACGTCTCGGGAAAATAGGGCTGCGCCGGCTCTTATCATATATACCATATTCCTCAATAGCTCAGTCGGTAGAGCGCATGACTGTTAATCATGATGTCGCTGGTTCGAGTCCAGCTTGGGGAGCCAAAGTAGTTTTAACTTGAACCTATTGAAAGGCAAAGAGAGTAATGTTTGCACATATCTCTTGCTTCTCAATAGGTCAAGTTTTTTTATTGACCTATTGAGAATTAACAATTTTTTATGCGAGAAGTGAAGGCTTCCGTATGCTTACAGGAATGTAAGTGTACGGAAGCCTTTTTTGTTGCCCGAAAAAGGAAGGAGAAGCACATGGCGGATTATTCTATACCGGAGCTTTTGAAGCTGATTGAAGCGGATACCATATACATTCCCAAGAGCGTAGCACAGCGCAGTGATGTATATGATGTCAGCAAGACTTTGTTTGGAGTGATATTCACCGATTGCGTTGATGATCTCAGGGCATACGGAAGTAGTATCGACGGAGAAACAGTCGGTAAAATGATGAAAGCATACGTTATGGATATGACCATTCCCGATATACAGTGTGAGTGCCTTTGTTCACCGTCAATGGCTTCAGCGGCAAGGAGTGAAACCGTGATGCTCATAAACAAGACAGATCTTTCGGAATGTTTGCGGGAAAGACAGGTGATATGATATGCAATACCTCATAACACCCTTGCTTGAAGTGCTTAATCCTACAAATACGGTTTCAAGAAACAGGCTGCTCTCGTTTGCTATCGGCAATGCAGAAGCAGAGATATATAACTGCCTTATCGCTAAACACGTCTATTACAATAACCTCGGCAAGCTCACAGAGGGCGGCTGGTTCTATTCCACTGTTGAGGATCTTCATCTTAGCAGCGGTTATGCGGAAGACGCACAGAAAACCGCAATCCATCATCTCATCAAGCACGGTCTAATTGAATCGGAGCTTAAAGGCTTGCCTGCAAAAAGATATTTCAGGATAATTCCCGATGCGGATAAGCTTGCATCTCTGTTGAAATCGGGCGAAGAAGCTCAGGAAGCTATTGCACTGAAGTATGATGAAGAGCTTGAAAAGAGAAAGAAGCGCAGATACAACAGAAAGCATCGTCTTATAGAGGTAACAGCTTCTGATTCCGTTCAGAGTGTTTCCGATGATGAAAAACCCAAGGCAGTAACGAACCTGAATTCCGTTTCAGGCGCTGATGAATCCGATTTCGCTCGGCTCATCGGTAACAGCAGTGATATTCCTACCTTTTCTGTCGAAAATGCTTGTTCAGCTGACTATGTGGGAACAAGGTCAGCCGATGCACGGGGTAAAACTAAAGATAATAAAAATCAAAGTAATTGTTTTTCTGATCCTTCATTCTCTCCGCATGCGTGCGATGAAAAATTTTTGAATGACGGAATGAAAACGGAAAGCAAATTATCTTTTCTTGAAATTCTTTCGGCTATGGGGCTTGACCTTGATGACTGGCATTATATCTACACCCGTGACCCGACTTCCGAAATGGACTTGATATATGTTGACGAGGAAGAACGCATGACGAAAACTCTTCATATTCCCGAATCATTACGAAGTGACAGCGGCTATGTTCTTACGGCTTTGCAGTATCTTTCGGCATACAGCAATTATGCTTTTGACGATGACATGAAGCCGATGCCGAACAAGAATTTCATAGACATAACGTTGAAAATGCTGACTGAGTTTATTATGGCAGACAGTTTCAGGTTCAACAGGCAGATCGTTCGTTACACGGAAGTTCTTGATACGCTGAACGGTCTTATCCGAGAAAATTCGCTTTATGATTTCATTCTCAGCTTTCAGTACGAATGGGAAAAGATACTGAGAGAAAAAACGGAAAGCAGCATTCGCAACAAGGCAGCATACATGAAGGTTTGCTTATGGGACTGGCTGAAACGCTGGAAAATTGAGGAGTACAATCAGCTTGTGGGATTGGTTTGAGGTGGAGAGTATGATTGAACTTTTTATTGTTGCATTGGTTTTGGAGATTTGCAGGCAGGTGACTTTGTGCAAACTTTATGGCAGAAAAAATCACAGCACCCGTTAAAGTGCTGTGAGTATTAACTGCTCGATAAATTGGAATATATTATGGCTTTTCAATAATTTCAAATTTTACGGTCAAATCACATTCTTTTGATTTAAGTCCTGTAAGTTGAATTGTATTATCAATAAATGGATATATTGCGATATTTCTGTTTTTTTCATATGTATCGACAAGTAAATAATTTTTCCCGTCTTTGTTCGTACAGACAGCAAACAGCAGTTTAGGTACTGCAAGGTTATAAACTAAATTAGTAACAAATGGGTTTAGCAAATCTTCATTTCTTTCAAGAATTTTTATACTTAATGATTTAGTATTATCTCTGACACGTTGTACGAAATCTTGCTGCATATAAACTTTTTGGAATCTTCTGTTTTGAAAATGGTCATATATCAGACTATAAGGAAGAAACCACAAGCCGTAATCAATAAAACCAAGAAATGCTAACCATTTAATAGGAGAAAACAGAAATGCTACAGCAAGAATGAAACCTCCGAAGAAAGGGAATCCGGATATGAATTTACCTCTTTTTTTGCTTTGATATAGAGCAATATATGTAACAGAGATCAAGAATAGTCCAATTATGCCGAGGACAGTAGTAAAGAGCCATTCTTGCATAACGATTTTCCTTTCTGGATGACAATTCCAATACAAAAACAGTTAAGCTTATTCCAATTTGTCTAGCAGCTTATGCCCGTTAAATAGATTATACCATACTCATCACAAAGATTCAAGAAATATTTCCGCAGAAAGGCAGGTGATTATTTGAAGAACAAAAGCTTAGAGGAGATAGAAAAATCAACAAAAAACTTTCTGAGTGCATCAGAGGCGGCAGCAGTTCTGGGCATCTCTCCGTCAACGCTCAGAAAAAGAGCAGATGAATATTCGGAATTGTTTCCGATACAAAGGTTAGGAAAGAAATACAGAATACCCAAAGCTCCGTTCATCGCATACGTCAGAACAGGACAATCTTTTAAGTAGGAGTGATGCTTTATGAGTAAGCGAGTCAGGGATTCTCCCATGTTGAAAAATGTTAGAATGCATGATTTTGGTGCCGAGAGGTCAGATGCATGATTTTGAAAAATACGGGGGAGTTGGAAGATAGCAAGCGGCGGAGTGACCTATTATGAATATGACAAGATCGGCAGAAATACGGCTATCGTTGACGCACTGGGCAATCGCACAACATTCCTCTACAATGCCAAGTCCCAGCTTGAGAGTATGACCGACCCTATGGGCAGAACATACACCTACAGCTATGATGACAACGGCAACCGCATTAAGACCACATATCCCAACGGCACAAGTGTGTCCTCTGTTTATGATTCAAGAGGACGTGTTACACGTCAGACCGACCAGCACGGCTACAACACATATTATGTTTATGACGGTGCAGACAGGCTTATCCGTGTGACTAATGCGCAGGGCGTTTCCACAAGCTACGCATATGACGAAGTGGGCAATATGACCTCCGTTACCGACGGAAACGGCAATGTCACCGCATACGCATATGATGATTTCGGCAGAGTTGTAAAGACAACAAACGCTCTCGGAAATTCCGCATACACCACTTATGACAAGAGCGGAAATGTTCTGACCTCAACCGATTATGCAGGCAGCTTGACAAGCTATACATACGACAGTCTTGACAGGGTTTCAAGTAAAACAACACCCGACGGCACGGTAAGCTTTGCTTACACCACTGACGGAAAAATTTCCACAGTTACCGATAGTTCGGGTGTTACATCATTCGCTTATGATAATATGGACGGTCTGACGAGAGTGGACTATCCCGACGGAAATTATGTGTCTTACGGCTATGATAACGCTTGCCGTCTGACTGCTGTTACTACACCTTTTGGCACTACAGCTTATGAGTATGATTTACTTGACAGGCTTACAAGAGTTGTTGACAGAAATGGATATGCAACTGTTTATGAGTATGATGCAAACGGAAACAGAACAGCTGTTCATTATGCCAATGGGTTTACTACCACATATGAATATGACCTGCTCAACAGACTTATTTGTGAAAAAACTGTTGACAACAGGGATAATGTTGTAGTACAATATGTTTATGCTCTCGGCGCAGCAGGGGAGCGCAAGTCTGTGACTGAGCTTGACCGCACTGTGGAGTATAGCTATGATTCCCTGTACCGTTTGACTTCGGAAACCATTACCGAGGACGAAAAGGTTACTGTTTATACCTATGCTTACGATAATGTAAGCAACCGCATCTTGAAAAACGAAAATGGTGCTGCTACTGAGTATGTTTACAACGCTCTGAATCAGCTTGTTTCTGACAGCAATACTTCTTATGAGTACGACCTTAACGGAAATCTTGTAAGAGTAATTGGCTCTGCACAGTCTGCACTTTATGAGTACAATGCTGAGAATAAGCTTATAAAGGCAACTGTTCAGAACGGCGTACTTGTTATTGAGGAAAGTTATGCCTATGACTATCAGGGCAACAGAACTTCTAAAACAACACACAGAAGTGATGGAGTTACTGAGTATGTAAAGTACATCAATGACAACTCTTCTTTGACAAATGTCCTTGCAGAGATTGGTTCTGAGGGTTCGGTGCAGGCATACTATACCATCGGAGCTGACCTTATTTCACAGGAACGTGACGGAAAGGTGTCTGTATATCTTTATGACGGACACGGTTCTGTTGTTGGACTTGCTAATGAAAGTGGCGTTGTTACCGATACCTATTGCTATGATGCTTTTGGTAACTTGCTGAAATCTAAGGGTTCTACTAAGAATTGCTATCGCTATTGCGGCGAGCAGTTTGACGAGACTACGGGGTTGTATTATCTCCGTGCGAGATATATGGATACCTCTACGGGCAGGTTTATTTCGCAGGATAGTTATGCGGGTTCAATTTCTGACCCTATAAGTTTGCATAAGTATCTTTATGCTAATGCTAATCCTGTGATGAACAGCGATCCGAGTGGGTATATGAACAAGGCAGAACTTATTGCTGCAGAAATAATATTAGGAATAGTTGCTGTTAGTTATGCAATGGCTTCACAAAGTGCAATGGGAATAGGAATGCCAATTATTAAAGAGTTAAGAGCGTTAAATGCAGTTGATATGTATGAAGATACATTGATAGATTTTCAGCTTGAATTTGGTGCTGTAGGCTATGGGTATTCTGATTATATTTTTGGAGACTTATTAACGAAACCATTTAAAAATATTTGGATTACTCCTTTGCCTGAACCTGAGCCTTGGATTGAAACATTTCCTATTCCTGAACCTGAGCCTTGGATTGAAAGTATGCCGATTCCTGAGTCCGAACCTTGGATTGAAAGTTTCACGATTCCTGATTCTGAGCCTTGGATTGAGACATTCCCTATTCCCTCAGAAGGAACAAGTGTTATTGTATATTATGACTATAAAAAACCCGTATCTGGAAAAACAGGTAAAGAAGCAGCAAATGATGTTCCAAGCTGGGCGAAAGGAAATCGTCCATATACTAATGAGAGTGGAAAGGATTTTGCTAAAAGATTGATGGATGAAAAATATGGACCTGGAAATTATAAAACTGGACCAGGTAGTGAATACAATAAAATCAAAAAATGGGGTGACAGGGGATTTGAGTGAGTATTATATTGTGAAATTTATATTTGACGGGGGGGATTATTATACAATTTGGTATACAGATGTAGTGGATGGATTTATTACATTCAACAATGGGATACTAAGTTTTAATAATCAAATTGATTTGATGAAATATTGTCAAAATCATATGATAGAACTGGAAGAGGATATAACCGTTTATGATATTGATGACGTTATTCTAAAAAGCAATGATAATATATTTGAAATGAATTGCGAATCAATTTTGGACTTTTGGAATATTATATCAGATGTTGCGAGATCTTTACAATTGCATTTTTGTGGGGATACTGTTTGCTATAATTCTATATATGAAAAACTGTTATGTGGGTGTAATTTAGCGGCATTGAACAGTAGATATTATAGACCAAATTGGACAAGAGAGGAAGTTGATAAAATTCAGCACATTATAAATGTTGGATATTGCATACTGCAGAGATGTTTAATACGATAAAGAAATGGTTTGGCTTTTTGTTATGAAAATTAGAAGATAATATTTGACCGCAATGGTTATGCAACCGTTTATGAGTATGATGCAAACGGAAACCGCACCGCTGTTCATTATGCCAATGGGTTTACTACCACATATGAATATGACCTGCTCAACAGACTTATTTGTGAAAAAACTGTTGACAACAGGGATAATGTTGTAGTACAATATGTTTATGCTCTCGGCGCAGCAGGGGAGCGCAAGTCTGTGACTGAGCTTGACCGCACTGTGGAGTATAGCTATGATTCCCTGTACCGTTTGACTTCGGAAACCATTACCGAGGACGAAAAGGTTACTGTTTATACCTATGCTTATGATAATGTAAGCAACCGCATCTTGAAAACCGAAAATGGTGCTGCTACTGAGTATGTTTACAATGCGCTCAATCAGCTTGTTTCAGATTCCGAAACATCTTATGAGTATGATCTTAATGGCAATCTTGTAAGGATTATTGGCTCTGCGCAGTCTGCTCTTTATGAGTACAACGCTGAAAACAAGCTTGTAAAGGCTACTGTTCAGAACGGCGTACTTGTTATTGAGGAAAGTTATGCCTATGACTACGAGGGCAACAGAACTTCTAAGACTACACATAGAAGTGACGGCGTAACCGAGTATGTAAAGTATCTCAATGATAATTCAAGCCTTACCAATGTTCTTGCAGAGATGGGTTCTGAGGGTTCGGTGCAGGCATACTATACCATCGGAGCTGACCTTGTTTCGCAGGAACGTGACGGCAATGTGTCTGTATATCTTTATGACGGACATGGCTCTGTTGTTGGTTTGGCAAATGAGAGTGGTGTTGTAACTGACAGTTACGTTTATGATGCGTTTGGTAATCTGATTTCTTCTACTGGCTCGACTGAGAATAATTATCGCTATTGCGGCGAGCAGTTTGACGAGACTACGGGGCTGTACTATCTGCGTGCGAGATATATGGATACCTCTACGGGCAGGTTTATTTCGCAGGATAGCTATGCGGGTAGCATTTTTGACCCGATATCTTTACATAAGTATCTTTATGCTAATGCTAATCCTGTTACTTATTCTGATCCGAGTGGGTATACTTCTCTTGGTGAAATGGTATGTGTGTCTGCTGCAATTAGTGGCATTTGTATGGCTACAATAAATGCTGCGGCATATTTAGACGGATTAGTAAGCATAAATGATTTTAATATTTGGGACTTCGGAAATGCTATTATAGAAGGCTTTTTGGCTGGCGTTTGCATAGGAGCTTTATTTGGTTTAGCGTTTTATGGAATATCCTTTGCTTTAGCACTAATTGCAGAGGGCTTGAATTTGGCATTTGGATGGGCTTTAGGAATAGTTGGTGTTTGGCAGTCACTTGCTGCAAGCATGACGGAGTATCAGAATCATAATTATTGTACATCAATGCTTCTGTGGATTATGGGATGGATGTCCTATTTTGCTGTTTTATCAAGCGTTTTTTCTTATGGCGGATTGTCTGGTGGGCAAAATGGTTCAGCTAATGCAGAAAACTCAAAAAGAATTCAATTAGAGCAAAATAAAGCTCAAGGAAAAGCGTTTGAACGCCAACAAGTCGAAAAACTTAGTAAAGAGTATGATAATTTGGTTGAGCAAATTACAATTAAAGTTCAACTTGAAGACGGAACATATGTAAATACACGTGTTGATGCAATAGGATTTGATTCTCAAGGAAATATAGTCATTTTTGAATTTAAATCATCACAAACTGCACCACTTACAACTAATCAAGGAAAAGCATTTCCTATAATAGATGTGAAAGGAGGCGAAGTTGTCGGTAAGGGAAAAGGTGATTTTGTAGGCGGAACCCAAATACCTCCTACAAATGTACAAATAATTAGACCATAATTTGTACTATAAAAAATCTTTGTAGTAGCTTGCAGAAGTTGTCAGCAAAAAGTGTATATAAAGTGAAGGGTAATATGCAACTCTTCACTTCGTGTACTATTGTTCTATGAAAGTTGCTAATATTTTCTTTTATTCGGAGGCGTTAAATTTATGTCAGTTTTAGAAAAAAATGTTGTTGATGCGTTGGCGACAAAGAATGATGAACTAGTTTTAATACTATTTGATCATTTAGGTTGGAACAATGAAATAATTCATTTATCTTTATTACAAGAAAAAATCAATGCATATATTTCATTTTTTGAAAATCACCAATATATCAATTGTATTTCCAATTCTGAATCAATTACGGGTTTTTGTATTCGTATAGAGTTTAAATATTGTATTACTGAAAATTGCGTAAAATTTTTAAATGCAGTTAATGAAACGATAAAAGCGCTTAATGGACGAGTAATATATAATATAGATATCACAACAAATAGAGATACGGAGAACTGATTATGGATAGAATGTCAAAAAAAAGATTCAATGAACTGAATGTATATTTGTCAAAAAAATTAGTGGAGATTTGTAAAATCAAAAAAATTCATAAAATTAATAATATTGTTTGGTATAATGATGAGAAACTTTTTTTTAAAGGAATTATTTCATTAGGAATAAATGAAGAAAAGAATGTATTAATGTGTTCGTATATTGAAAAAATAAAACCTATGTGGATTGATAGTTTGCTTTGGGATATCATGAATATGTCAGATAATGAAAAGAATGCACAAAGTTTGAGAGCAAATGGAGCTTTTACGTATAACGGATATCAGACAGATTTTAAATCAACAGTAGTTGAAACTTGGTCTGAAATGGAAATTGAAAAGTGCATTTGCAACTATTTATTTGATTTTATTAATACAACACAAAATGTTACGATTGAACAGCTAAATACTAAAATATTTGAAAATGAAAAAGAAGATGAACTTTATAAATTACTTTATCTTATAAATAATAAGGAATATTATGATGCTATTGAGCATTTAAAGAGTATGAAATATAATTATTTTATTAATAAGGGAAAATCATTACGTGAATACTCTCAAGAGTATTGTGTGAAAAAAATAAATTAGTAATTGTAATTGAAATACTTAAGCCCTCAGTTAAGCTAGGGAGAATTGAGTAAGACGTATTGGGTACGACGCTAATGGTAACAGAACTGCTGTTCATTATGCCAATGGGTTTACTACTACATACGATTATGACCTTTTAAATCGTCTTATCAAGCAGGAAACTGTTGACATTGACGGGAATGTTGTGGTACAATATATTTATACCCTCGGCGTGGCAGGCGAGCGCAAGTCTGTGACTGAGCTTGACCGCACTGTGGAGTATAGCTATGATTCTCTGTACCGCTTGACCTCGGAAACTATCACCGAGGGCGAAAAAACCACTGTTTATACCTATGCTTATGACAACGTAAGCAACCGTATCTTGAAAACCGAAAATGGTGCTGCTACTGAGTATGTTTACAATGCTTTGAACCAGCTGGTATCCGACAGCGAAACAACTTACGAATATGATTTAAATGGTAATCTTGTTCGTGTAATCGGTACGGCTAACTCTGCTCTTTATGAGTACAATACTGAGAACAAGCTTGTAAAAGCTATTGTTCAGAATGATATTCTTGTAACCGAGGAAAGCTATACCTATGACTATCAGGGCAACCGTACAAGCAAGACTACTCACAGAAGTGACGGAGTTACTGAGTATGTAAAGTACATCAATGACAACTCTTCTTTGACAAATGTCCTTGCAGAGATTGGTTCTGAGGGTTCGGTGCAGGCATACTATACCATTGGAGCTGACCTTATTTCTCAGGAACGTGACGGAAAGGTGTCTGTATATCTTTATGACGGACATGGTTCTGTTGTTGGCTTGGCTAATGAAAGTGGCGTTGTTACCGATACCTATTGCTATGATGCTTTTGGTAATTTGCTTAATTCCACCGGCTCTACAAAGAATTGTTATCGTTATTGCGGTGAGCAGTTTGACGAGACTACGGGACTTTACTATCTGCGAGCGAGATATATGGATACCTCTACGGGTAGATTTATTTCGCAGGACACATATCAGGGCACAATAAATGACCCTGTTAGCTTGCATAAGTATCTGTATTGCAATTCTGACCCAGTTAATAATATTGACCCAAGTGGGTATTCCACTAAGGAAAAAGAAATAACGCAAACAGTAATATTATTGCCTGCCTTTTTTCTTACCATTGGATATATTGCCGAACATAAATACAATGAACAAGTGATTCGGCAAGGAATAAGTATTATACGAGCACTGCAAGTCCTAAAGCCGCTTATAGTATATACGTCTATTTGGGGTGCTGCTATAAGTGCAATGATGCCTGATATTATTTCAGGTGATAGTACTAGCTTAGATACATCTGAAAAAATATTAGAAACAGTTATTGATAACACGCTACAAAAAACAAAAAAAGATGATAAAAGACCTCGACGCACTTTATATCATTATACAAATAAAAGTGGATTAGATGCTATTTTAATTTTGGGTTACATCAAGCCTTCAATAAAAGCTGATAATCCTAAAGATGCCCGAGCAGGTGACGGGCAGTATTTTTCGGATATTTTGCCTGAAACGACCACGCCGATGAGGCTTGCAATAAAATTCAAGCATGTTGCAAATAAATATTTATATACTCATTATATAGAGGTGGATGTAACAGGTTTAATAATGATAGAATATAAGTTAAATCTTTTTGTACATAATAGTACATTACCATTAGATATCAGAAAGAGGGTCGTTCGTTTTGGAAAAGTGTAATGAAAGAAAATATATGCATTTGAATATGAACTTGGATTCTGAATTTCCAGATGATGAATACATGGAATTGGATTCAGAAAGATGGCAGCTTAAAGTTATTTCATTTTTTAAAGATGGAAAAATAGCATATGCTTATGATGATGTAGAATGTGATACGTTTTTGGCAGAGGCTCAATATCCGGAACCAGATGAAATAAATGGTATTGAGGGCTATGAGGGATTATATTTAGAGTATATAACCAAGGAAGAATTTTATGCCATTTGGAACAGGTATGTTAATGACGAGGTAAAAGAAAATATATGAACGCTAATTTTGAGACGAAAATATGAAAAAAAGGGGAAGTGGTATAATGAACAAATTTATTGATTCTAAGGCTAGTTATGTGGATTTGCTTATAGATAAGTACAATCCACCTTCTAATCCTAAATGCGTTGTGGATTATGATGTGAAGGGTATAGTTGAAAGTCGCTTAGGAGTATGTTTACCTGAGGATTATTATGAATATATAAATGCTTTCGGATATGGAAGCTTTGATAATTATGTTAAAGTGGTGAATTTTTTTTCATAAAGATGGGATTGATGAATATTTTCAGGAATCTTTAGATAATGAGGAAATAATGACAGATTTAAAGGAAATGCAAGATTCATTTGGAATGAAGGACGTGATTATAAAAATTGAAAATGGTATTGTGGTTTCGGGAGGAGAAAATCACATTTCATTGAACTGCTACGATGATGAAATTAAGTTAAAGTTAATGAGCTGTGGTACTGGGTATCCGTATCATTTTTACAAAAATGGTACAGGACTGATTTATTGGGGTAGGACCGATGATTGCAATTTCTTTTGGAATTATTATCTGGATGGTTATAGTGTGATTGCATATTGTGATAATGACTTTTATGAATTTAATATGTCGCTTTCTGAATTCTTATATTATTTTTTAGATTGTAAAATGAAAGGACTTTATGACTTTAATAATGATTTTACATATAAGGAATACTCTGAATAAAAAATGTGCATGTTAATACTCATGTTTATACTTACTGTCTGATTTGTATTACAGCACCTTTTGACTAAATTTCTTGTGCGTATGACCTTAACGGCAACACCGTAAGAATGACATCTCCCTCAAAGTCTGCACTTTATGTTTACAATGCAGAAAACCGCCTTGTACGTGCAACTGTTCAGAGTGGAAACAATGTTTCTGTTGAAGAATACAAGTACGATTATGCAGGCAAACGTATTGCAAAGAGTTCCGAGGATGAATACACAAAGTACCTGCTTGACATAAACGGCGAATTGACATATGTTTTTGCTGAAATGAATTTTGACAACACGGAAAAGTGTTACTATACCCGTGGCGATGAGCTTATTTCTCAGGAGCGTGACGGCAAGAAGTCTTACTATGTTTATGACGGGCACGGTTCTGTTGTTGGTTTGGCAAATGAGAGTGGTGTTGTAACCGATACCTATTCCTATGACGCATTTGGTAACTTGCTGAAATCAACAGGCTCTACAAAGAATTGCTATCGCTATTGCGGCGAGCAGTTTGACGAGACTACGGGGTTGTATTATCTACGTGCTCGTTATATGGATACATCTACGGGTAGATTTATTTCGCAGGATACGTATCAGGGCGATATTAATGATCCTGTTAGCTTGCATAAGTATCTTTATGCTAATGCTTATCCTGTGATGTATAGTGATCCGAGCGGGTGTATGTCTGTCGCAGGTATGGCAGTCGTAGGAGCGATATCTGGTGCACTATCGGGAATAATTGTACCTAATGTCTTAAGTATGCTGAAAAACCTTGATGTTAACGGTGTGTGAGCACTTTATCTCCTATTGATAACATAAAAAATGCATTGTTAGGTATGGCTTTGGGATCTTTATTTGGAGTGCTATGGGCTGTTGGAGCTTGTTATGTTTTAGCTGGAGTTGCACTGTTTAATGGAGCATTATCGGCTATAGCAGGTTATGGTGAGTATTCTGATGGAAATTACAGAACTGCAATTGCATATAGTATATTAAGTGTTATAAGTTTTTTGAGCTTTTTTAAGTTCTTTTCGCTTGGGAATAAGCCCGTTCCACCATCAAATAGAAATTCAACGAACAATGAAGCAGTATATTATGAATACAAAGCGCTTAGAGAGCAGGGATTTACTGCTTCAGAAGCATATAAGTTAATAATAAAGTTTAGACAAGGTATTAATCCTGATGATAGATTTGTATTCCATTTTACATATCTTGCAGGAGGAAAAGGAATAACAGATTCCGGATATATTAAGCCTAGTACGTCAGGAGTGGCAGGAAATGGTGTGTATGCAGGTACAACGCCAACACTATCTTGGCTTTTAAAGCATATTCCGTTTTATGGATGGGGATTAGGCAATACTCCTGTAAGAATTCCCATATTGATCGATGGGTATGTATATAAGATTCCTATTATACCAATTGCAACAGTGGTTATTGAAGGCATAGTATCTTTGCTTTCAGAATTATGTTAAAAGAGGTGGTAAATTTTGAAAAATAAAAAAATATTATCGAATTGTAAAGGCACAGTGTTTGATAAACGATGTATGCTGTGTGAAATAGTTAACTCTATAGTTGTTGTGGCTTTGATTATAACTTGTAATTATTTTATCTTAGATAATATTAAAATGAGTATATTGCTCAGAACAATTGTTAATATCATATTGCTTTTGGTATTTGCGTTCGTGGAGGAAAAACTAATTTCAAAATTGGTTAATTGGATAATATTAAAAATTATTAAATGAATAAAATACTATAAACGGCGAATTGACATATGTTCTTGCTGAAATGAATTTTGACAACACGGAAAAGTGTTACTATACCCGTGGCGATGAGCTTATTTCTCAGGAATGTGACGGTAAAAAGTCTTACTATGTTTATGACAGACACGGTTCTGTTGTTGGGCTTTCGAATGAGAGTGGCGTTGTAACTGATACTTACAGCTATGATGCATTTGGTAACTTGCTGAAATCAACAGGCTCTACAAAGAATTGTTACCGTTATTGTGGCGAGCAGTTTGATGAGACTACGGGATTGTATTACTTACGTGCCCGTTATATGGACACTACTACGGGTAGGTTTATTTCGCAGGATAGTTATTCGGGTAGCATTTCTGACCCGATATCTTTGCACAAGTACCTTTATGCTAATACTAATCCTGTGATGTATTCTGATCCAAGTGGGTATATTGGACTTTTAGATACAGTTTGTGCAAGTACTATTGGAAATGTTTTATTTTATAGTGCATCAGCTGGTTTAATAACATTTGGTATGGGATTAATACGGCAATTAAGAGAAATTGACAATGGCATTCGTAAAACAATTGATTGGTCAAATCTAATCAAAGAAACTATATTTAGTACAGCACTTGCAGCTGGTTTAAGTTGTTTAAGTCTTTTGATTTTACCGCTTATAACAAATTTATTAGCAAAAGCAATAATTTGTTATGTCTTGGCTGGAACAGGATTATTCTTTGGTGGAGTAGGATTAAAAAATTGTTATAATGATATAAGTGCAAAGAATTATGATTTAGCAGTTTTGGATTTCTTTTTTGCAATACTATCATTCTATGGAGCAAAAAAAGTTTTGATAGTGCAAGAATTTATCAAAATAGTGTTTCGCCAAAAAATCCGTCCTCAAATTCAAAATGATAGATTTACAATATAAGTGCAACAGCCGAAAAAAATAATGACACATAAAGCAACTCGTGTTATAATGGGAGTAACCACACAACCACAAACAGGAGGAGCAATATGTGTCATTACACTCATTTTAGCACAGAAGAACGGGAGTTGTCAAGAGCTTTGAAAGCCCAAGGGTTAAGCATTCGGGCAATTGCCCGAATGCTTAACCGGTCGCCGTCGTCAGTGAGCCGGGAGTTCCGAAGAAATAGCTATTCAAATGGTACATATGCGGCACATCACGCAGACAAGCTTTATCAAAAACGTCGGAAAAACTGCGGCAGAAAGCCAAAACTCAAAGCCGGTGCTGCTCGTGATTATGTGCTTGAAAAAATGGCTTTGCGGTGGTCTCCCGAACAGATAGCCGGACGAGCCAAGCGTGACAAGGAATCATTCTGCATATCATTTCCAACGATTTATCGTGCAATTGATAACGGCATTTTACCGCCGCAGCTAAAGAAAATCATGCGTTTCAAATGGAAGCATAAGAAATGCAGAGGGCAGGACAAGAGGGGTAAAATTCCTGATACCACACCAATCAGCGAACGTCCCGCAGGTGCTGAAAATCGCTCACGATATGGTCATTGGGAAAGTGATACCGTTCTCGGTATGCGTAAAACAGGCTGTTTCGGAACTCATGTTGAACGCAAATCGGGTTATCTGATTGCCTTCAGAATTGATGACAGGCAGGATAATGCTTTTAATACTGCCACAATTAAGGCGTTTTCATCTGTTCCCGATAAGCTCAAGAAGAGCTTTACTGTGGATAACGGCAAGGAATTTGCTGAACATAAAGAATTGACTGATGCAACCGGAATGAAGGTTTATTTCTGTGCCCCTTATTCACCTTGGCAGCGGGGCACGAACGAAAACACTAATGGTCTGCTTCGTCAATTCTTTCCCAAAGGAACTTCCTTTGCCAACATTTCCCATGATGATTTACAGCATATTGTTGATCTCATCAATAATCGTCCCCGTAAACGCCTTGGTTTTCGTACTCCCCTCGAAGTGCTTTATAAATTTTTTCGTTGATTTTGTTGCCCTTGACTTGACAATCTATCACGCAAATGTTCTTCCCAGAGAACAACATCAATTTTATTATAATTGCCGACAACACTGTAATTACCGCAAACAGTACATATGACTTCATGCTCACCATTAAAAGTGCTATCAATGAGATATATCCGGCAGAGGTATCCCAAAAGGTCAGACAGGCATTCAAGGCAAAATCAATGAATGGGGAATTTCTTCACCCATATCTTCCGTATGGTTATGTTAAATCTACAACAGAAAGAAATCATCTGGTTGTGGATAAAAAGAATGCCGATGTGGTCAGGGACATATTTGAGATGGTGGCATACAAGGGAATGGGTATGAAGAAAATCTCTGATTATTTATTGGAAAACAAGATATTCAGCCAGGCAGCCCTGAGAGATTACTCAAGAGGGGATTACAGTGATCCCAACCCTTACGGCTGGAATAAGTCCTCAATAAATAATCTTCTTCATAACGAGGTTTATCTTGGTCGCATTATCTATGGCAAAAGACGAAAGGTCAATTTCAAAAGTCAGAAGATAGTGACTACTGATCGTGATGAGTGGATAGTGTGTGAAAATGCACACGAAGCTATTATCAGTCAGGAGTTATGGGACGCAGCTCATCAAAGACTTGATGGACGCAGAAGAGAACGCAAGACAGAATGTGTGGATAATATGTATCGCAGCATTCTTGTATGTGCGGATTCGGATTCGTTCAGAGAAAAAGTCATGCATAAGGTAGTGGAAAAGCTGCCCGATGTTGATCAGCTTCAGTTTGAGCTTGATGAGCTTGACAGGAAAATCGAACGGGAGAGCCGTAAGTATAAGCAGCTATATGATGATTATTATGACGGCGTAATAAAAAATGCAATGCTTTTTGAGCAGATGTCAACTGAATGCAATAATCGCATCGAAAGTTATACGGCACAAAAAGAGAAACTGCAATCGGATCTGAAATCAACTACCGAACATTTTGACAGCGTGGATAAATTTATCGGACTTATGCAGCGCTTTAAAAAGGTTGAGAGTCTTAACAAGGAAATCCTAAATACTTTGGTCGATAAAATCGAAGTCGGTGAGAGAGTAAATACAGCAGTAAAAGAATACGTACAAAATGTTAGAATAAAATACAAGTTCATCGGTCGGTTAAATTGATTTATGAACAAATTGTTAGAAGTGGTTAGTGCTAAGATTTACTTGGGGAGCCACATCGTTCAAATCCGAACTCTTCACAGGGTTCGGATTTTTTTGTGTTTTATCCGGGGAAGGCTGTGTTTGGTGTGATTGTCAGCAGATAATAAGAGTGCCCAAGTTTGCCTTGGGCACCGGAATTTGCTTTTCCTTTGAATACATTTTTTAGAAATTGCCAATAAGAGTTTCAAATATTTCGATAAGTTTTTTGGATTCGGAGTCATCAGGAAATAAACCTTGATAATCTCTGTCGGAAAAAATGATATTATATTTATCACAATCTAATGGATAACTGCCTATATCCATTGAGGCATTTTCAGAAAAATCCCACAGGGCTTCAATAAATCTGCGTGCGGTTCGTCCTTTGACGATCTTGCTTGTATTCGTTACGTTGTTAATGACCTTAGTATCCTTGATAGAGTTGATAATTATCGAATATTTTCTTGATATTTCGGGACCTGTGATTCTGTATTTATTTTCCTCATAGATAATGGGAGAACCAAGTTTTGTGATAACATCAGAAAAACTCGTGATTGTAGGAGGGGTAGAAGTCCATCTGTAATTCATATAGAATGGAATATTAGAACAGCCATACTCTGTGAAAAGCACGATAATAACAGCAAGCTTACCTGTAAAATATACATCGGCAAGAGTATCCTCAATCGTGTCTATAAATTCAGGATTGCAGAAGTCTGTAGTTATCAGGATAGTTTTCTCATCTCTTCCAACTGTATTGTGTGAATGAGCGTATCCCGAAAGGCTTTTTATTAAGGATCCCATTCTCATTCCATATCTGAAAATGGCGTGCATATAGGGGAAAACATCGGTAGTTTTTTGGCCGTATGGATATGTGTTTATATCCGGAGAGAATTTTTTGTCTTGAAAAATATCGTCTATGTTGTCAGCAATACATTTGCCTGATACTATCTTATCAAGAAGGCAAGACAATGGAACAGGATCCGAACACACTCTTTCGATTTGGTCAAAAAGATCACTGACAGATCTTCCTCGTGCTTCTGCTGATAAGCTGTTTATGGAAGACTGTGTTTCTCTGTCCGTAAATATGCTCATTTTTTATACTCTCCTTTGATCGGGTATTTTGTTGTTATGAGAAAAATCATTAAGTGCATCGATAACCTTGTGATAAATAAGCTTGTTCGGACATCGGGTGAAATCTGCAAATATCCCGATTCCTGATTTGTAAAAATGTTCTGCAATCGCAGCGGCACAGCCTGCACTCCTGCTCTGACCATAATCGCATTGACAGGCAATATCTCTGCCGCTGTTATATGCATCATAGATGAACTGAGCCAAATCATCTGCAAAATCAAATGTACTGCTGTATTTCTCATATTCACGCTCAGACCATACATCAATATCATCATAAGGGCAATAGTAAACGTCACTGCCTATATCCTCGTATTTTATATGCTCTGTTTGGGGATCATAAAAGCTGATGACAGATGTGTTTTTGGGGAAATTTCCGCTTCTTATGGCTTCTTCAGCATCTTTTCTTGAATAGATAATTATATCATTCATCCAGTTATATTATCTCTTCGTCATTATCATTCAGTATGACAATGTTCTTGTCGGGACAAAGAGTTTTCAGCATATCCGGCTCGTCTGTATATATTGGGATTATCTTTTCGGGTGCAGTTTTTTCAATAACCATTCTGATATCTTCGTGGGAAGCGTGACCGCTTGTGTGAAGCGGCTCCCAGCGGTCTGCAAGCTCAAGAAAAGACGGAATAGTACTGTCGGGCTTTGTGCGGTAGCCGTCCCACATTGAATAAAGGATAATGCTTTCCGATTTATTGAACTTCTGAACTATTTCCCTGAAGCGTCGGTTATCTCTTACTGCCATTACAAAGCCATGTTCAATAAATCTGTCAAGTATCTTATCGCTGTAAATGGTCTTTTTAATATTCTGATAGAACTCGGAATATTTGCCCCAATGCTTTTCTACGGATTCCAGCAGCTGATACTGATAGCTGTCACACAGAAAATATTTACCTGTAGGAACAGCCTTTGACAGCGCACATATCCTGTCAAGATTAGTTGATGCACAAAGTACGAACACGTACTTATACTTATTGATATATTCCTTGACCTTTTACTGATGTGTGATAAAGAAGTAATAGAAGTGTAAAAAATTTTGCCGTTCCTATCCGGCACATGAGGTATGTCGGATAGGTCGGGCGGTTATTCGGGCAAGTCCACCTTGCCAACAAAAGAATAATAAATCTCAATGTCCTGTCTGCGGGTCTTGTTCTCGTCATAGCTGCACTCATGCACAACGATTTTCTCTACAAACTCCCGCAGCAGAGTAGGGGTAAGTTCTTCAAAGCTGGTATGCCGCCGGACAACATTCATAAACTTTTCTGCGTTCACGGTGGCTTCCTGTGCTTTGGAAAGCTCCGCTTGGATAGCAGCGGCTCTTTCTTTCAGCTCCCGTTGTTCTGCTTCATAGTCTGCCGACAGCTCTGTGAAACGCTCGTCTGATATGCGCCCGG
>OGHC01000724.1_pt1 | contig 19900 bp, 20 predicted proteins | sample 1571381 | NCBI WGS metagenome assembly OGHC01 (sample SAMEA2581945, study PRJEB24529) | metagenome | biome: Human gut stool | place: China | collected 2011 | reverse complement strand
TAAAGGCTCTCACAATAAATCCGTAAGAAAACATTTCTACAATAGTTTGAATCATTTTACCGCCTCCTTTAAGCTAAATTATGAATATGGTGATGTTGGCAGTCATCGCATGGGCAATCTGTAATCAAAAATTTCTTGCCCACATCGGAATGAAGATACTGATGTGTACTGCCAAAGAAGTAGTTATCCTTGGAAAGGTGGAGAATTTTTGTGGCATTATTAACTGCGGCGGTAATATCGTGGGAAACCATAATAACGGTAATTCCCTCTTTATACAAATTCTTTACAAGGTTATACATATCAGCACTTGCAACGGGGTCAAGACCCGTTACGGGTTCGTCAAGAATTAAAAGTTTGGTTGTAGCGCACAATGCTCTTGCGAGCAATGCCCTCTGCTGTTGTCCGCCCGAAAGCTCACGAAAACAATTTTTGCGAATATCTGTAATGCCCGTAAGCTCCATATTCTTTTGAACTGTTTTTTTCTGCTCCTTTGAATAAAACAAAGTATGCTTTTTGTTAAGACAGCCCGAAAGCACTACCTCCTCAACAGATGCAGGAAAGTCCTTTTGCAAAACGTTTTTTTGCGGAAGATAGCCGATTTCATTTTGAGTTAAGCCGTCACCAAAAGTGATTTTGCCCGAAAGCGGCGGAATAAGTCCGAGCAGGCACTTCATAAGCGTAGTTTTGCCCGAGCCGTTTTCGCCCACAATGCAAACATATTCATTCTGCTTTATCTGAAAAGGCAAATCGGAAATTACGCTTTTGCCGTCATAACCGATAGTCACCTTATTAAAATCTATTAAAGCCATTAAGATAAAGCCTCCTTTAACGCACTGCAATTTTGTTCCATAATGGAAATATAATCTTCACCGTTATTAAATTCATCTTTTGTAATATTGTGGCATGATGAGAATTGCAAAATCTTTGCTCCCGTATCGTCAGCAATCAGCTGAGCGATTTTTCCGTTTGACATTTCAAGATGAAATACAACGGGAGTATTATTATCTCTCACATAATCAACAAGCCTTGTAACCACATCAAGACTCGGTTCGGTTTCACTGCTGCATCCGGGAAAGGCGCACTCGTAATTAATGCCGTAATCGGTCATAAAGTACAGAAACGGAAATCTGTCGCCAAACACAACAGTATCACGCTTTTTATTATTAACCACCTCAGTAAATTTCTCATCAAGCGCTTTCAGCTTGTCTGAATACTGAGTTGTATTGCTTTCGTAATAAGTTCTATTTTTAGAATCCTTTTCAACAATCTTTTGCGAAATTGCAGAAACAAGCTGCTCGGCATTTCTAATAGAAGTCCATATATGCTCATCTGCCTCATCGCCGTCAGTGTGATCGGGATTTTTTTCGTTTAAAAGTGACACATAGTCGGTCATTTTTAAAACAGTAATATTTTTGTTTTCAAGCGAGTCGAGCACATTTTCAACCCACTCGTCACTTTCTCCACCGTTATAGATAAATATATCACATTCCTCAATAGCTACAATGTCGGAAGGTGACGGTTCATAATGATGCGGTTCGTTACCCGGCGAAAGCAACAGCTTTACATCTGCCTTATCCCCTGCAATATTCCTTGCAAAATCATAATAAGGGAAAATCGAGGTTACTATGCTGATTTTATCGGAAGATTTGCTGCTCGGTTCGCTGCTCGAACAGCCGCTAAGTAAAGAAGATAACATCAATACAGATACCAATAATAGTGAAAAGATTTTTTCCATAAAACACTCCTAAGATATAAAAATTACCCCAAAATAGTTTTACCAAAGCTGATAAAAAATTATACATTTACATATAAATTCAGGGCTGCGAAAATTATTCATATCGCAGCCCATAAATGTTAAATAAAATTTAAAGCAAACGCATTATTTCTTTTTGCTGTTCTTTTTCTTTCTCTGCCAAAGTACCCAAAGCGGACCTGCAATGCAAATTGAAGAATAACAACCTGAAATTATACCGATAATCATTGGAAGTGCGAAAGCCTGAACAGAAGAGATATTATAAACAATAGCAACAATGTAAACAATTAAGATTGCTGAAAGTGTTGTTACAGAAGTAATAATTGTTCTCTTGAGTGACTTTGTAGCACTAAGGTTAAATACCATACCTGCGTCTGTCTTTCTGCCAAGTGCCTTTCTCTCCTCACGAACTCGGTCATAAATAACGATTGTATCGTTAAGTGAGTAACCAAGAATCATAAGAACTACGGCAATGAAGTTTGAATCGATTGGCATACGGAAAATTACATACATAAAGTAAATCATAGCTACATCGTGGAAAAGAGCTATAAGCGCTGTAACACCGGCTGAAAGACCGCCGATTTTCTTAAATCTGAGTGTTACATAAATAACCATAAGTATGCTTGCAATAGCAACAGCTGTAAGACACTTCAAAAGGAAGTTAAAGCCCATTGATGCGTCAATAGAACCTGATTCGAGAATTTGGAACTTAGCATCAGGGTACTGCTTGTTGAGGTCATCAAGAAGTGTTGACTGAATGTTTGTGTCAATAGCCTTGTTGCCTGAGAACTGAACGGCTACATTGTGACCGGAATTACCAACCATATCAGTTGAATATGAAGTTGAAATTCTTGCCTCTGTATGTGACTGGATAAAGTCTGTAAGTTCAGATTCCGAAATATCTGTTGAATAGCTGTACTTTACAGACGCACCGCCTGAAAACTGAATATCAAGTGTAGCGCCGAAAATAATGTTGCAAATAATACCGATTACGATAATTGCAATGGAAATGCCAAAGAAAATTTTGCTGTGACCTGCAAAGTCAATAATCTTTCTGCCGCCGTTGAATTTTTCGCTTACTTCTTCAACAGAAAGCTGACCATTAACCTTAGCCTGTGTGGTTTCATTAGCCATTCTTAACACCTCCATACAAGCCTTTTTTGCGCAGTACCTTAAAGCCCGAAATACTTCTGAGCATTACACGAGTAAGGAATACGCCCATGATAAAGTTAGCAATTACACCAACAAGGAGTGTGTAACCGAATGAGTAGATTGTACCGGTTGTTGATTCACCAAAGATGATTGAGAGAATATTTGAAGGACCGAATACAAGCATAAGAATAACAGATACTATAATAACTGTCATATTACCGTCGATGATAGCAGAGAGTGAATTCTTTGTACCACGCTCAAGAGCACCGTCCAAAGTTCTGCCCTGCTTTAACTCTTCCTTAATACGTTCGGCTGTAATTACATTACAGTCAACGCCCATACCGATTGAAAGAATTAGACCTGCAATACCCGGAAGTGTCATTGTGAATGACGGAATAGTTGTAAAGTAGCCGGATACCGCAGCAATAGCAAGTCCTAACTGACCGGCAAGTGCAATAACAGCAATGAAACCTGTGAGTCTATACAAAGCAATCATAATAATTGCAATTACGATGAATGCAATAACACCGGCATAAGCCATAGCTGTAAGTGAGTTTTCGCCAAGTGTAGGGCTGATGTTGCTTGAGCTTACTGTTTCGAGCTTGAACGGAAGAGCACCGGCGTTAATCTTGTTAGCAAGAGCTGTTGCAGATTCAGCGTCAAAGTTACCTGTAATCTGTGCTTTACCGTCTGTGATTGCCGCATTTACAGTAGGTGCGGAAATCATAACATCATCCATCCAGATTGAGATTGTCTGTTTAAGATACTTAGTTGTAATATCGCCAAAAAGCTGTTTACCTTCATCGTTAAACTCAATGCTTACAGCGTATGAGTTATCCTCCTGATTTACAACCGCCTGAGCCGACTTTATGTAAGAGCCGTTCATAAGAATCTCGGTTGTGTCGTCCTTAGGAGTTTTGTAAACAGGGTTGCCGTCTGAACCTACTTCGGTAGTTTCATAGCTTTTACCCGGTCTGAAAGTAAGCTCTGCTGTTGATGAAATTTCTTCAATAGCAGTTGCAGGATCAAAATCCTTTTCGTCAGATTTCCATGGGAAACGAACAATAATTCTGTCGTTTGATGAGTCAGCGTAAAGTTCGTAGTCGGTAATGCCGTCCGATACCATACGGAGCTCAATGATTGCTTTTGCAGATTCTAACTGCTCATCAGTAGCGTCAACATCGCCTGCCGGCTTAAATGTTGCTTCAACACCGCCTCTGATGTCTATTCCCCATCGTATATCGCTAATGCCCTTAACGACAGTGTTTTTGTTGTCACCTGTATAGTAGGATACTCCGAAAACTGCTGTAAATGTAAAAGCAAGCACCAGCAAGGCTACAATGAAGAATACAGGCTTTGGTATTCTTTTCATGCCTTAGGAACCTCCATTTTTTAATTGACTGTGCGTGTTCTAATAAAAATAACTCTGTTACGAAAGACACACGTACAGACATAACAGAGTTATTATATAATTTTTTTGATAAAAAGTCAACGGATACGGAAATTTTTGATAAAAAAATTCTTTTTAGTTGGAAATTTTACATAGCATTTAGATAAATATTATATACTGCTTGTATTTTGTTGCTTATTTATTGAGAATTTTTGCACAAGCTGCAAGCTTAGCGCAAATGCAGAATACATTCATTGCTTCCTTAAGTTCATCGTTTGGCGGGAACGAAGGGGCAATTCTGATGTTGCTGTCCTTAGGGTCTTTTCCGTAAGGATAAGTAGCACCTGCACCTGTAAGTACAACGCCTGCCTCTTTACAAAGGCGAACTACCTCTTTTGCTGTACCCTCAAGTACATCTACGCTTACAAAGTAACCGCCGTTAGGATTTGTCCAATCAGCTGTGCCTGTTTCTTTAAGCTGTGACTCAAGCGCATTCAAAACGATTTCAAACTTTGGCTTAAGAACAGCCTTATGCAATTTCATATGCTCTTTAACACCGTTAAGGTCGCCAAAGAAACGAGCATGACGGAGCATATTCATTTTATCATAGCTGATTACCTGATACTGGTATCTGTTCTTGATAACTTTCATATTATTGTCAGATGCCGCCATAGCAGCTACACCTGAACCTGGGAAAGTAATCTTTGAAGTTGATGTAAACATAATCGGAAGATCAACATTACCTGTTTTTCTGCATTCAGCCATAAGGCTCAAAAGTTCATCGGGAGTATCTGTTACATCGTGTACGCAGTAAGCGTTATCCCACATAATTCTGAAATCCTTTGCGGCAGGCTTTAAAGCCGCAAAGCGCTTTACTGTTTCATCACTGAAAGTAACGCCGAGCGGATTTGAATACTTAGGAACACACCAAATACCCTTGATTGAATCGTCATTCTCTACGAGCTTTTCAACAACATCCATATCAGGGCCATTCTCTGTCATTGGAACAGGAATCATATCGAAATCAAAATATTCGGTAATAGCAAAGTGACGGTCATAACCCGGAGCAGGACAAAGGAACTTTCTGTTCTTTACCTCATACCAAGGCTTGCAGCCCTCAACAACAGGCTTTGTCATAAAACCTGCGATTGTATCAAACATCATATTAAGGCTTGAGTTGCCGCCAACCATTACATCTGACGGATCTACATCAAAAATCTCAGCAAAAAAGTTTTTGCACTCGTCAATGCCTGCAAGTTCACCGTAGTTACGGCAATCTGCACCGTGTGCTGTAATACAGTCAGTGCTGCTGTTGATTACATCAAGCAACGGTCTTGAAAGGTTAAGCTGATCTTCACCCGGCTTACCTCTTGCCATATTAAGTTTTAAACCCTTACCTTTTACCTCTTCATATTCAGCAACAAGTGCCGCATATTCTTTTTCGAGGTCTTCTTTGTTACAATTCACATAATTCATTTTGCTTTCTCCTTAAATTCAAATTGCAAAAAATACAAAATATTACTGTTATATTGTAATCCAAAAGGAAGAAAAATGCAAGTGTTTTTTAAAAATCTTGCATTTTATTTTAAAAATCTAAATTTTATGCCATAAAACAACAGCTTACGAAAAACAATTGATATGTTTTCGTAAGCTGTAAAATAATTAATAATAACTGTAATAGTATTTGTAGTAATACTTGCCTTTTCTTCTCTCGTTCTGCGAACAGCCTACCTTGACTATACCGAGAACTCTTGAATCGGCAAGTTTAATGCTTTCCGTAAGATTTTGTAAGTCGCCGTGAGTTGTGGCTCTTTCTCTTACTACAACAATAAAGCCTGCAATTAATTCTTTTAAAAGAAGTGCATCGGCAACCACTCCGACAGGCGGAGTATCGAATATGATATAATCATATTCTTTCTTTAACTGCTCAACCAAAGAAGTAAAAGTTGAGGAACACATAAGTTCCGACGGGTTTGGCGGAATAGTACCCGAAACGAGAATATCAAGTCCGGGAAGAACATTTTTCTGAACCGCCTGATCGAAATTAATCATCTTACCGATTACATCCGCAAGACCTTTGGTATTATCAATTTTAAAAATATTATGAACATTAGGTCGGCGAAGGTCACAGTCAATAAGCAATACTTTACTTTCCATTTTTGAAAAAGAAATTGCAAGGTTAGAGGCAACTGTACTTTTACCCTCACCCTTTGAATAACTTGTTACCGCAAAGGCTTTCTTTTCAGACGCAGAAAGAGAAAACATAATATTGGTTCTTGCAATTTTGTAAGACTCAACAATTGCAAATTTATTTTTATTGTTGACAGTTACTTGTGACCTGCTTTTTTTACTTAAATCCTTTTTAAAAGGTAATCTGAATTTCATACGCTATTCCCTCCTTAATTACCGAAATCAGGAATTTCCGCAAATATAGGAATATCGTACATTTCCTGTAAATCGTCATCAGGCTTAACTGTAAGGTCAATAAGCTCAAGCAAAATAGAGATAAGCACAGATGCAACAAGACCGATTACTAAACCAATCAATGCGTTTTTTAGATTGTTTGGTTCATACGGTACATCGGGAACTTTCGCAGATCTTATAATACCAATCTGTCCGTATGCAAAGCGCTCGGCAAATACATCACCGGCAGCCTCGCAAATCTGATTTGCAACGTTTGCGCAGGTCTGGGGATCTGAACCCGAAACCGAAACCGTAATAAAGAAAGAATCGTTTGTTATTGAAACATCGCAGCCGTTATAAAGTGATGTTATGCTGTCTGAATTTTTAAGAAATACAATGTAAGCCTCGGCAAGCGATGCTGAACCCGAAATATCAGAGCTGTATATTTTTCCGCCGTCAATATTACTCTGACTTTTTGAGTTATAGTTCTGCACATAAAGCATAGCCGATGTGCTGTACATAGGTGTTATGAAAAACCTAGAATATAAGAAAAACGAAAGCATACATACAAGTGACAAAAGAATTATAAATTTAATTCTATGCAAAAGTATCGCTAAAATTCTTTGAATTGTAATATTATTCGGCATTGCTCAACCTCCAAATTCAGCATAATAAACCAATATAATATATTATAATCCATTAATTGCAGTCATTAGTTCTTTTGTGGAATATAAAAGCATAAAAATAAAGGAAGTCATAACGACTTCCTTTATATAAATTATACAGTTTAATATCAGCCAACAACATTGAGCAATACACCTGCTGCAACTGCTGAACCGATAACGCCTGCAACATTAGGACCCATAGCGTGCATAAGGAGGAAGTTGCCTGGATTTTCCTGCTGACCAACCTTCTGTGATACACGAGCAGCCATTGGAACGGCAGATACACCTGCTGAACCGATAAGTGGGTTTACCTTGCCACCTGTTGCAACATACATAATCTTACCAAAGAGTACACCGAATGCAGTACCCATACAGAATGCGATAAGACCAAGAACGATAATCTTGATTGTATCGAATGTAAGGAAGTTCTGACCTGATGCAGTTGCACCAACAGTTGTACCAAGGAAGATTGTGATGATGTTCATAAGTTCGTTCTGAGCTGTTTTGTTGATTCTTTCAACAACGCCTGACTCCTTAAAGAGGTTACCAAGCATAAGCATACCAACGAGCGGAGCAGCGTCAGGAAGGAAGATTGAAATGATGATTACAACAATAACAGGGAACATAATCTTCTCAAGTTTAGAAACCGGACGGAGCTGTTCCATAACAACCGAACGCTCTTTCTTAGTTGTGAGAACCTTCATAATAGGTGGCTGAATGATAGGAACAAGAGCCATATATGAATATGCGGCAATCGCAATTGAACCTAAAAGGTGAGGTGCGAGCTTTGTTGTAACGAAAATAGCGGTAGGACCGTCAGCACCACCGATAATACCGATAGCGCCAGCCTCTTTAGCTGTAAAGCCGAGGAAGATAGCACCTGTAAATGTTACGAAAATACCAATCTGAGCGGCAGCACCGAGGATAAGGCTCTTTGGGTTTGAAATAAGCGGACCAAAGTCTGTCATACAACCAATACCAAGGAAGATAAGCGGTGGGTAAATACCAAGCTTAACGCCCTGATATAAATAATAAAGCAATCCGCCGTATGTTGGGTTTTCATAATAAGTTACGCCGTCAATAACCTGTGTGGCGTGACCCGATGTTGCAATATCTCGTGCCGCACACTGAGCCTCGGTAAGAAGTTCAGTTGACTGAGGAGCCATAATGCCCGGACAAAGGTTTACAAGCAGCATACCAAAAGCAATAGGAAGAAGCAAAAGCGGCTCGTACTGCTTTTTAATAGCGAGATAAAGCAAAATAAATGAAATGCCAATCATTACATAGTTCTGCCAGTTAAGCGCTGTAAGGCCTGAGCTGTTAAAGATACCTACAACGGCATCAACAAAGCCTTGTAAAATTTCCATTAGATAACATAGTTTGACTTAAAATGTGCCTTAAAATGGGCGGGTATTATCAAGTACACCGGCTTTTGCCCAAGCTGAACGACCACCGTCAGATGACTTTTTAATACTCTTGATTCTTGCTTTTTCAGATGAACCGTACATAGTTGCTACGGCAGCGGAAATGACAGCTACAACTTCGTCTGAAATTCCGTCTGTTGCAGTGCTTGCGGTAACTGCCGGAGCAGGTGTGGCAACAGGCTTTTCAGCGGTTTTTTCGTCTTTTTTATCCTTGCCCTTTTTGCTATTGCTGCCGGCACTCTGAGCCTTCTGAACAATAGCACTGTAAATTTTAATAATAAAAATCAACAGAATAAGCATAGCGAATACAACAACAAAGCCTGTAAGAACAACCTTTGCAGATGTGATGCCCTTTTCAGCAAGTGAAAGACCTTCGGTCTGCGCTGCTAAAGCTACACTGGAAAGATTCATAAAATAACCCCCATATTTATTATTTTCATACAGGATTATTATACTTTATTCCTGTAAAATTTTCAATAATAAATATGAGGGGAATATTTTTTTGGCGGTTTATATAATCTTGACCGATTATTTTTTTATAATTTGTTTAAGTTTTTAATTGTATTATTCAATTACAGAATTATACATATAAGACCGTTGCAGCCGTCATTAATTATTTTTTCAATGGTTTCTCCTATTTTGGCTCTTGCGTCAGACGGCATTCTGTATAGCTTATTGTGCAAGCCCTCGTTTACAAGCTCGTGCACAGACTTACCAAAGATATTACTCTCCCAAATCTTTTCGGGATTTTCTTCAAACTCCTTTAAAAGGTACGACACAAGCTCCTCCGACTGTTGTTCCGAACCCACAATAGGCGTAACCTCGGTTTTGGTATAAATCTTCATCATATGAATACTCGGAGCGCTTGCCTTGAGCCTAATGCCGTACTTGCCGCTCTGCTTTATAATCTCAGGCTCTTCAAGCGAAAGCTCCTCTATTGTCGGCATAACAATTCCGTAGCCGCTCTCCTGCACCTGCTCATATGCCTATTTGTCAAATTTTTTCCGCTTTGACGAAAGCTCCTTTACGCAGCTGAAGAGCGCACATTCGTCTGTTATATCTATTCCCGATTCCTCAGAAAGTACCTTGTAAAAAAGCCTATTGTCAATATTTATTCCGATTGTTGCAAAGCCTCTGCCAAGATCCAAACTCTTGATTTCCGTTGAATTAATGTATTCGCAATCATCAAGCTCCTGCATTATGTCCTGTACCTGTCTGATTTTCTCGATTTTTCCCGCACTTTTTTTGATTGCGTCAAAGATATTTGTTTTAAGCCAATGCTCCTTGTCGAGCATAACAAGCCATTTTGGAATATCAACCTTGATTTCTTTAATGTGAAACTCAAATAAAAGCTGAGCCAATATTCGCTTTATTTCAAATTCGTCAAGTTCCATACAGCTTACGGGAATTACAGGTACGCCGTAATTTGCCGCCATCTGCGCCGCAAGGTTCTTTGCCCTTTCGCCTTCGGGTTCAACAGAGTTGAGCAAAACTATGAACGGCTTATTAATTTCTTTCAGCTCGTTAATTACCCTCTGTTCGCTCTCAATATAATCTTCCCTGTCAATGTCGCTTATAGTTCCGTCTGTCGTTATCACCAAACCGATAGTTGAATGATCGGTAATAACCTTTTTTGTACCTATTTCCGCTGCGTCATCAAAGGGAATTTCCTTTTCAAACCAAGGCGTTTTCACCATTCTCGGCTGTTCGTCCTCGCTGTACCCTATGGCGCTGTCAACTATATAACCAACGCAGTCTATCATTCTTACTCTGAAAGAAGTGTTGTTTCCGAGGTCGATTTCAACCGATTCCTCCGGAATAAACTTCGGCTCGGTTGTCATTATAGTTCTTCCTGAGGCGGACTGCGGAAGTTCGTCAAGCGTTCTGCGATACACCGCCTCATCGGTAATGTTCGGCAGCACAAGAGAATCCATAAACTTTTTAATAAATGTAGATTTGCCCGTTCGTACAGGGCCAACAACTCCGATATACACATCGCCGTCTGTTCGGCGTGAAATGTCACGATACACATTTCTTTCTTCCATTTTTGTACCTCCTACACTCTCGGAATAAGCAGCATACGGGAAATGTCCTCGTTTTGTGCTGCTGCCGCATTTTCTTCAATCAGCTTATCAAGTGCGGTGTTATGAGATTTTGCAATCTCCCAAAGGCTCTCTCCTGCCTGCGCAAAGTACAGAGTTAATGCGCACTCCTCAGGCTTGACGGGTTTATCCTCGAAAATTTCAACATCAGAATTCGCCGTTACATTTTCTTTTGAAACCGCCGAAACCGCTAACTTGATCTCACATCTAAGCTCAACTGTGCTGTCATCTGCAAGTCGATAACTTATGCTTGCTGCTCGTGGCTCAACATACAGAGCGCCGTTGTATTCTGTGCTTGATGACATAAGATGCGAATAATCAATGTTGCGCTCAATAAAAACAGGCATATGTTCTTCGTTTTCGGCAAGTATGCAAATATTCAGCTTGCCCGAAACAGTAATTCCCTTTTCATCGCAGGCATAGTCGGCTGTAATCTGATTTGACGAAATATTTATAATCTTACTGATTTTGCCGTTGTCTACCGCAACCGAGGTTTTTTCTATATGAGAATCATTAAGCCTTGCCAAATCACTCACAATTCCAAGCTGAGTAAAGGTCGGCTGTGTTGCGCATTTTGTTGAATAAGCGTCGGTCACCACATTTTCGTCAAGTAAAACATATCCCTCTTCCGTAAGGCAGAGCTTTAAATCTAACAGTAAAAGCGGTTTGTCGGACATAACATCGTTTTTCAGCCTGATATCATACGACATAATATCGCACGATACGCAGTTCACGGTTTTTTCGTCTATGCCCTCGCAGTCCACTATCTGATTAAACGACAAAAGATAATCGAGTTTCCCCGTTTCTCCGCTCTCAACATCTGTAATGTAGAGCAGTTTTAAGTTTATTTCTCCGTTCACCATCAGCTTGCCTGTAACCGCCTTGGTGTCGGTAATATTTACGCCTACATCTGCATTCAAAACAGACTCAATAACAGGCTTATCGCCGACAGAAACCTCCTCAACAACGCTGAATTGTTCCTGACAAAGCGAAGTAAGGCTTGCACATTTTACATTTAAGAGCCGGGTTTCAAGACAATTTTCGGCAGACGGAGTGTAAAACGGTGTTTTTGACGAAGAAAGCACCTTTGCGTACAGCGAAAATGCGCCATGCATTACCAGTCTGCGTGGACTCAGCGCCCGACAGTTTATGTATTCGGGCTTTGTTTTTGTAAGTATTACAGGATTGTCGGGCGATTCCTTAACCGAAAAGCTCTGAGAAAAATTAACAGACTGTTCGCAGCAGCGTATGCTTTTTTTAATGCTGTCCACATACAGCACATTTACCACGCAGCTGCCGTCTATTTGCAGCTGACCTCCCGACAAAGTCCTTGTCTGAATTTTTGGGATAAGGGTGCATTTGAGGATTTTTTCTATATCCGGACAATAATCGGGTAAAGTCAAATCTACATCGGCAAGCTGTTCGGCAACCGTATCAAGCACCGCAACAGTTGTGCAAAACGATCGGTTATCCTGATTAAACTCCATATTTTATCTCTCCTTTTATATTTATACTCAAAATATATTAGAGAGGCGATAAAAATATTACAACAAAAAAGCATCGGACTGAATTTAATCAATCCGATGCTGTAACAGCTGTTAAATTATATCAAGTATCAACTGAGGTTCGGAATATTACCCGCAACATAAAGCTGAATTTCTGTACAATCGAGAATGTCAGTAACGCCATCTCTGTTTACATCAGCTTTGAGTTAAGCGTTAGCGTCAAGTGACTTGTCGCCAGCAATGTAAAGCTGGAGTAATGTTACATCGTCTACAGTAACATTACCGTCAATAGTGATAGTCTTCTGAATACTTACCTTGCCATTAGGGTTTGTAGCATACTTACTGCAAAGCTGTCCGCCTGTTGAGGCATTGGCTGTAAGCGCAGTAACTGTGCATCCCATAATCATCATAGATGACAGAAGAATGCTCACGCTTTTCTTGATTAATTTCAAGTTTATTCAAAACCTCCATAATAAAATTACAGTCCTATTCTGTTATAATATTTTTCAAAAAACTCAATAATAAATTAAGATGTGCATATCTTTTTGTCGATATGCACATCTTTTGTTTAATTATGTTATTAATAACTACCAATAAAATTTCATTTTATTTTAAATATAAGAAAGTTTTATTGCGGATTTGTTACCTTTTTAATTCCGTAAATCTTCCGTAAAATTGCCGATAAGAATTTTGGGCGCTCAATAAGTACAACTTTCATAATAAATCTCCTCCCTATTTATCTTCGTATGCAGGTCAGACTGACTACGATAAGTGCCGCAGCTGCAACCACAAGCACACATTCGGAAGGCAGTAAACTTGCAGTCAGAAGTCCAAGCCCAAAAAATACAGCCGACCTGAGCCTGTGTGAGTAGCAATTCACTTTATCACCCTGTATCAGTTTACACACGATTTTAAAAAGTGTGAAAAATCGGTTGAAAAAAATTTTATAATAATATAAAATTAAATTGATTAAGGTTAAGGAGAAAGCAATGAGAACTATTGATATAAAGAAAAATGACGCAAATCAAAGACTTGACAAATTCCTTTCAAAAAGGTTTAAAACTATACCAAAGTCACTTATGTATAAATACATACGCACAAAGTACATAAAGCTAAACGGCAAAAAATGCGATATAAAAGATATGCTCAAAGAGGGCGATGTACTGACACTTTACATAAAAGATGAATTTTTTGAGGAAAGCGAGCAGGAAAACTATGAGTTTTTGAAAGCTCCCGACAAACTCGATATTGTGTATGAGGACGATAATATTATTCTCATAGATAAAAAGCCGGGCGTTATAGTTCATCAGGATAAAAGCTACCACTTCGATTCGCTTGTCGCAAGAGTTCAGCACTATCTTTACAATAAGGGCGAATACAACCCAAAGGAAGAAAAAGCATTCGCTCCCGCTCTTGCAAACAGAATTGACAGAAATACAGGCGGAATTGTTATTGCGGCGAAAAACGCCGAGAGCCTGCGTGTTCTCAACGCTAAAATCAAAACGAGAGAGCTTGAAAAATATTATTTGTGCTTACTTTACGGTAAGCCGAAAAAGGACTGCGACATTTTGCACGATTACCTTATTAAAAACGAATCGCAAAACAAAGTAAAGATTTTTGGCAAACAGGTTGAGGGCTCAAAAGAAATAATCACAAAATACGAAATCCTTGACTTCAACGGCAAATATAGCCTTGCCGAGGTTGAACTGCTTACAGGCAGAACTCACCAAATCAGGGCACATATGGCATACATAGGTCATCCGCTTGTGGGTGATACAAAGTACGGCAAAAACAGAAAAGCACCCGATAATATTAAATATCAGGCGCTTTACAGCTACAAACTTAAATTTTCATTTGACACCGATGCAGGTGTTTTAAATTACCTAAACGGCAAAGAATTTTCTGTAAAAGAAGTATGGTTTGCAAAAAACAATCATATTTCTATTTAATAATTATTTTAAACACATAAACGCACACATTGTGCCTCTGTGTCCCTTGGTGGCTCTGTGACTCCACAAAAGGTCGCTGTTGCAGTTTGTGCATACATCGGAAATTGTGATATTCTCCGGCTTTACACCTGCTGCCTTAAGAATTTGTCTGTTGGTTTCAAGCAAGTCAACCATATACTTGCCGTTTTCTTTAGGATGAACAAAATCTGACGGATTTACATTTTCAAGCGCAAGAAAATGGTCGGCACAAGGTTTGTCAACCTCATAACAGCATACGGAAACAGCAGGGCCGACAGCGCATTTTAAGTCGGCAGGATTTGTGCCGTAAAGCTCGGTCATTTTCTGAACAACCTTTTCGCCTATTCTTCCGACAGTTCCTCTCCAGCCTGCATGAGCAAGACCGATAGCTTTTTTATTTGTATCCACAAAAAACAGCGGTGTGCAGTCGGCATAATAAGTGACGAGGGTTACACCCTTTTGATTTGTAATAAGTGCGTCTACACTCGCAATATCTCTCGGCTTGTAAATGCCTGTTCCTACATTTTCGGTTGTTACGGCACGCACAAAGGTATTGTGATCCTGCGCCGAGGCGGTAAGAGTGTTGTAGTCAAAACCTGCGCTTTTGCAAAAGCGTTTATAATTCTCGGTAACATGGTCGGGATTATCTCCCCTATTGAACGCAAAATTCATTGAGGTAAACTCGCCCGTTGATACTCCGCCCAGCTTGGTTGAAAATGCGTGATTAATAAAACTAATTTCCGATAAAGAATTATATGTGAGATACGGCACACTGTCCGCATTATGAATAGTCATAGTTTTTGAATTAAATTTCATTATACTTCTCCTTATGTGTAGTTTTGCTTGAAAACGACATTTATTAATGCTATAATAATTAACAAATGAGGTGATATTATGTTGAAGAAAAAACTTTTTGGCAAAAACATTAAGCCGAGTTGCACATACTGTTTAAACTCTGTTTTTGAAAACAATACCTGCCATTGCAGTAAAAACAAAACTATTATTGATGACAAGTGCAAGAGCTTTAAATACGATCCGCTTATGCGAGTTCCACAATCGGCACCAACTCTTCACGAGTACACCTTAGATGACTTTAAACTATAATTATTTTAATATTTTTCCGTAAAATAATCAAGGCTTTCTTAGAATATCCTAAGAAAGCCTTTAGTTTTGCTTATATTAAACATTCGGGTCGTTTAAATTGAGCTTGTCTGCCTCTGTAATTTTTCTTATTGGCTTGCATGGATTGCCGACAGCAACCACACCCGAGGGAATATCTTTTACTACAACAGAGCCTGCACCGATTACAACATTGTCGCCAATGGTAACACCCGGAAGTACGGTTACACTGCCGCCAAACCATACATCATTACCTACTTTAATAGGCTTTGCCCATTCAATTTCCATTTTTCTCTGCCCGGCATCAATCGGATGAATTGCGGTGTAAAATCCGCAGTTTGGTCCAATGAATACATTGTCACCAAAGCGCACCTCTGCACAGTCAAGAATAACAAGATTATGGTTTGAATAAAAATTCTTGCCTACCTTAATATTAAAACCGTAGTCGCACCAAAAAGACGGAGTAAATACGCAGTAGCCGTCATTATGCTCTGCCTGCAAAAGCTCGTCAATTATCTTTTTTGCCGCAGCTTCGTCTTCAAAGAAAATATCATTATACTTATGGCAAAGCTGCTTTGCTTTTCTCAGAGCAGTTGAAAGCTCTTCATCAAAGCAGTTATAAACCTTGCCGGCAATCATTTTTTCTTTTTCAGTCATATTTACCTCAAATTATGCCATCTGGAAATCTTTAATGTAGCTGTCGATTGACTTTTTAATAATATCCTTAGCCATCTCAACACCGTTGGTTTCGGTTACAGATGTAACCTTACCGCTCTCAAGGCTCTTATATACCTGGAAAAAGTGCTGAATTTCGTCAAAATAGTGACGAGGAAGGTCAGCAATGTCATTGTAACCGCAATAGTTAGGGTCATTAACAGGCACAGCAATTATTTTTTCGTCACAGCTGTCATTATCAATCATATTGAGCACACCGATTGGCTTGCACTCAACAAGTGTCATAGGCTGAATTGTTTCGGAGCAAAGAACGAGTACATCAAGCGGGTCGCCGTCATCTGCATAGGTTCTCGGAATAAAGCCGTAGTTAGCCGGATAGTGGGTTGATGTAAAAAGAACTCTGTCGAGCTTTAGCATACCTGTTTCTTTGTCAAGCTCGTATTTATTTTTACCGCCCTTAGAAATTTCAATAACGGCGTAAAATTTATCTGCTGTAATTCTCTTTGGAGATATATCGTGCCAAATATTCATAATTAAGCCACCTCACATATTTATTTATCTTAATTATAAATAAACCGCAGTAAGATGTCAAGAATTATTTTTGAATAATTTAACAACAAAACTGCGGTTTAAAACATTTATTTTATTTAAAGAGATAATTATTCGCTCGACTTTGGCTGACTTTGCTTTTATTTGCTCTTTTTAACATTTTCAACAATTACCTTTACAAGCTGAATAATAACTGTTGGAATAAAAGCAAGCAAGCCGATAAATCCGATTTGCGCTCCTGTAAGTTCTGCAATGCTGAAAAGTGGGTGCATAAACGGCACAAAGATTACAAATGCAAGAAGTGCTGCGCCTGCCGCAAATGCGAGCAAGCTGTAAACATTTGAGGTAAGTCCGATTTTGAAAATTGAATGTTTGCTGCGGCAGTTAAAGCCATGGAAAAGTCTTGCAAGTGTAAGGGTTGCAAATGCCATTGTGCTTGCTGTTGCGGCATTTACCTGCAAACCGATGTAGAAAGCTGTCATTGTTACAACTGCTATAAGTGCACCCTGGCAAAGCATTAATGCCGAAAATTCTTTTGTAAGAATACCTTGTTTAGGATCTCTCGGCTTTTGTGCAAGCAAATCTTTTTCGGGCTTTTCCATACCGATTGCAATAGCAGGGAGTGAGTCGGTCAAGAGGTTTATAAACAAAAGGTGCACAGCCTCAAACGGAACAGGCAAAGCGAGGAGAGACGCATACACAACTGCAAATATAGCCGCCATATTGCCCGACAGCAGGAAAAGGATAGTATTTTTAATGTTTCTGTAAACATTTCTGCCGTTTGCAACAGCCTTAATTATTGTGGCAAAGTTATCGTCCTGAAGTACCATTGACGCTGCGTCTTTAGAAACCTCAGTGCCTGTAATACCCATAGCTACGCCGATGTCGGCTTTTTTAAGGGCAGGAGCGTCATTTACGCCGTCACCTGTCATAGAAACTATGTTGCCTTTCTTTTGCCAAGCCTCAACAATTCTGATTTTATTTTCGGGAGAAACTCGTGCATATACGGAAATTTTCTCAATTTTACTGTCAAGCTCGCTGTCGCTCATTGCGTCAAGCTCCATACCCGTAACGGAAATGTCGCCATCTTTGAAAATACCGATCTGCTTTGCAATGGCAGTTGCGGTAATTTTATGGTCACCTGTAATCATAACAGGCTTAATACCTGCTCTGATTGCATCGGCAACAGCCGTCTTTGACTCTTCACGAGGCGGATCTATCATAGAAACCAATCCCAAGAAAGTGTAGCCGTATTCGGTATCCACACTAAGCTCTTCATCTGTCTGCTTATAGGCAAAAGTAAGCACACGCAAGCCGTTTTCGGAATATTCTGTATTTTGTCTGAGAATGTCCGCCTTGTCTGCCTCGGTAATCGGACGAACACCGTCCTTTGTGGCAATGCTGTCACATCTGTCAAGAATAGCGTCAATAGCGCCCTTTGTCAAAATATGCTGGAGCTTGTATTTTGTGCTCATCATCTTACGGTCGGAATCAAACGGCACTTCCTCAAGTCTTTTAAGTACCGAACGCAAATCTTCTTCGTTGTAACCGAGCTTTCTTAGAGGTTCAAGCAGCGCATACTCTGTCGGGTCGCCTATTCCCTTTCCGTCAACAATGCTTGAATCGTTATTAAGCACCATATCATAAAGCAAATAGCGGTGGCTCTGATTATTCAAATCAAGCTCCTCTTCAAAAATGCTCTCACCGTTGATATATATTTTCTGAACAGTCATCTTGTTTTGTGTGAGCGTACCTGTCTTATCAGAACAGATTACCGACACACAACCGAGGCTTTCAACAGCCTTTAAATCTTTAATAACTGCATTTTCCTTAGCCATTTTCTGAGTACCCATTGCCTGCACAATAGTTACGATTGAACCCAAGGCCTCAGGAATTGCGGCAACAGCAAGCGCAACCGCAAACATAAGTGCATCAAGAATTGCCATATGATTTAAAAGGCTTAAGCCGAAAACGATTGCGGAAATAATAAGAATAATAACCGCAAGACGGCTTGAGAACTTATCAAGGCTCTCCTGCAAAGGTGTTTTCTTTTCCTTTGCGGCATTCATAAGGCTTGCAATCTTGCCGATTTCGGTGTTCATACCTGTACCTGTTACGGCTACAATAGCTCTGCCGTAGGTAACAAGGCTGCGCGAATAAACCATATTTGTTCTGTCGGCAAGCGGAACCTCGGCGGTAATGTCGCCATCGTTTTTATCTACATTTGTAGACTCGCCTGTAAGCGAGCTTTCGTTTACCTGCAAAGAATAGTTGTTAATAATTCTGCCGTCAGCCACAGCAAGGTCGCCTGCCTCAAGCACAATTATGTCGCCCTCAACAACATTTTTTGACGGAATTTCAATTTTCTGTCCGTCACGAATAACCTTTGCATTCGGAGATGAAAGGAATTTTAAGCTGTTTAGCGATTTTTCCGCATTGATATGCTGGACTGTACCGAGAATGGCATTAAGAATAATTACCGCAAAAATTACTATTGTGCTCTCAATGTTGCCCGAAAACATTGAAATAATCGCAGCAATTATCAAAATAATTACAAGCAGATCCGCAAACTGACCTAAAAACACCTGCAAGGCGGTTTTCCTTTTGCCCTCCTGCAAAACATTTTCGCCGTTTTGCTGCAACAGCTCCTCGGCTTTTTGCGAGGTAAGTCCGTCCTTTGTAACACCGAGCTTTTCAAGCACCTGCTTTTTGGTCAACTGATACCAGTTCATCATAATTCCTCCATATTTTTTTCTTGATAAAAGAAAGTGAGCAAACAAAAAAGACTTTTATTGTAAAACATTGCAAAATGCAATTATCCTACAATAAAAGTCTCGTTTTTTAAGATACAACCGATACCCTAAGGTATGAGATTGACGAATTGTATCACAGATTATCTGCAAACTACTCCCCTTTATGGTGGTTTTATTCTAACAGATTATTCAATTTTTGTCAATGGTTTTTTCGCTGTTTTCTGAGCATAGCGAGAATTATCCCCACTGTTGCAAGCAGTACACCGCCTGCCGAACAAATGGCAGACCATTTTTCGCTGTCAAAAGCATATGCAATAATAATTGAGGCAAATATCATCAGCACACAAACTATAAGCAGAATAAATGCAATTTTAAACAGTACATTCATCTTTTGCTTTTTCATCACATCATCCCCAGCAAATTGTTAGTAATATTCGCAAAAT
>OGHC01000720.1_pt1 | contig 19980 bp, 18 predicted proteins | sample 1571381 | NCBI WGS metagenome assembly OGHC01 (sample SAMEA2581945, study PRJEB24529) | metagenome | biome: Human gut stool | place: China | collected 2011 | reverse complement strand
AATTTGCCAGCAATCTTGACGAGAGTGATGTAATGCGTCCAGTCAATTCGCTAGATGATTATACAAGTTTCCTTTTGTGGGGAACTGATTTTGATGACAAGAATAATATCTAAAAATAGTATTAATAATTTATTAATCTTTGAAAGGCTGATTGACTGAATATTTTCAATGTTATATGATAAGCGAAAATGGAGGTATGAGTTTAGTATGTATGGGTATATAGTTGTTGATCAGCCAGAACTTAAATTCAGAGAATTTGATAAATACCGCTCATACTATTGTGGTCTGTGCGATTCGCTGGCAGAAGCGCATGGATTGAAGGGGCAGATTTCCTTAAGTTATGATATGACATTTCTGGTTATACTTCTTACAGGGTTGTATGAACCGGAAACTATATACTCTGAGGAACGTTGCGTCACACATCCATTAAGAAAGCATCCTGTGAGGCGTAACGTTGTTTCAGATTATGTTGCGGATATGAATGTCCTTCTGACATATTACAAATGTATGGACGACTGGTACGATGAGAAAAAGGTCTTGAAAAGAACTTATGCCGGAGTATTGAAAAAAGATATTAAAAAGCTTGAGAAGAAATATCCGCATAAGGCAGAGATTATAAGGAAAAGCCTTTCTAAGTTGTCAGAATATGAAAAAGCACAGGAAACGAATATTGACAAGCCGGCAGAGCAGTTTGGCATACTGTTAGGGGAAGTTGCTGCCATGAAAGATGATGAGTGGAGTGATGAGTTAAGGGTGCTTGGCAATAATCTTGGCAGATTCATATATCTGCTGGATGCATATGATGATTTGGAAAAAGATGAGAAAAAGAACAATTATAATGTATTTAAGTATCATAAGGATGTAGAGGATTTTGATACATTTGCAGAAAACATACTTAAAGCATATATGGCAGGATGTGCAAGGGCTTTTGAGAGACTGCCGATTCTTGCTAATGCAGAACTGTTAAGAAATATCATATATTCAGGTGTATGGACAAAGTTCTACGCCGCCAGAAGAAAAAGAATTGACACTGCCGGTAAGCAGTTGGAGGAACATAATGACAGATCCATATAAAGTGTTGGGAGTATCAAGGGATGCTTCCGATGATGAAGTGAAAAAAGCATACAGAACACTGAGCCGAAAGTATCATCCAGATGCTAACATCAATAATCCTAATAAGGATCAGGCAGAAGAGATGTTTAAGCTTGTACAGCAGGCTTATAACCAGATAATGCGTGAGCGTGAGGGCGGATACAGTAGTCAGTCATACAGCCAGACAAGATATGGAACAGGACGTTCAGACCATTATGGTTATGATGGTGATTATCAGAACCAGTCACAGGGCGGATATGGAGATTTCGGAAGCTTCTGGGGATTTGGTCCATTTGGATTTGGTGGATATACAGGAAGCTATGGTGGCAATGGATATGGCAGTGATAATCTCAATGGCAATGATCCTACAACAGTGCATCTGAGGGCAGCAGCTAATTATATTAATAACTCTAGTTATGATGAAGCTATTAATGTGCTTAACAACATAACTGACCGGGATGGAAGATGGCCCTAGTCTGGGATGAAAGCACGGACAGGAAAAGGAGAAGAAGCAACTGCGTTGGAAGATGCCAAGCGTGCGTTGGATTCTGATCCTGACAATATGCAGTATCAGCTGTTGTATCAGCGTATTGCAAGCGGTGGAAGCTGGTATGCAGGAAGAAGGACACAGTATCAGGGACCGTCATCTACAACATATTGTACAGGCTGTGCTCCGTGGGTTGCACTCTGCCTGTGTTCAAATATATGTATGCCTATGTGCTGTGGCTATGGTTCAGGCGGCTATTATCCGGGTGGAAGCATATAATAATCAATTAATAAGGGATATTACCAGACTATTGTGTTAAGGTAACATCCCATTTTTAATGTTATTTTTCTTTTTTAATCCATGCATCAAGGTTGTTAAATAATATATCAAACTGCACAGGACCCATATCGAGTATATACTGATGAAAATTTTTAAGATTGAATTTGTCAGAAAGCTCGCTTTGAGCCTTAGTCTTTAACTGCTCAAATCCTAACATTCCAAGAACGTATTTGCAATAGTTGCCTGGGTCAGAGACAAATGCATAATACATTTCGTGGGCGACTGATTTATCATCAAAACCATACTGGCTGATGAATCGGTAAACATCATCTTCACTCCATCCATAGTAATTAACGCCAATATCCCCTTTTGCATAAAGGCACAGGACAGTGGCATAATTAGCAGCATACATTTTGTTAAGTGCATCGTTGCCGGTCTGTGCATAATTATAAGAAAGAACTTCAACATATGATGCCCAGCCTTCAACATATCCGCCTGGTGCAAGAATGTATCTTATCCAGTCAGGATTGGTTGCGGCAAAATACTGCGTCTGGTACATGTGTCCCGGATAACCCTCGTGTGCAAGTGTAGGATATAATTCACTCGCAGAAGTGCCAGAAGAATTGATGTATATTGAATTGACATCAAGGTTATCTAGCTGCGGAATAAAGTACATAGCCGGACTGGTGTAGTCCTCAAGCGCCTTTGACACATATTTGATATTATAATTCACATCTGGAATCTCAGGAAAATCATCGGTTATTCTTTTCTTAAGGTCGGTAAGAATACCAACCGGGTCTGTCATATTGAATGAAAATGTGTCAAATTTATCAAGAATAGAGGAGTCTTTAAGCGCAAGTGACTGCATTTTAAGCATATATTTCTTGAGGTAAGAATCAACCAGCTTATCATATTCGTCAACAGATTTGCTCCAGCCAAGTGTTGAAGAGAGTATATATTCAAAATACCGTGAACCATCAGGATAATTGCATAAACCGCCTGAATATCTGTTAGAGCCTTTCAATGAAGTAAGCGCATTTACAAGGGACTGATATCCTGGAATTACATGTTCATTGACTGCGGACACATTTTTAGCTTTATAATCTGCAATATCCTGTGAAGAAAGTCCGTCAACAGAAGCAAGCTTTTCGTTAAAGGTTGATATCATTGCACCATCTTCTAAACCGGCAGTTTCAAGGAATGATTTGCAGCTTTCAATTACCTCATCGGCAAGGGTATCTTCCATAAAATATCCGTTGTCAGCACGAAGCTTCTCAAATGCAGCCATATTTTCAAAATATCCGTCAATATCACATAGAAGCTCAATATATTCGTCAATATCCTTCTTTTCTGCAAATGTGTATTCAGCAAAAAGAAGTGGCAGCTGGACATGAATACCTGTAGTTGTCTGAAGCTGTGTGTTAAACATGTACAAATCACTGTATTCCAACTCATTTTCCATATACATAAGAAGCTCATCAAGCGTAATCTGCTGTTTAGCGGAGAGTGTGCTTCTGTCAAATGATTTAAGCGTTGATATTATGTCGGTGTAATCTGAGGTGTCATCGGGATTGTCAAGGTCGTAGCGGCCAAGAGTAATCTCATAATCGTTAATTCCGAAATCCTTTGGGTGTTCGACATAGGCATGCAAAGATACCATGTCGGCACTTAACAGGTCAGCAAACAGGTTGTTTACATATCCCGTGAACTCAGCGTTATCCTCGGTGGCAGATCTAGTAGTTTCTGATATCTGCTTCTGATTCCAGGGCAGGCTGCAGCCAGACAGGGTAATTACTATTATAAAAACTATCAGCAGGCTCACAGCCTTGTTAAGAAATTGATGTAAAAGGCAAAATTGTTTATTATGCATACTAATCCTCATTTCTGTCTTAATTAATATTATAAGAAATACTGATTTATTATTCACATATTGTATCATACTTAATACAGACTTGACACTTATTGTAAATTTTTCTATGATAAAGTTTACGGATAAATGATTCACACTACATTTGCGTTATAGCGATGAATTAAAATAATAGATTATGGAGGAAATGATATGCCACAGAGTAAAGGTCCATTTTATATGACAACAGCTATTGCCTATACATCAGGCAAGCCACATATCGGTAATACTTATGAAATCGTTCTTGCAGACAGTATTGCAAGATTCAGAAGACAGGAAGGCTATGATGTATTTTTCCAGACAGGAACTGACGAGCATGGTCAGAAGATTGAGCTTAAGGCTGAAGAAGCTGGAATTACACCTAAGGAATTTGTTGACAATGTTTCAACAGAGATTAAGAGAATATGGGATCTTATGAATACTTCATATGATAAGTTCATCAGAACAACAGATGATTACCATGAGAAGCAGGTTCAGAAGATTTTTAAGAAACTTTATGATCAGGGAGACATTTATAAGGGTTCATATGAAGGCATGTACTGTACTCCATGTGAGTCTTTCTGGACAGAGAGCCAGCTTGTTGATGGAAAGTGTCCTGATTGTGGACGTGAAGTTAAGCCGGCTAAGGAAGAAGCTTATTTCTTCAAGATGAGCAAATATGCCAACAAGCTTATTGAGCATATCAATACACATCCGGAATTCATCCAGCCTGTTTCAAGAAAGAATGAGATGATGAACAACTTCCTTCTTCCTGGACTTCAGGATTTATGTGTATCAAGAACATCTTTCAAATGGGGTATTCCAGTTGACTTTGATGACAAGCATGTAGTTTATGTATGGCTTGATGCCCTTACTAACTATATCACAGGTATCGGATATGATGCTGATGGCAATTCTTCAGAGCAGTACAAGAAGTTCTGGCCAGCAGACCTTCACCTTATCGGTAAGGATATCATCAGATTCCATACAATTTACTGGCCAATATTCCTTATGGCACTTGGTGAGCCACTTCCTAAGCAGGTATTTGGACATCCTTGGTTATTACAGAATGATGGTAAGATGAGTAAGTCTAAGGGAAATGTTATCTATGCGGATGACCTTGTAGACCTCTTCGGCGTTGATGCTGTACGTTACTTTGTTCTTCACGAGATGCCATTTGAGAATGATGGTGTTATTTCATGGGAGCTTATGGTTGAGCGTATGAACTCAGACCTTGCCAACACACTTGGTAACCTTGTAAACAGAACAGTTGCAATGTCTAACAAGTACTTTGGTGGAGTTGTTAATAAGACTGGCGTAGAGGATGCTGCAATTGACGGTGACCTTAAGGCTGTTGTAACAGCAACAAGAGATAAGGTTCAGGCAAAGATGGCTACACTTCATGTAGCAGATGCTATCACAGAAGTATTCACACTCTTTAAGAGATGTAACAAATATATTGACGAGACAATGCCTTGGGCTCTTGCAAAGGATGAGGCACAGCAGGACAGATTAGCAGAAGTGCTCTATAACCTTGTTGAGAGTATTACAATCGGTGCTAATCTTCTTAAGTCTTTCATGCCAGAGACTACAGATAAGATTCTTGCACAGCTTTACCCAGCTAATCCAGAGGCAGGAGTAAGAGATTTTGATGACCTTGCTACATTTGGCTTAAGAGAAACAGGACTTAAGGTTACTGAGACTCCAGAGATTCTTTTCGCAAGACTTGACTTTGAGAAGGACCTTAAGGAAAAGGTTGAAGCTATTCAGGAAGCACAGAAGAAGGCTAATGGAGTTACAGAATATCCACAGGTTGAAGTTAAGCCTGAGATTACATTTGATGATTTTGAAAAGGTTCAGTTCAGAGTTGCCAAGGTTCTTACATGTGAAGCTGTTAAGAAGACAAAGCTTCTTAAGTTCGAGCTTCAGATTGGTGATGAGAAGAGAACTATCGTATCAGGTATCCAGAAGTACTATAAGCCAGAAGAGCTTATTGGTAAGAAGTTAGTTGTATGTACTAATTTAAAGCCAAGAAAGATCTGTGGTATTGAGTCACAGGGAATGATTATCTCAGCATGGGATGATAAGGATAACTTATCAGTTCTTACACTTGAGAAGGATATTATTGAAGGCGCAGAGATTGGCTGATAGATATGAAGATATTTGAAACTCATGCTCATTATGATGATGAAAGATTTGATGAGGACAGAGATGAACTTATAAGCAGCATGCTTAGTGATACAGGGGAGCTTGATTACATTGTTAATGTAGGTGCAAGCCGTCAGGGCTGCGAGGCTTCCCTTGCACTTGCTGCACAATATGAAAAGGTATACGCAGCGATTGGTTTCCACCCGGAGGATATTGTCAGATTGAAAGAATCGGACATTGAATGGCTGGAAAACATGCTTGGTGAATCTAAGACCAGAAAGATTGTTGCACTTGGAGAAATCGGACTTGATTACTACTATGTGTCAGATGATGCAGATATGGCGGCGGCTGAGAAGAAGCAGCAGCGTGAATGGTTTGCAGCACAGATGAATGTAGCGTACCGTACACACATGCCGGTAATGATTCATTCAAGAGATGCATGTCAGGATACAATCGACATATTAAAGAGTAATCACGGACAGGAGACAGGTGGAATAATTCACTGTTATTCATACAGCAGGGAAGCCGCAAGAGATTTTCTTAACATGGGCTTTTCTATAGGAATCGGCGGTGTTCTTACATTTAAGAATGCCAGGAAGCTTGTGGAAGCAGCAGCGTATATACCTATGGATAGAATTGTTCTGGAGACAGACAGTCCATATATGGCACCTGAGCCTAACCGAGGTAAAAGAAACGACAGCCGCAATATAAAATATGTTGCAGAAAAGCTGGCGCAGATTAAAGGGCTTGATACGCAGGAGGTTATTGATGTTACTAACCAGAATGCGAGAAGGCTGCTTTTTGCGGAGTAAGGTTTCGAGGACTTTGCCGGCAGGACAGCTCTTTTCTTGTGTAAACTGGGTGAAAACCTATAAATTATAATAAAACTGCTATTTAGTAGGTCTTTTAACGTGGTTTTTATTGATAAAGCCACGAAAACACCTACTAAATAGCAGTTTTTTTGTTGTTGTATAGGTCTTTAGTTTGGAAATAACCTGTTTTACGTGAATTTTGCTGCAAAAACACCTACTAAAGCAGTGAAAATGCGACTACTTATAGGTATCACGTTATTTAGCACAGCAGATTGCTTAATTGTGCAAACTGCTCAAGTGTAAGGGCTTCGCCGCGGATGGTAAGCGGAAGTCCCATAGTTTCTAATGCGTTGGTAAGAGCTTCTTTCGTGATGCCGATGCCGGAATTGCCTACACTGTTAAGCATAGTCTTGCGACGCTGGTTAAATGATGCTCTTATTATCTTGAACATAAGATGCTCATTCTTAACATCAACAGGTGGAGTCTTGAAGCGCTCAAGACGGATAACCGCTGAATCAACATTAGGACGAGGCATAAAGCAGCTTGCAGGTACATTAAGCACAACCTTAGGCCTGGCATAGAACTGTACAGCAAGTGAAAGAGCGCCATAATCTTTAGTTCCAGGTCCGCACTGCATGCGGTCAGCTACCTCTTTCTGAACCATGATAGTTATACTGTCTAATGGTACATGGCTCTCAAAAAGTCCCATAATAATAGGTGTTGTTATATAGTATGGAAGGTTGGCAACAACCTTGATTGGTCTGCCTTCATTCTTCTCATCTGCAAGCTTCTTGATATCAAGCTTTAAGATATCTTCATTGATTACTGTTACATTGTCATAATAAGAAAGTGTGTCCTCTGTAAGGATAGGAATAAGCTTCTTATCAATCTCAACGGCAACAACTTCTCTGGCATTCTCACACAGAATTTGAGTCATTGTTCCGATTCCAGGGCCGACTTCAACAACGAAATCGTCTTTCGTAACGCCTGCTTCACGGACGATTTTCTCAACAACATTTTCATCTATAAGAAAGTTCTGGCCGAACTTTTTCTTGAAATCAAAACCATATCTGTTAAGCACGGCAATCGTGTTAGTTGGGTTGCCGAGGTGCATAACATTATTATATTTATTATCGCTCATATTGCCTCCAATCTATAAGAATAATGTTATGAAACTTAATAAAAAATGTCAAGCTGCAATAAAAATGTAGTGCAAAAGTAGCTTTTGTATGATACTATAGTACTACTTACAATCGAGAACATATTATCAGGAGATATCATGAGCATTAATAAAAAAGAATTTAATCTGGAACAGGTTGTTAAACTATGCGTGGTTGTTAACATATCGTTGTTTTTATTTGTTGCATTTATGCTGATATTGTTTGTATATTTTAATATAACACCAATGATTTATTACAGTGTAATAGCAATGATTGGTTATGTGTTATATTTTATGCTGTTAAAAAGGCAGAAAGTGTGTGCATATATGTGGTGTGTGTATGCAACAATTATAATTTATATGGCTATTGCAACAATATGTCTTGGGTATAAATGTGGATTTAATCTTTATAGCATGTCATTAATACCTATAATATTTTATTCACAATACATATCAACCAAGACTGATACAAAAGACCCGAATCCACTGGCTGTGTCGATAGCAATAGTTGCTGTAAGTATAATATCATCAGCAATAGCTATAATTAACGGACCATTGTATGAAATTAATAAAACAATTATATCTGTGATGCTTGCATGTAATGCAATAAGTGTATCAGCATTTTTAATATATTATACTAAGGTGATAGTCGATCTTGTTATTGAGTCTGAGAAGAAGCTTAATTCAATTGCCAACATTGATCTTCTGACAGACCTTTACAGCAGAAGATATATGATTAATTATCTTGAAGAATATGATGCGGACGATGAAGGCTGGCTTGCAATGGCAGATGTAGATGATTTCAAGAAAATAAATGATACATATGGACATAATTGTGGTGATTATGTGTTGAATTTCATTGCACAGAAGATGAAAAATATATGCAGTAACTGTGTGATTTCAAGGTGGGGCGGAGAAGAATTTCTTATACATAATGGAACCCACGACAGCACACATGAAGTATTAGAAAAATTGAGGAGAGAAATAGAAAACTCTGAATGTATTTATAAACAGCAGAAGATAAATATATCACTAACAATAGGAGTGGCGCAGAGAAATGCCGATGGTGATATAGAAGAATGGATAAAGCGCGCAGATGACAGGCTTTATTACGGAAAAAATAACGGAAAGAATATGGTGGTAGATTAAGATAAAACCTCCCTGATGGAATATTTTCTTAATGCATGGCATAAGGTGCATAAGAGAGTTAATCATCAGGGAGGTTTATTGTGGATTATCAGCGTCTTGTTTCATACATATATTCATATCCGGAGGGAGTAAAGGGCAGAAATGCAGGCTTTGCAAAGGCATTAGTTCATCAGGGGCAGTTCAAGTTAAGCATCAGTTTAAGAGGCGTTAAAACAGACAGTCCGGAAATGTTTGGAATATATATGATGGTTACTGACAGCGGCTACAGGCTTATAAAGTTAGGGGAATGTCTTGTAAAAATGGGACAGATGGAATACAGTGGTGTATTTAACCCTGATAATATCAATGAAACCGGTTATGGATTTAAGGATATATGCGGGCTTGCGGTTGCAAGGGAGGATGCAAGATATGACTGTATGATGTCTATGTGGAAGGATGAGGACGTAACACCTGACATGCTTGTGTTCTCAGGAATGGATGCAAAGAAGCAGGTTGAAGCCGGAATTGTTATAAAAGAGCGCATGCGGCAGAGTGATGAGGAAGAGAAACGACAGGAGACAGCAGAGTCTTCGGTGGTCAGACAAGAGATGGCTGGATACAATGCAGCAATGAAGGAACGGGGACAGTCAGAATCAGGCGGACAACAGCCGGTTCAGTCAGAATCTGCAATGTTGGCGGGAAAATCAGAAATGGTTCAGACGAAACAGATTGTGGTGGAAGAACAGCAGATAGTTCAGACAAAACAGGCAGAGGTGGCTGCCGAAAGTGTAACCATGCCGGAGAATATAAAAGCTGATGGAGCAGCAGCTAAAATACCTGCGGAAACACAACATTTGCAGCAAAAAGCACACAGAGCCAATGCAACGCAGACGGATCCTTTTGAAAAGCTTTTTGTGCGGGCTGATTATATAGATGCATTTGACGATGATTACTTCTATGATTGTATAGAAGTGTCGCCAGAGAAGTTAAAGTGTCTTAACCAGAATGAAATTGATATCGCGGGAAACAGCTTCCTGCTGCATGGCTATTATAATTTCAGACACATACTTTTTGGAAGAGTGCGCGATAACCTTGATAATACTAAATATTTCGTTGGCGTTCCGGGAATGTACTGCAACCGTGAACGTTATATGGCTTCAATGTTTGGCTTTAATAATTTTAAGAAGAGTCACAGGAGTGACTATGCCAATCCATATTTCGGATACTGGTATCAGGAGATATAGACGAATCTTAAATGATCCTGCCATGAGCCGTTAAGCTTTACATAGGAGTAGGCGGTTCCTTCAGATATAAAGCCAAGAGATTTGACAAGATTAATAGAGGAGATGTTTTGAGGGTGAATGTAAGCTTCAATCCTGTGCATCTCCTTTTCGTGTGTAAGAATCTCAAGCATATGTTTAACCATAAGGCTTCCAAGTCCTAACTGGCGGTAATTCTTATCAATCTTATATCCTATGCGGCAAGAACGGTTAATGCTTGTAACACCAAAAAAAGATACAGAGCCGAGAATTTCACCTGGTAAGTCGTCAGAAAAAAGGAAAAATCTGCCGAATTCACCCTTTAGTAAAGCAGCATATTCAGCTTTAAGTGTGGCTGCAATATATTCTGTTGTATAGAAATTATCTGGCTTGGCAGCTTCGTATCTGTCGAATTCCTCACGGTTAGAGCTGTAAAATTCAAGTACTTTTCCTGCAAATGTTTCATCAAGTACTTTAAGCTTCATGCCTTCAAAAGTGTATTCAAATTTCATAATTATTCTCCATCAGTAGTGACAGTAGTATTCTTTTTCTTGCTTTTACGCAGTTCCTTGAAAAATGTTGTGAGCATTTCTGAACATTCTTCTTCACATACACCTTTAGTGATTTCGCATTGGTGATTGAATGTGGGAATCTGTAAGATATTAAGTATAGAACCGGCACATCCGGCTTTGGGATTCATGGAACCGATAACAACTCTTGGAATTCTTGCCTGAACAATAGCACCTGCACACATCTGACATGGTTCAAGCGTAACATATAAAGTGCAGTTCTCAAGCCGCCAGTCGTTCATGTAGCGGCTGGCTTTCTTAATTGCAGTAATCTCGGCATGGCCGAGAGAGGTTTTATCAGTGTTACGGCGGTTGTAGCCTCTTCCTATAACCTTTCCTTCATACACAATCACACAGCCGATAGGCACTTCATTGAGTTTATAAGCCTTCTTAGCCTGTGTGATTGCCTGTTTCATATATCTGTAATCATCTTTTTCAAAAACCACCTGAGTATTCTCCACTAGATTATCCTCCACAAAATATTATAAAAATTTTAACTTTTTTGTGAAAATGCGTCAACTTATCAGGAACATTTTTCGTATTAATAATAAAAGGAGGGAACGTGCGCAGAATTATGATTGCACTGGCACAGAGTAGTAGTATAATGATTATATAAGCAGGCAGTATGGGGGTATCAAAAGTCTTATACTTCATGCATCGGTAGGACAATTCATGGTTGTGCGCTATATGACAGAGCTGGTATGTGAGTTTGTAATTATGCTGGTTATGATGAAGGTTGGAAAATCATTAGGAAAGAGAAGGTACAGGGTATGAAATTAGAGGTAAGGAATTTAAAGAAAACTTATGGTACAGTTCAGGCACTGAAGGGGATTAATTATACATTTACACCGGGAGTATATGGCATTCTTGGTGCTAATGGAGCAGGAAAGAGTACGATGATTAATCTTATCACTGATAATGTATCAAGAGACAAGATGAATGGCGGAAGTATTCTTTTTGGAGAGGACAGTGCCGAGGAAGATATATTAAAGCTTGGCAAACAGTTCAGGGGTCTGGTTGGATACATGCCGCAGCAGCAGGGATTTTATGAGGATTTTTCGCCTAAAGCATTTCTTAAATATATGGCAGAGATTAAGGGGGTTAAGAAGATTAAGACTACTGATGACAATGGCAATGAGGTTGTCAAGACAGTCAACCAGCAGATTGACGAGCTGTTAGAGGTAGTTAATCTTACTAAGGTTGCATATAAGAAGATTGGAGGATTTTCAGGAGGAATGAAGCAGAGAGTGCTGCTTGCGCAGGCACTTCTTGGTAATCCTAAGATTCTTATACTTGATGAGCCGACAGCAGGACTTGACCCTAAAGAGAGAATTTCAATCAGAAACTATATTGCAGAGTTGTCTAAGGACAAGATAATTCTTTTTGCAACTCATGTTGTAAGTGATATTGAATGTATTGCTGATAAAGTACTTCTTCTAAAGAGCGGAGAGATAATTGCGACAGGAACACCTGTTGAACTTATTGAAAGCATGGCTGGAAAAGTCGGTGAGATAACATGCACACTTGACGAGGTCGGCGAGCTGCAGAAAGAATACAAGATTGGCAATATCAGACAGAGAAAGAACGGTCTTGCGTTAAGAGTTGTAGGTGATGAGCTGCCAGAAGAAGCAGTAAAGGTTGGAGATAATATTGACCTTGAGGATGTATATCTGTATTATTTTGAGTAGATTATCAGATTATGAGATAGTCGGAATAACGGAATATCAGATTGTCAGGGAGAAATATCATGGAACTTATTAAAGGAAGACCTGCCGATGAAACAGGAAGATTAGAAAAAGAAATCAGAGTATATGATTTATTGGACAAGCTTGGAATGGAATATTACAGAACAGACCATGAGCCTGCTACAACAATGGAAGTGTGTAATGACATAGATAAGATTCTGGACACACTTATATGTAAGAATCTTTTCTTATGTAACAGACAGAAGACGAATTTTTATATGCTTATGATGCCAGGTGACAAGCCATTTAAGACAAAGGATCTGAGTAAGCAGATTAATTCAGCGAGACTTTCATTTGCAGATGAATCATATATGGAGGAATTCCTTGATATAACACCGGGTTCGGTATCCATAATGGGACTTATGAATGATACGGATAACCATGTGCAGTTACTGATGGATAAGGAAGTGCTTGAGGGAGAAACTCTCGGCTGCCATCCTTGCATCAACACATCAAGTCTTAAGTTAAAGACTAAGGAAGTGATGGAGAAGTTTCTTCCAGCTGTTCATCATGAGGCGGTGATAGTTGAGCTTCCTAGGTATGAAGAACAGGAATAATATGTTTGGAGTAATACGTTTAAGGTAATGGTTTAAGGCAGCTTCTGAGTGGATTGCGGAGGCTGTCTTTTTTGTGTGTGGAGATTGTTAATTTCGTGGGGGTTGATGGTTGCAGCGTGTTGAAGAGGGAAAGACCTACGTAAGCCTCACAATATGCAGAATGGGTGGGTTGAAATTATGAGAAAAAGACGTGTTGGGAAGAGAAAAACCCACTAATCAAGCTAATACAGTGGAGGTAGTAGGTCTTTGGAGAGGTAAGAGTATCATTAAATAGAAGAAAGTTTGGAAAAAGACCTACGAAAAGGCAAGAATATAATGATTGAGTAGGTTAGCAAGAGGGGATGACAGTCTCACAGTGCTTGAAAAGACCTACGCAATAGCGAAGTTGATAGAGGATAGTAGGTTTTGGCAAGTTTCTGGTGATATTCGGGAGTGGTAAGAAGTTGGTTTTGCCGCCTGTTCTGACAAGGATTGCTAAAGCCGGTCCTTAGGAAATGATTCTTAGGGACTGGCTTATTTAGCTGTCTTATTTTGTCAACGCTTCACACCTTGACAACAAGCATATATAACAAGTATAATTGAAATACCGTGCAGCCGGGGTAGTAGCGGCACCTTGAACCTGCAATCCGCTATAGCAGGGGTGATGTTCGGCAGAGGGCTGATATTTATGGAGCAGCCCGGTGTAAGTGGTGTTGACATTTGGGTCTTTCACGACGGAAATCCACGAACCATGTCAGGTCAGGAATGAAGCAGCATTAAGTGGGACCTTCCGGGTGTTGAAAGGGTGCCTGGATCGAGCTAACTGCATCGGTAACGTCTGTGGATATCAGTTCGAAGCCGGACGCACGGCTTTTGTTATTAAAATGTTACTTGTCGCAGCTAATTTAGGAATGTCAGGCAGATTCGTCATGCTTGCATGTAAGAAACTGTATGATATTCCTAAATTATCCTGCGAAGCAGGAACTTAACCGACATAAGTAAAACATAAGCTGCGAAGCAGCGGCAGACGCCGGAGGCGGATGGTTTTACGCATGAGGTTAAGGGCTGCGAAAGTAAAGACAGCGCAGAGGGAGGTAACCATGTCATATCAGGCTTTATACAGAAAATGGCGTCCGGACAATTTTAATGATGTCAAAGGACAGGATACAATAGTAACAACTCTGCGAAATCAGATTAATGCAGACAGAATAGGCCATGCATATCTGTTCTGCGGAACAAGAGGAACTGGTAAGACATCAGTTGCCAAGATATTTGCGAAGGCAGTTAATTGTGAGCATCCGGTTGATGGCAACCCTTGTGGGGAGTGTCCGACATGCAAGGCGATTGCGGCTGGAACAAGCATGAATGTAATAGAGATAGATGCGGCATCTAACAATGGTGTCGATAATATAAGACAGATAAGAGAAGAAGTACAGTACTCACCGACAGAAGGAAGATTCAAAGTCTATATAATTGATGAGGTTCATATGCTTTCAATAGGAGCGTTCAATGCATTGTTAAAGACATTGGAAGAACCTCCTGCATATGTAATATTTATACTGGCTACTACAGAAGTGGCAAAGATTCCTATTACAATCCTTTCAAGATGTCAGAGATATGACTTTCACAGGATAACAATAGAGACAATTGCCGCAAGACTGTCAGAACTTATGAAGGCGGAGGGGCTGAATGTAGAGGACAAGGCAATAAAATATGTTGCCAAAGCTGCAGATGGTTCTATGCGAGATGCGTTAAGTCTGTTAGACCAGTGTCTGGCATTCTATCTGGGAAAAGACCTTAAGTATGAAAATGTATTAGATGTACTTGGGGCAGTTGACACGGCGGTATTTAGTAAAATGCTTTCAACAATTCTGTCAGGAGATGTTGCCGTGTGCATGTCACTTATGGAAGATTTGATAATGCAGGGAAGAGACCTTTCACAGTTTGTTACAGATTTTATATGGTATCTTAGAAATCTGCTTCTTATTAAGACAACTAAAGATGCAGAAAGAATTGAAGATGTAATAGAAGTATCGACAGATAATCTTGAAGACCTGAAGAAAGATGCACAGAATGTTGATATAGATACGCTTATGTACTATATAAGAGTGTTGTCAGAATTATCAAATGACCTGAAGTTTTCAACACAGAAGAGAGTTAAGACAGAGATAACATTTATAAAGCTGATGCGTCCGGCAATGGATAACAGTCAGGATATCGGCGATGTTGTAAGCCGTGTGACAATGCTTGAAGGGCAGTTACAGAAAGTACTTGATGATATTAAAAGCGGCAGACTTGTAAATGCAGGTGCTGCGGGAGGCCAGGCAGCAGTACAGCAGCAGACTCCAAAGAAGCCTGTAGTTAAGCGTGTATATGACGCTGTTCCGGAAGATGTTAAGGCAATTGCGGCAGGCTGGAAGGATATCATTGCAACGATAGATGATCCGGTTAATCAGACATTTTTACAGGCTGCACATGTTACATTAGCAGAAGATGGAATTAGTCTTGAAATTATGGTAGAATCACTTAGTGCCTATAATTCACTCAGCAGACAGGAAGTTATGGAGAGCATAGAGAATGTAATTGAGGAGAGAACAGGAGTAAGGGTTTCAATTAAAGTGACTAAGCTTAACGATGATGAGGATTTCCACAGCAGATTCGTGGATCTTAAGGAACTCGTAGGCATAGATATAGAAGTAGATGATAAGGAGGAACTTATATAATGGCTAAAAGAGGTGGTTTTCCAGGAGGAATGCCTGGTAATATGAATAATCTGATGAAGCAGGCACAGAGAATGCAGCGTCAGATGGAGGAGCAGCAGGCAGAGCTTGAGAATAAGGAATTCAGTGCGACAGCAGGCGGCGGAGTAGTTGAGGTAACTGTTACAGGTAAGAGAGAAGTATCTAAGGTTAAGATTGACCCTGAAGCAGTTGATCCAGATGATGTAGAGATGCTTGAGGATTTAATCGTAGCAGCTACTAATGAAGCTTTAAGAAAATGCGAAGAAGAGTCACAGGCACAGATGGCTAAGATTACTGGAGGACTTGGAGGATTAGGCGGAGGCTTATTCTAATGGACATCTACAGTGGTCATATTAACAGATTAATTGAAGAATTGTCGAGATTACCAGGGGTTGGGGCGAAGAGCGCCCAGCGCCTGGCATTTCACATTATAAACATGCCTGAGTCTGAGGTTAAGAGCCTTGCAGACACAATGATTGATGCAAAGCAGCATATTCACTACTGTAAGGAGTGTTTTACACTTACAGATGAAGAACTGTGTCCGATATGCCGCGACCAGAAAAGAGACCATAAGACAATTATGGTAGTTGAACATACAAGGCGGCATATGAAAAGACAGGAAAGTACGAGGGCGTATATCATGTTCTTCATGGAGCAATAAGCCCGATGCTTGGAATCGGACCGGCTGATATCAGGTTAAAGGAGCTTATGGTAAGGCTTCAGGGAGATGTTGACGAGGTTATTATCGCAACTAATTCCAATCTGGAGGGTGAGACAACAGCAATGTACATAAGCAAAATGATAAAGCCAACAGGAATTAAGGTGACAAGAATTGCAAGCGGAGTTCCTGTCGGCGGCGATCTTGAATATATCGATGAGGTTACACTTTTAAGAGCATTAGACGGAAGAACCGAGCTTTAAATTTGGTGAAGAACCAAGCTTTAAGCTTAATGCCCTGGCGCACCGGGCGTTAAGACAATATGTGTAAAATGCGTGCGCAGAAATGAAGAATACTATGGCAGAGAATATGACAGGTGATATCATATCGGATCACCGTGAACGAATGCTTAATCTGAAGAAATATTATCCTTTCTTCAGACTGATAGACACATCATTTTCTAATTTCAAGGATGGCAAATACGAAATCCTTGATATGGGCTATATAGTTATGGCGGTTCTCCGTTTCTTTATAGAGGAGAATAATTTTAAGGAAAAGGATGTTACATATCCCGAATATCTCGATTTCTTAAGGCTGATACTTAAGAGAGATTTCGGGCTTGATTTGAATGAACAGGACAGCAAGGAGATTGCTGATTATATATTTGACAAGATAAAGAATGATGGCAGGCCATTTGAATTCTCGTATTTTGATCCGGTGGACAGGAAAAAGAGAGTATCAAGAATGAAGATAATCGAGAGTTCTATAAGAGACAATACCGTGTGGTATTCGATAAGCCCTGATGCTATTGAATTCTATCTTGATACCAAGGAAATCAAGGACGAGAGCAGGATAAGCGTATCCCAGCTTCTTCTTGAAAAAATGATTAATTCACAGAACTTCCGTGGCGGAGTTGAAGTGGTTGAAAGAATCAACGAAGAGGTCAACCGCCTTAAGTTAAAGAAGAATGAAGTGCTGACAATTCTGTCGGGCGATGTATTTGCAGGAATAGAGGCTTATGAGGAATTCGTCAAGACAGGAATGAAATGGTTTGATGATGAAGAAAAGCTTTTTAAGAAGAACCGTGACCTTATTGCAAAATCAATTGAGAAGCTTAATGCATCGGGCAGCACAGGCGAAGGCTATTACAGGACGATGAACGAAATATACAGTCTTGAGACTCAGCTTAAGCAGGCAATGAACAGGCACAGCGAACTGTTAAAGGATTGTACAGAAATGCAGAAGATGACCGATGACGCAGTAAGACGCGCCAAGCTTGGCAGATTAAGAAGTCATATGGATTTCACATCGGCACTTTCAGATATGATTAAGAGGGACAATGCAGATATATTAGTCACAATGTTAAGTCCGCTTCTAAAGCCGAACATAAGAAAGACATTTGACCTGATAAGCATTGATGATGCACTTATGGTGAAGCCTCCAAGATATGAGGAGAAAGAACTTATAAGCAATGAAAGACCGGAAGATATCGAATTCGCAGATGAGATTGAAGAAAAGAGAATTAAGGATAATTACGTATTCCTTATGAAAAATCTCATTGTGTGTTTGAAAAAATCGGACATTATAACACTCGGCCAGTTTGCAGATGCAATGAAGAGGGCGTATGGTGAGCAGATTTTAAGAAATGCAGATTTCTTCTCTTTCTTTGTTAATCTGTGCCAGAAGGATGAGTACCAGCTTGGCGGTGATGCGGGAGAAGATACATTTCTTGATGCATACTTAGGGGAAGGCTTTAAAGATACGGAAAGCTTTACATTTGCAATAAGAAAAGGGCTTGGCGGGCAGGTTATATTGTCGGATAACTGTATGATGGCAGATGTTGAATTGGTACGAAAGGAAGCACATGGAGAATAGAAATCTAGATAAGGCGCTGGACATAGTTTCCAAGCTTATCACAGGGGAAAATGTGTCTGAGAGGGGCGAGAATGCAGCTCTTTATCAGGAATACAATAATAATGCAGAAGTGTATGACATCGTTCATATGTCACTTAAGAAACTTAATCTTAACATATATGAATATAACAATGGTCTGTATGTGAGTGCAGGTGATAATAACAGGGTGTTTGGATATTCCAACGAGGAATTAAGAAATGTACTTGGATTAAGAGTTAATAAAGAATTATATCTTGCGTATTTCATAATCTACAACATAATAACAGAGTTTTATTCAGATACAATGAGTTCAACTTATGCTGAGTTCATAAGACTTGAGGACATCATTGAAAATGTTGATAAGACAACAGGTGGTATTGTCGATAAGAGCACAGGGCTTGTGCTTGATGAGGTTGAGGAGAACAGCTTTAAGCAGATAGCACTTACATGGGACGAGCTTCCGGTGACAACAGTAGAGGATCAGACAGGAGCGAGAGCAGCAAGAAATTCCAAGTCGGGTATGGTAAAGCTTGTGCTTAATTTCTGCGTTGCGCAGGAACTTTTAGTTGAGAGTCAGGACAGATATTATCCGACAGACAGATTCAGAAGTCTTATAGAGAATTATTTTGATGATTACAGAGGACGATTTGCCGAACTTATGAATGGAGGACGCGATGCCACAGATTAACAGAATCAGAGTTAATAATGTTAAATATAATTTCGGTACACAGGTGTACGACGATTTCGTGATGCGCTTCAACTGCCAGAATACTATATATGACCTTGCCAATGGCGGTGGTAAGAGTCTGCTTATGCTGCTTCTTATGCAGAATATGCTTCCTAACTGCACACTTGATGACAAGCAGCCTATTGAGAAGCTTTTCAGACAGGGAAGCGGTAATACATGTATTCATTCTTTGGTTGAGTGGAAGTTAGATCCATGTTATCAGAAGGATGGTTTCCGGTTCATGACAACTGGTTTCTGTGCAAGAAAGGGAAGAGGCACAGATGATGAGAATCAGGATGGACAGGAACAGACAGCTGCACCGACAGCAAGAGTTGAATACTTTAATTACTGCATATTCTACAGGGAGTTTGGCGATAACGATATTAAGAATCTTCCACTTGTAAGTAATGGAGAGAGAATTACATATAACGGACTTAAGGCTTATCTTCGTGACCTTGAGAAGGGCGGGTACAAATATGTTGTTAAGATATTTGACAGAAAAGGTGATTACCAGAGCTTCATAAGCAACTACGGAATATATGAGAGTGCATGGGAAATTGTGCGTGGAATTAACAAGACAGAGGGACATGTAAGAACATATTTCGAGTCAAATTATAAGACAAGCCGTAAGGTTGTTGAGGATCTGCTTATAGAGGAGATTATCCAGAAATCCTTCAATAACAAGCTGTCAGTTGATAATGATGAGGGCATGATTTCCGACAAGTACACGTTGTTGTCCTTTGCTTTTTCTTCAGTGAGTGCGGTCAACCGCTATACGTTGATAATATCTTGGCTCATGGCTATGTGCATCATAATAAAACGGCGTTTCTATTATGTTGAGTTCATCCGAAGTATAGTTCTT